>Ga0265338_10001887_pt1 | contig 32808 bp, 27 predicted proteins | sample 42126metaG_FD_193579 | JGI IMG/M metagenome (GOLD analysis project Ga0265338, IMG submission 193579) | Rhizosphere microbial communities from Carex aquatilis grown in University of Washington, Seatle, WA, United States - 4-21-26 metaG | ecosystem: Host-associated > Plants > Roots > Rhizosphere...
AAGCCCTGTCGTGTACACCGTAACTGCCGCAGATTCCTCGACCCAGGCCTATACGGTCACGGTAACCTTGGCGCTCAATCCGGCCAAGGCTATCACGGCTTTCAATTTCACCACGCCTGCGGCAACGGGAGTAGTCACCGAAGCCTCGCATACGGTCGCCATTACCGTGCCGTACACCAACGTCACCGCCCTGACGCCGTTCATCACGATCACAGGCGCGACCGTGAGCCCACCTTCGGGAACCTCGCAGGACTTCACAAGCCCTGTCGTGTACACCGTAACTGCCGCAGATTCCTCGACCCAGGCCTATATGGTCACGGTAACCGTGGCCGCACCTCCGCCTTTCAGGATTTCGGCGGTCGTATATGGAGGCCAGATCTGGTCCTCAGCAGATGGCGGCGCCACCTGGTATGCCGGCGGGTCCTCAATGAATTGGACGAACATAGCGGGATCTTCGGATGGGACAAAGCTCATAGCCAATGGGGGAGCCTATAACACTTCATCCAATATCTATCGTTCAACTGACGGCGGAGTTTCGTGGAGTTCGCTCGCCGCGGCTGGCTCCCATCCTTTCCTGGGGATGGGCTCCTCAGATGACGGGTCCATCCTCGGGGCAACCGTCTACGATACTACGCAATTGTTCTACTATTCCAAGGACTCTGGAACCACGTGGAACACCACGGCCACTCCTGGGGCCCAGTGGTGGGGCAATGCCTCCAGCTCAACGAATGGACTGAAATGGATAGCCTGCAACGGAGGGGACACCGATACAAATGTGTCGGTCTGGGCAACGACGTACGACGGTGCTTCTGCCTGGTCCTGGACGCGAACTTCCAAGGGCGTTGCCTCGGAAGGCATGAGTTACCCTAACGGAATGACGCTGACGAAGGACGGCGTCACCATGTTCTTGACGTTCCCCTCTGCTGCTTACCTGTCCCCCGACTTCGGCTCAACATGGAATTCCCTGCCCAGCTTCCCGGGAACACCAATGACCGCATCCACCATCTCCGGAAACGGCGGCAAGCTGGTTGTCGTGGTCAACAACATATCCCTCTACACCTCCACGAATGGCGGCGGTTCCTGGAGCCTCGCGGCGGGTCTGCCTGGAGCGCCCTACGTGATCGCCAGGCCTGCAATCTCTTATGACGGAAGCAAGATTGTAGTTCTCGCCCAGAATGCAGGAGCAAGTTACATCTACATCTCGATTGACGGCGGGGCAACCTTCGTCAAGCAGACCGGCCCCGGGGCGGGCGGCCTCGCCTACTGGTACGACTTATGCATTCAATCACAGTAGAACCTCGGGAAAACGCGCGGCTCCAGCGCACGCGTTTTCTGCTTTGAACTCAACAACGTTTAAATCGCCTCTTTTGGCGAATTACTTTACTTTTCAGCTTCTATTCGCCATATTTGACGTATTGTGAGAATTTCAAAACTGACTTCTGACAATGCAATCATGAGCGAGCTGGGCGCAAGAATGGCGAGGATCCGCCTGGAGCTGAACCTCACCCAGGCCCAGTTGGCACAGCAGGCCGGCGTGTCAAAGCGCACCGTGGAAAGACTGGAATCCGGTGGAGTGGCTACGCAGCTCTCCGGCTTCATCCGCGTATGCCGGGTGCTCGAGCTCATCGAGAGATTCGAATCGTTGATACCGGAACCTATGCCGAGCCCGGTAGCACAGCTGAAGCTCAAAGGCCGAATCCGTAGGCGTGCCTCCGCTCCCCGCCCCGTCAATCCCTCGCGTGAAAAATGGAAGTGGGCTGACGTGCAAGGGGGTGACGAGCAGTGACCCTCGCCAAGGTGAGACTCTGGGGACGAACCATCGGTGCGGTGTCATTGGAGGACGGGGCCAGGATCGCAGCTTTTCAGTATGACCCGGCATTTGCCAGAAGCGGAATCGAAGTGTCTCCCCTCACCCTTCCGCTGAATGATCGGGTCTACACTTTTCCGGACCTGCCGCAGAGGACCTTTCATGGTCTGCCCGGCCTGCTGGCAGACTCGCTGCCGGACAGGTTTGGAGACGCGCTGATAAACGCGTGGCTTGCTACCCAGGGGAGAACGCCTGAAAGTTTCAACGCGGTGGAAAGGCTCTGCTATACGGGAACGCGCGGCATGGGAGCGCTGGAGTACCTGCCGGCAACGGGTCCAAGGCCGCAGCGCGCCCGGATGATCCAGATCGAGGCCCTGGTCGAGCTGGCTTCGGAGGTGCTGAATCAACGCGGGAATATCAAGGGCACCTTCTCGAGCGACAGGAGGAAGAAGGCCCTCCAGGACATCCTCCGGGTCGGCACCTCCGCGGGCGGGGCGCGCGCCAAGGCGGTCATCGCCTGGAACGCTGACACAAACGAAGTCCGCTCAGGCCAGATCGCGGCGGGACCGGGGTTCGAATACTGGCTGTTGAAGTTCGACGGCGTTTCTGGAAACAAGGACAAGGAGCTGGAGGATCCAAGGGGCTACGGCGCCATCGAGTATGCGTATTCTCTGATGGCAAGGACAGCAGGTGTGCAGATGAGCGAGTGTCGTCTGCTGGAAGAAAACGGCCGCCGCCATTTCATGAGCCGGCGGTTCGACCGGCGCAAGGGCGGAGAGAAAATACACATGCAGTCGTTGTGCGCCCTTGCCCACTTCGATTTCAACCAGGCGGGAGCATACGCGTACGAGCAGGCCCTGCTGGTCATCCGCCAGTTGAACCTGCCCATGGAGGCGGTGGAGCAGCAGTTCAGACGCATGGCATTCAACATCGTGGCCCGAAACCAGGACGATCATGCCAAGAACATCGCGTTCCTCATGGACAAGGATGGGCGATGGTCTCTCGCGCCTGCCTTCGATGTGACATACAGCTTCAATCCTTCCGGGGACTGGACCGCAACCCACCAGATGACCATGAACGGCAAGCGGGACGGCTTCACGCGGGAGGATTTCCGCGCCTGCGCAAAGAGCGCCTCGATGAAACGGCAGCGCGCCGAGTCCATCGTGGAGGAAGTTTGCGCAGCAGTAGAGAAATGGCCCGACTACGCGGAGCAGGCGCAGGTGGTGGACGACACGCGCGCGGCCATACAGCGCGCTCACAGGCTGGAGTTTCCGGCCAGGTAAGCCGCCGCGCCGCCAGCAGCTCACGGGACTCATAGTCTATCCACGGGCATCTCGTTCGCGATATCATCGAAGCTCAAACGCGGTGACTGTATTTCTTGCCACTATTGGATTTCTCCTCGCGCTCTTCACGATCGGCATTGCCCTCTACCTGGCGACGGCTCGTCGGTATCAATCGTCATCCACTGTCGTCAATTCCTACGATAGATGGACAGAAGACGGGATCCTGGAGTTTTATTGGGGCGAGCACATCCATTTGGGCCACTACGGCTCTCCCCCGCATCGCAAGGACTTTCGAACGGCAAAGGAAGACTTTGTTCATGAGATGGTACGCTGGGGTTGCCTCGATAAACTCCCACCCCGAACAACGGTTTTGGACGTGGGGTGTGGGATTGGCGGCAGCAGTCGCATTATGGCAAGGGACTATGGATTCGTTGTGACAGGCGTTACCATCAGCCCAACCCAGGTCACACGCGCGCGGGAGTTGACGTCGCCGGAACTGCCGGCGCGGTTTCAGATAGATGACGCCATGGCGCTGTCATTTCCAGATGCCAGTTTTGACGTGGTCTGGTCGGTCGAAGCGGGACCCCACATGCCAGACAAGGCGGTGTTTGCGAAGGAGTTGATGCGCGTGCTCAAGCCTGGGGGTGTGCTTGTGCTTGCCGATTGGGATCAGAGAGACGATCGCCGGAAGCCGCTGACCTTCCTTGAGAAAGCGGTCATGCGCCAGCTCCTGGATCAGTGGTCCCATCCTGCTTTCTCAAGTATCGAAGGTTTCGCTGAGTTGTTGGAAACCACGGGACTGGTCAAAGGAAAAGTGGTGACAGGAGACTGGACAGAACAGACACTCCCCTCATGGATGGATTCAATCCGGCAAGGCATCCTCCGACCGGAGGGCCTGCTTCGCTTCGGTCTATCGGGTTTTATCAAATCCATGCGCGAGGTCCCGACTTTCATATTGATGCGCCTCGCATTTGGCACCGGGCTTTGTCGTTTTGGGATGTTTCGCGCTCTGCGAGCCTGACTACCGCGTCGAACCCGCAGCGGCGAGGACCTACGTGGAAGACACAGGGCTGGCCGCGGAAATAGGAGATTCCGCGGCTGAGTTCACCGCCATCGACACGACCTGCGGCGACAGCGTCGGAGCGGGATCCGGCGCGCCGCGTCGCTTCGTCAGCTTGCGCACCACGGAATATGTGCCGTGCCCGACGAGAAGGGCGATCACGCCGTATGCCCACCAGGGAAGGTGATGTCCAAAAAAGAGCACGTACAAAAACGGCGCCACGGAGGAGGCCAGAAAGATCGTGCTCCAGAACGTGGCTTCGTTTTTCTTCTTGCGCGCCATCGCCCGCACCATACGGAAGATCGAGTAATAGAAAAATGGCCCGGAGGCGATGTAGATGACGAGGAACGCAATTGGGTCGACACCGTAATTCGCACGGGCCGACCTCATCAGATCCCCTATTCCTCCAATCGCAACGCGGTTAACCCAGTCGATCATCCAAACCTCAATGACTCGGCGATGACGCCGTCTGGAACGATTAGGAAAGAGACTATTTGCTCTCTTCTTTCAGATCACCGTATCCGGCCCGGACTTTGCCGGCGACATTCTGAATCTTCCCCTTCAGCTCAAGGTCCTTATTGCCTACAGCCTTGCCAGCGGCTGCCTTTGCTTTGCCTTTCCCTTGTGCGATGCGGCCTTTGACCTGATCCTTGTTCATGCTGCCCTCCTGCGAGTCGTCGTTTTCGTTCGTCCGCGTGACCGTGCGGTACTCCACGGACTCGATTCACAAGTGTACGCATGAATCCTCACCGCCATCTGTACGGCAGCGAACAAGCCGTGCCGCCAAAAGCAGTATCTTTGCGCTCTAGTGCGCGGCTGACGTCGGTGGCCTGTTTCAGGGCATGCGTTCACAGGCGCACGGGAGGAATGAATGAGAAAACGTGTCTTTATTGCCTTCATTGGCTGTTGTCTGGTGCTTGCGTCTGCCTATGCCCAGAGCTCGGACTTTTTCGAACTCGTGAAAACCGGCACCCCTCAGAATGTTCAAACTGCCCTCAATCACGGCAGCGATATGAATGTCCGAAGCGAAGACGGCATGACGCCTCTGATGGTCGCCATTGTGTTCAACAGGGACCCTGGCGTATTCACTGCTCTCTTGAAAGCCGGGTCAGACGTTCACGCTCGGGACAAGGACGGCGCGACCCCGCTGATGCTGGCGGCAGCGAACGGGAGAAGCGAGGTTGTCCCTCTCCTGAATGCGGGAGCTCTCGTCAATGTTCGCAGCGAGCGCGGCAGGACGGCATTGATGTACGCGGCTCTCAAAGGCCAGGACCCACAGGTGATCTCCATGCTCGTGAAGGCGGGGGCGGACATCAACGCCCAGGACAAGGACGGCGGGACCGCGTTGATTTTCGCAGTTTCGATGAACGCCAGCCTTGAAGTAGTCACTTCCCTCTTGAGGGCGGGAGCGGACATCACCGCACGGGACAAAAATGGATTTGGCGCGCTGATGTATGCAGGCGGCGCTGATGAGCACCCCGATGTGATCATGGCCCTGTTGAACGGCGGCAATGACATCAATGCGCGTTACAAGAACGGTGAAACGGTGCTGATGTACGCGGCGGGAAGCAATCCGAACCCCGAGGTGATCACGATGCTTCTGCAGGCCGGGGCAAATGGAAAAGAGAAAGACCGTTCAGGAAAGACCGCCTTGGATTACGCAAACGACAACCAGAAGCTGAAAGGGACCGACGCATACTGGAAACTGAACGAGGCGTTGTTTTGATCACTATGTACGCCAGCGGACGGAATGCGGCGGTTGTAATGTGTACTCTCTCGACTGAGACGTTGAGGAATCGAGTGCGACGAGGAGAACATGATGAACAAAGATGAGTCCAGGATGAACAGAGATCAGTCCAAAGGCAGAATCCAGGCAGCGAAAGGCAGAGCGCGGGAAACCGTTGGCAGGGTGATAGGCAACAATAACCTTGAACAAAAAGGAAAGCTTCAGAAGGACCTCGGCAGAGCCCAGGCTGCATACGGTGATCTGCAGGAACGGATCAGGAAAGCCAAACCTTCCCCCTAGCTGTCAGCATGTTCTTGAAGGGATCGCAGCAATAGACATACACAGGCTTGGACAAACAGCCAGGCCTGCATCTATCCTGGTCTTCTCCGTGACGATGCCCGGGCAGGTCCGGCAGTCGAGAAGAAATTCTGGGCCAGCACGCCAATGGATACAACGACTCCTCCGAGGGCCAGCCCTGCCAGTACATCGGTGAGCCAGTGCACGTGCAGGGAGAGTCTTGAGAATCCAACGAGGGCCACGATGAATGCGGAGGCGGAAATCATGATTACCCGCGGAAGGTCGGATGTGAGCCGCGGCAGGAGTATCATGCACATGATTCCGAAGAAGATTGTTGTTGATGTGGTATGACCGCTGGGGAATGCCGCGTCCCGCAGGGCAATCATGGCATCTACAGGCCTGGGCCGTGCCACAAGGAATTTGATAAGCTGGTCAAGGCCGGCGCCAAACAGCGTCAGTCCCGTTGCCAGGATGGCTTGCCGTATGCCTATCTTTCTCCAGAGGAGAAATGCCAGGGCAATGGTGATGACTATGGCTGAGATCACAGAAAACAGGTAGTGCAACCCCTTCGAGAGCAGGACCACCCAGGCCGATTGCCGGCTCATCATTTCATTGACAGAGGTGTCGAGCCCCGAGAGCTGACCAAAATGCGTCACTTCAGCCAGTAAGACTATAAACAGTGCCAGAGAGGCACACGCCGCGCCAAATGCGGCAGCAGAATTCCTCACAGGAATCAAGGGTACTTCCCGTACGGTGAGACCGGCAACCTGCAGCGTGCTTCACGGATCGCTTGAAGCGGTTCTGCAGAATATCCACCGTGCGTTCGATAGCGCACCGAAACACCTCCCGCCTTCCGCATATCCTATCATGGGAGCATCGCCGCGTACCGCCGGCACGCTTTCCGAAGGAAGGCTATGTTGAAGAGGCTATTGGCTTTCTGCGCATATCTCGCGTTCACCCTTTCCATGCTCCACGCGATCCCCGCCTATCTGGAACAGGCGGATGAGCTGACTCTTGTCGACAAGAACGCGGAGAGTTTCTCACTTCTCGTGGCAGCCCTTCCTGATGCCACAACAGGTCCAGAGCGAGCCGAGATCTACTGGCGCCTGTCGATGGACTCTCTGCTGGATGCCGGCAATCGCAGCGCCGCGGGAACCGTGTCAGGCGAATCGCTTCGCGCTCTCTACAAGGAGGGTGAATCCTACGCAGACCAGGCCATCGCGCAGGATCCGGACAACCCCATGGGCTACTATGTGAAGGCGTGCAACCTGGGAATGTGGGCACAGTCCAGTCCTCGCCCCCTGCTTACTGCCCTTTCCAAGGCGGATTCGATGCGCAGCCTTCTCGTCAAAGCGGCACAGGTAGACCCGCAGGTCGCCGGTCCCTGGGCCGTGCTCGCGCAGCTCTACGAGAAGGTGCCGGGGTGGCCCTTCTCTTTTGGAAACGCGACATGGGCAGTTTCCCTCGGCCGCAAGGCCCTCACCGGCACCACGACGGAGCTCGCGGACCGCGCGGAGCGTGAAGTCCCGCTCGACTATTCCACGGAGCTCGCGAGCCACCTGACAAAACGGGGCTGGTCGAGTGAAAAGCGAGCCCATGAGCAGGCGAACCAGGCGCGTCTGTTCAATTCGACGAGTGATCCTGTCGAGAAATACTTCTACTTCGAAGGAATCGTCGAGATACCGCCCATGTCCGATCGCGAAGAGGCTGTCCAGCTTTGCAGGTTCGTTCTCTCGCAACTCGACGGTCTATCCAGCCTGACCCTGAGACAGACTGCCGATCTGAAAAACGCACGGGAGGCGCTTGCAGCGCTCGGGGAGAAAGTGGCGATGCGATAGTGGCCCGCTACTCGGGGCCGTAGTACTTTTGGCTCATGAATACACCAGTACTCGTCGTGGGGGCAACAGGTTTTCTCGGGCAAAAGGTCGTCCGCGCACTTGTTGCGCGCGGCAAATCCGTACGGGCGCTTGTCCGCGATGGTACCGATCCAGGTCAGCTGGGTGAGTTGGGCGTCGAAATTGTTCGCGGGAACATGCTGGACCCCCCGTCACTGGACCGCGCGCTGGCGGGCGCAGCGGCTCTTGTCACCACGGCCATAGGCTACAGCGCGCGCAAACCCGGGGACACCCTTGCGAAGGTCGACGATCTTGGCAACAGGAACCTCATCGATGCTGCGCGCAATGCCAGGCTCGGCCGATTCGTTTTCACCAGCGTCCTCACCTGCGAGCTGGCGCGCGATGTGCCCCATTTCTGGCAGAAGAAGCTTACCGAGGACTACCTGGAAGCAAGAGGGGTTCCTTTCGTGTCACTGCGTCCAGGCGCGTTCCTCAACGCAATGTGGTGGGCAAAGAATCTGAAGAAGGGGAGCATGCCCGCCATGGGTTCTCCGACGCAGCGTTCGACCTCGATCCATCCGGATGACGTCGCGCGGTGCCTGGCAATGGCGGTTGACGAACCCCGCGCCGTTGGTAAGCGCATCGACCTGGGAATGGACAGGCCGGTTTCAGCGGCCGACCTTGCCGAAGCGTCCACAAAGCTCCTTGGCCGCCCGATCAAGGTTCAAGTCCTCCCGATCGGGCTGATCTTCGGCGTGACAGGTATTTTCAGCGAAAGGATGCGGGACATGGGGGCGATGATCAGGTATTTCGGGCGGGGCACTTACATCGCTGACACCACCGTGCAGGCACAGCTTTTCGGCCCGGTGCCTGCTTTTGAAGACTCCCTGCAGCGCGCATTGAAAGACGGCGGGCTGCTGGAAGCGTGAGCGAGGAACGCACGCGGCGCGGCGTGCTATACTGAAAAGACCGGTGTCAGCCGGCAACGCAGCACAAACTCGCAAAGGTTGGTACGCCATGCCGCAGGAAGCCATGTCTCTCTCCCAGTTGGTGCCGCCTCTCATCTGCTTCGGCATGCTTTTCATGGGTCTGTTCATTTTCTCTGTCATTTACTTCTCCGTGCGTGATCGTCTGTACCTGGCCATGTCGATTCTGGCCCTTGCGGGAGCCGTTTTTGTTTTCGGCGAATCCATGGTCCTGCCGGTCGGAGGCTTGCTTGGCAACCCCATGCTGGCCATGCAGTTCAACCGCCTTGAACAGGTGGCAGGGCCCGTGTTTCTCTTCGCAATTCCCTACATGCTGAGCAGCCTGCTCGTCATCGGCCCTCACTGGCAAAAGGCCAACAGGGTGGTCGTATTTGCCGGGCTCGCCCTGGCCTTCGGGTTCATCCTGGTCGCCTTCCTGGCGCCGGACCTGTACATCTCCGTGACCAACCATCGCGAGGACTGGACGACCAGGCCGGGCGAATACGGTCGGGGCCTTCAGGGACCTTTGTACGACGCACGGGATGCTCTCCTGGGCTTGTTGATCGTGTACGCAGTCTGCTGCTTCCTCGTCGACATGATCCGCTATCGCCGGTTGCGGTATCTGCTGCCCTCCTTCCTCGGCATCCTCCTGGCCATTTACGGCGCCGCGGTAGATATCGTCGGTACGCACACCGTTGACAGTCGGGTGGTTTTTGACATCTTTCCGAGCCTGAAGTATTCCCGATTCACCATCGGGATCACCCTTTTTATCCTGTTCTCCATGGGCGGATCCCTGCGGCGCTTCCTGGACCTGGCCCGCAGCACAGAGGTGGCGAATGAACGCGCCCAACGGGAGGCGGAGAAGAACCTGACCCAGAACCTCTTCATTCGGGGCGTGCTCAAATCCAGCTCCGAAACCCTCCTTGGCAACACCGAATCTCTCTCCCGGAGCATCGCCGAGTTCACGGACAATTCTCACGAACAGGCGGCTGCGACCGAGCAGATCAGCGCCTCCATCGCGGGAACCTCCGATTCGGCGCTCAGCGTAAAAGAAAGCGCCGAAAAGCAGCTTTCAGGCGTGGAAAATCTGACGCAGACGATGAGCAGGCTCACCGGGTCAACAGACGCGCTCTCCCGAACGGTGTCGCACGCCTTGAACATGATCAACGAAGTGTCGGCGAACGCGAGGTCCGGCGAGGAATCGCTGAAAATCATGAACGAGAGCATGCAGACCATCCAGGGAAGCTCCACCGAGATCACCGGCATCATCGGGATCATCAACGAGATCTCCGAGCGCATCAACCTGCTGGCGCTCAACGCCACTATCGAGGCGGCCCGGGCAGGAGACTATGGGCGCAGCTTTGCCGTCGTGGCAGATGAGATAGGAAAGCTGGCTGACGCGACGGCCGCAAGCATCAAGAACATCAACGGCCTGATCCGGCGAAACGAGAAGGAGATCGGCAACGGGATGCAGAACACAGTGGTGGCGGTGTCGCGCATCAACGCCATCATCAAGGACATTGGCGGCATCGTCGCCGCGTTCTCCGAGCTCTCCTCGCAGGCGAAGGACCAGGCGCAGGCCAACCAGGTGGTGGAAGAAAGCGCACAGCTTGTCAAGGGAAGGGCGGAGCACATCACCCAGGCCATGAACGAGCAGAGCTCGTCCATAGCCGCTGTTTCCCGGTCGATAGAGTCCATCAACGAACTCTCCCAGACCAACGCGCAGAGGATTCAGATGATTACAGAATCCTCACGCTCGCTGGTGGACATGGTGAACACCCTGCGCCGCGACATCGAGGAGTTCAATCTCAAGAATAGCGCCATTCACGACGAAGCTGCCGGAGCTCACCGACCTGCGAGACTCAGCTCACGCACTCTCTGATCCGGATTGGCCAGTATCTCCGACCACAGCGCCATCAGCCGATCATCGATCCCCGCGATTTCCGCATCGGCATACATGTCGGTCCGAGAGACGAGCTCCAACTCGAGATTGCCCGTCCAGCACAGGGGCGCCACCTGCGTTGAATTCCGGCGCAGAAGGCCACAACTCAGCTACCTGGTGAGGATAACGCCCCCCCGACCGCTTCCGCTGCTTGTTGGCCACGTTGAGGAGGGCTGGAATCCCGATCAACCTGCAGATCGCGCTTGCAGTCTCCTTCTTGATGGTCGTATGCCTCGGTACCAGCGCGTGAGATTGGGTTATAGAAAAGATTGGATCAATAGACGCCCGAACTCTATATTTATACAAGGTAGCACGTCACAGAGGGGGAAACCATGTCAACCGAATCACAGCGCCCGTTCAACCACGCTGCCGGCGGCGGCACTTCGAACCGCGACTGGTGGCCGAACCAGTTGAGGCTCGATATTCTGCACCAGCGTTCCTCCAAGTCCAATCCGATGGGACGGGATTTCAACTACGCTGAAGAGTTCAAGAGTCTCGACCTGAAGGCCGTGAAGAAAGACCTCAATGAACTGATGACCAGGTCCCAGGACTGGTGGCCGGCGGACTTCGGTCACTACGGACCTTTGTTCATCCGCATGGCATGGCACAGCGCCGGCACCTACCGCACCGGCGACGGCCGCGGCGGCGCAGGCAACGGCAGCCAGCGTTTTGCTCCCCTCGGCAGCTGGCCTGACAACATCATCCTCGACAAAGCGCGCCGGCTGCTCTGGCCGATCAAGCGGAAGTACGGCCGGAAAATCTCATGGGCCGACCTTATGATCCTCTCCGGAAACGTCGCCCTGGAATCGATGGGCTTCAAAACCTTCGGTTTCGCCGGCGGGCGTGAGGACATCTGGGAACCGGAAAAGGACATTTACTGGGGCTCCGAGGACACGTGGCTGGGGGACAAGCGCTACTCCGGAGACCGGAACCTCGAAAATCCGCTCGCTGCCGTTCAGATGGGCCTGATTTACGTCAACCCGGAAGGCCCCAATGGCAACCCGGATCCGATCGCCGCGGCCAGGGATATCCGGGAGACCTTTGCCCGCATGGCGATGAACGACGAAGAGACGGTTGCGCTTATCGCGGGCGGCCATACCTTCGGCAAGACCCACGGCGCCGGCCCCGCCACCCATGTGGGGCCCGCGCCCGAAGCGGCCGGCATCGAGGAGCAAGGCCTCGGCTGGAAGAGTACCTTCGGCACCGGCAAAGGCGGTGACGCGATCGGAAGCGGCCTGGAAGTCACCTGGACCACGACCCCAACGAAGTGGAGCAACAATTTCTTCCAGACCCTGTTCGGCTACGAGTGGGAACTGACGAAGAGCCCAGCCGGTGCGCATCAGTGGCAAGCGAAAAAAGGCGCAGGCGCCGGTACGGTGCCGGATGCCCACGATCCGTCCAGGCATCACGCGCCTTCCATGCTGACCACGGACCTTGCTCTGCGGCTCGACCCTGCCTATGAAAAGATCTCACGTCGTTTCATGGAGAATCCGGATCAGCTCGCGGAGGCGTTCTCCCGGGCGTGGTTCAAGCTGACGCACCGGGACATGGGACCTCGCGCGCGCTATCTGGGCCCGGAGGTTCCTGCCGAAGAGCTCATCTGGCAAGACCCCATTCCCGCCGTCAATCACAAACTGATTGATGCAGAGGACATCGCCTCCCTGAAGACCAAAATTCTCGCTTCCGGGCTTTCCATCTCCCGACTGGTCCTGACGGCATGGGCGGCAGCGGCAACGTTCCGCGGTGGCGACAAGCGCGGCGGAGCTAACGGTGGGCGCATTCGCCTCAGCCCACAGAAGGACTGGGAAGTGAACCAGCCGGCCGAACTGGCGAAGGCCCTGCAGAAGCTGGAAGCGATCCAGAAGGAGTTCAACGGCGCGGGGTCCGGTGGGAAGAAGGTCTCGCGTGCCGACTTGATCGTTCTTGGCGGCTGCGCGGCCGTCGAGGAAGCTGCGAAAAAGGCAGGGCAAAACGTGAAGGTTCCCTTTGCACCGGGACGCATGGATGCTTCACAGGAGCAAACAGACGTGGTCTCGTTCGCTGTGCTTGAACCGGCCGCGGACGGCTTCCGCAACTACCAGCGGAAGGGAGTGCAACTACCGGCAGAGGAGCTGCTGGTGGATCGGGCGCAGCTGCTGACGCTGACTGCTCCTGAGATGACGGTTCTGATCGGCGGCATGCGCGCCCTGAATGCAAACGTCGGGCAGTCCAGGCATGGCGTCTTTACCAGGCGGCCCGAGACGCTGACCAACGACTTCTTCGTGAACCTGCTCGACATGGGAACGGAGTGGAAAGCGGTATCGGACGCCAGGGACCTTTTTGAGGGGCGCGACCGCAAGACGGGCGAAGTCAAGTGGACGGGCACGCGTGTCGATCTCATCTTCGGTTCGAACTCCCAGCTTCGGGCCATCGCCGAAGTCTATGCAAGTGACGACTCCAGGGAGACGTTCGTGAAAGACTTTGTCGCTGCCTGGAGCAAGGTGATGAACCTTGATCGCTACGACCTTGCGTAATCACGGAGGAAAGCGCCGAAGGATCTCTTGGAGCGCAGCCGCGACGCAGGGTTCGACACGAGAAGCGGAGAGTGTCCCCGATCAGGGACAGTGAGGGCCCGACAACCTGCCCGCCACCGGTTCGAAAGGCACTGCCTGACTACTCCACGACCATGGCCGCTCACTTGCCGTACGGCGTCCCCTCCAGGGGAAGGCTGGTTCTGAGCCTGCCATCGCGCGCGAAGTAGGCGCCGGCTGCGGCAGCGGCAGTCGGGATCGAGCTGATCTCCCCGATGCCTTTTGCGCCGTAGGCGGCGCCGGTAGCCGCAGCGGGGGCGCCCGCGAGTGCCGCGCCCCCTGCCACGCCCTTCCTGACAATGATCGTCTGCACCTGCGGCACGTCGGTAGCCCTCAACAGCCCGAGCTGCCCGAACTTCGCCGTGGGGACGCAATCCTCAAGCGGGAAGCGCTCAGTCAGCGCGAACCCGAGGCCCATGATGACCCCGCCCTCCACCTGGCCCTCGAATGCAAGCGGGTTCACCACTACACCGGAGTCGTGAGCTGCCACGACACGCTCGACCTTGCCATCCTCACCAAGCACCACCACCTGGCAGGCGTAGCTGTAGGCCACATGCCTGATGGGATTGGGCTTGTCGGACTCGAAAGGATCCGTGATCGCCTCGTACTCCCCGGAGAACTTCCTTCCGGCCACCATAGCAAGGTGAAAAGCCCCTGCTTCTTCACTGCGAGAGGCAGCTCCCGGCACCTGCACCGCCTGCAGCGCCTCGAGAGCCCCACGGCATGCGCGCCGGCAGGCCTCGCCCGTGACCAGGGTCTGGCGTGATGCAGTCGTTGTGCCGGAGTCGGGGGTGTTGAAGGTGTCAGGAAGCGCCACGCGCACCCGCGCAGGATGAAGGGAGAGCACATCGCAGGCGATCTGCGTGAGAACGGTGGCCAGACCCTGGCCGATACACGCGGCGCCAGAGCGGACCTCGACGTGATCAACCTCGATTTTGAGGACGCAGCGGCCCACGTCCTTGTGGCCCATGCCGAGCCCGGTGTTCTTGAAGCCGCACGCCACGCCCGCGCGGTCGTGCGCCGCCTCGAAATCCTGTCGTACCGCGAGCAGGCATTCTTCGAGGGCCGTGTCTGGAGCTGCAATTTGTCCGTTGGGAAGCATGTCTCCCGGCCGGATCGCGTTGCGGAATCGTATCTCCCAGGGGGAGAGGCCGGCCTTTGCCGCCAGGAGATCGAGGGCGCTCTCGAATGCGAAATTGACCTGGGGCACTCCGAATCCCCTGAAGGCGCCGGCAGGCGGATTGTTCGTGAACACGGCCACACCCTCGACATCGATGTTTCCGTACGAGTACGGGCCTCCCGCGTGTGCAACCGCGCGGTGAAGGACTGGTCCGCCGAGGGACGCATAAGCACCTGTGTCTGCAACAATGCGGGCACAATAGCCGACAAGCCTGCCTTCTGCATTGCAGCCCATGCTCAGGTCAATGGACATCGGATGCCGCTTGACGTGGACGCGCATGCTCTCCGCCCTGCTCAGCGTGCACTTGACCGGCCGCTTGGCCAGCCAGGCAAGCAAAGCGGCATGGTGCTGGACTGTCTGGTCTTCTTTTCCGCCGAACCCTCCCCCTACATAGGCCGAGACGACGCGCACCTTATCAGCAGGAAGACCGAGCGTGTCAGATACATACCTCCGCCCGTCGTACACGTTCTGCTCCCCGGTGAGAACCAGGACCACGCCTTCTCCGTCAGGGGGATACGCGAGGGCGCTTTCAGGCTCCATGAACGCGTGGTCCGTGAACGGCGTTGTAAAGGAACCATTCACGACATGGGCGGCAGATGCGATTGCCTTGACAGCGTCCCCTCGCTTGAGCTCGAGCCTGGTGAGCACATTCCCCTGTGGATGAATTGCGGGCGCCCCAGACGCAAGAGCGGCTTCCGGGGATCGCAGCGGCTCAAGTACTTCGTAGTCCGCCTTGATGAGAGCAAGGGCTTGCCTGGCAATTTCAGGGGACTCCGCGGCAACGAGGGCCACAGCATCTCCTATGTAGCGGGTCACTTCTCCCACAGCGACCAGCGTCGGCCAGTCAGCGGTGACGTGCCCTGTAAAACGATTGCCGGGGATGTCACTCCATGTTGCAACCGCGGCCACGCCGGCAAGAGCACGCGCCGTGGAGACATCCAGCGAAAGCAGGCGGGCGCGCGGATGGGGCGTCCTGAGCGCGGCGCCGACGAGCATGCCCGGCTCCGCGAAATCGTCCACGTACATGGCGTTTCCGCGCGCCTTGGCTGAGGCGTCGACGCGGCGGAGCCGCGACCCAATGCCGACTGGTGCCGCCGCCGCGGGGGATGCGGCCGCGGGAACCCGCGCCGCCCCACCAACCCCCGCTGCCTCAGCGCCCGTACCGTTCCTGTACCTGGCCGCAAGGAGCACGCCCGCGATGATCTTCTGGTAGCCTGTGCAGCGGCAAAGATTGCGGCGCAGGCCGGTGCGCACCTGGGCCTGGGTGGGCGCAGGGTTCTTGTCCAGGAGGGCCTTCGCGGCAATCACCATTCCCGGCGTGCAGAACCCGCACTGGACCGCCCCTGCGTCAGAAAAGGCGCGCACATATGCGTCCATTTCGGGCTTCTGGATTCCTTCCACGGTGACGATGGATTTCCCCGCCATCTTCTCAAGCGGGATAGTGCAGGAGGAGAGCAGAGATCCGTTCACGATGACCGAGCAGGCGCCGCATGTCCCCTCGCCGCAGGCGTTTTTTGCTCCCGTGAGGAGCGCCTCTCCGCGCAGGTAAGAGAGAAGCGTCCGCCCGCCTTCCGCCTCGACAGTGTCGCCGTTCAACGTGAATTGGATCATCTTCGGAATCCTGTTGCGCAGGATACCCGTGGGAGTGTATCGTGTCACGTGCCGCCAGCATCTTCACCTGCAGAGTTACAGCGATCGGGACGGCCCGCCACTGACTGGAGCGGCCTCGCACTGAAAGTCCTCCTGCCCATGGCAGGAGTGGTCGTTGCCCTGGTTATCGGTGCAGTCATGCTGGTGATCCTCAAGGCGGATCCTGTTGCCGCCTATGCAGCCCTGATCAGGGGCGCGGTGGGGTCCCGGTTCGGGTTGACGCAAACCCTGGTCAAGGCGACCCCGCTTCTCCTGGTCGGCCTGGGAATCTGCATAGCTTTCCGCGCAAATGTGATCAACATCGGAGGTGAAGGACAGATCATTGCCGGCGCGCTGGCGGCCGCCTGGTTCCCGCTGACGTTTCCGACCTGGCCGGGATGGCTGCTCATACCGTCCACCATGGTCATGGGCTTCCTGGCCGGGTCCATCTGGGGATTTGTCCCTGGGATCCTCAAGGCACGGCTGCGGGTGAACGAGATCCTCAGCACCATCATGATGAACTCGATTGCGCTCCAGCTTATGAACCTGCTCCTGCAGGGCCCATTGATGGATCCGGCGGGCGTCAAAGCCCGCACATTCCTGGCCCAATCGGCGCAATTGCCGGCGCAGGTCTGGCTTCCGCGCCTGGTGCCGCGAACGCTCCTGCACGCGGGGGCGATAGTGGCCCTGGTCCTGGCCGTCGTGGTCTACGTTTTTCTCTGGCGAACGACCATCGGCTACAATATCCGGGCCGTGGGTTTGAATCCCCACGCCTCTCGCTACTCCGGCATCAACGTGCCCACCTACCAGGCGCTCTCCCTCACGCTGGCCGGAGGATTTGCGGGGCTTGCAGGAGTGATGGAAGTGATCGGCGTCCAGCACCGGTTGCTGGAAGGGCTTACCAGCGGCTACGGATTCACGGGTATCGTGGCTGCGCTGCTGGGCAGCCTGCATCCGCTGGGACTGATTCCCGCTTCCATTCTTTTCGGCGGACTGCTCGTAGGCGCGGACACCATGCAGCGCGCCGTGCAGGTGCCGTCCTCCCTGGTGACCGCGCTCCTCGGCCTGGTCGTGCTGTTCGTGTCCGGCTCAGCGCTCTGGTCGCGGAAATGGGCCGCCAGGCAGAGGAGAGTAGAGGATACATGAAGAACCTCTTCTCTTTGGCCGTCATGTCGGGAATCCTCAATACAATGGTCAGCCTGGCCACTCCGTTTCTCTACGCCGCACTGGGAGAGACGATTGCGCAGAGCGCCGGCGTGGTGAACCTGGGCGTGGACGGCATCATGCTGCTCAGCGCGTTCGCCGCGTTCTACGTGGCCCTGACCACGGGGAGCCTGTGGCTGGGTCTGCTGGCTGCGGCCATCGTCGGGCTCCTGATGGGGCTCCTGATGTCCTTCGTGAGCGTCACGTTGAAAGCGGAGCAGGGCGTGAGCGGCATCGGGTTGTACATGTTCGGCCTGGGTATGTCGAGCCTGCTGTTCAAGATCCTGATCGGAACGGTGAAGACGGTGCAGGGATTTCCGCCGGTTGCCATTCCATTCCTGGGGGACATCCCGATTCTTGGACCCATCCTTTTCAGAAACGCTGTTCCCGTGTACGGGGCATTCCTGCTCGTACCGCTGGTCTGGTGGATGCTTGAAAAAACGACACTCGGGTTGAGGATCAAGTCGGTAGGACAGAACCCGGCTGCGGCAGACTCGCTGGGCATCAGCGTGGATCGCATTCGCTATTTCAGCGTCTGCCTGGGATCCACCCTGGCGGGAATCGCGGGGGCATCCCTTTCCATCTGCCTGCTCAATCTTTTCCAGGACAACCTTACCGCCGGTCAGGGTTTCATCGCAGTGGCGCTCGTTTACTTTGGCGGGTGGAATCCCATCGGTGTGATGGGCGGTGCCATTCTTTTCAGCGTAGTCAATTCATTACAGCTCTGGATGCAGGTCCTGGGCGTGAAGATTCCTTCGAGCGTTGCGGTCATGCTGCCCTACCTGCTGACCATCGCCGCGCTGACCATTACGGTCAACCGGATGCGCCAGCCCGCAGCCTTGAACAAGCCCTTCGAAAGAGGGGAAAATTAGAAGAGTCAGGAATAGCGGCCGTCGGCCGTCCTGTACCCGTTCGGATTCTGAAAGGAGAATCGGAATGAAGAGGAGTCTATTGATTGCCTTGGTGCTGGTGGTCGCGATCGCGGCTGCCGTCACCGCCGCGCCGTTTCGCATCGCCGTAGTGATGCCCAGCGCCACAACGGACATGGCGTTCAGCCAGTCCATGTGGAGCGCACTGCAGACAGTGCAGAAGGAGATGGGGGGCGCCTCGGCGCTCGATCTGAAGTTCTCCGAAAACATGTACAACGTGCCGGACGCCGCGGCGGCTGTCCGCGACTACGCAAGCCAGGGTTTTGACATCGTCATTGCCCATGGATCGCAGTACGGCTCATCCGTGCAGGAAATCGCCAAGGACTTTCCCAACGTGACATTCGCCTGGGGCACGGACGTCAACACGTTCGGCCTTCCGAACGTCTACGCCTATACGGCGGCCGCTGAACAGGGCGGATACGTCAACGGCGTGCTCGCTGCCAAGCTGACAAAGAGCAGGAAGATCGGGGTCACCGGACCCGTAGAGGTCGGGGATGCCAAGACATACATCGATGGATTTCTCCAGGGAGTGCAGTCGGTGGACAAGAGCATCACGATTTCAAAGACCTGGACAGGCTCGTTCTCTGACGTCGCCCTCATGACTGCTGCCGCAAAGACACACATTGCAAGCGGAGCGGACGTGCTGACGGGATCCTCGCAGTCGGTGGTCGGATCCATCGGCGCTGCCAAGGACAAGGGGAGCGTTCTCTGGTTCGGCACGCAGGCCGATCAGGCCAGCCTTGCCTCCGCGCTGGTCGTCGCCAGCCAGGTGTACGATTGGACGGGAATGCTCCGCGATATTATTGCCAAGCACAAAGCGGGCGTCCTGGGCGGCACCCAGTACACCCTCACGCTGGCAAACGCCGGTCTGAAGATTGTATAACAACCCTTCTTACAAGCTCCCGGCCAGCGCGAAAGCAGCCGGTGACGCAAGCATCCAGGGCATCACCAAGGGCTCGGTCAAAGTAGAGCCGTAGCCATGGATGGCGAGATCGGCCGAGGCCAGGGATGGCCGAAAGGCCGATCGTAGCCCTGCCGCGCCAAATGACGCGCTAGCGCGTCGGGCGCGGCGTTGGATGCGTAGGGCGGCAGGCGGCTGCGCAGCAGACGCCGGGAGCCGCGAGGTCGGCCGAGGGCGCGTGCCCGAAGGCCGACCTTTTCAAGGCGGATCAAGATGCGTCATGCGGAGATGCGCGACATTGTGAAGTGCTTTCCCGGCGTGGTGGCCAACTCCAAGGTCTGTTTCGACGTGGAGCCGGGCGAGGTGCACGCCCTGCTCGGTGAAAACGGCGCGGGGAAGAGCACCCTGATGCGGCAGCTCTATGGCCTGTACCAGCCGGATGAAGGGGAGATCTTCATCGACGGAAAGAAGCTCATGTTTCACTCGCCGGCAGATGCAATCCGTGCGGGCATCGGAATGATCCACCAGCACTTCATGCTCGTGCCGACCATGACCGTGGCGCAGAACGTGGCCCTGGGCCAGCGCTCCTCCCGGGAGCCGCTCCTGGACTTGAAAAAAGTTTCCGCCCGGATCCGCGCGCTCTCCGAGGAATACGGGCTTGCGATGGATCCTCACTCGTACGTCTGGCAGCTTTCCGTCGGGGAGCAGCAGCGCGTGGAGATCATGAAGGCGCTGTACCGCGGCGCGCGCCTGATCATCCTGGATGAGCCCACGGCCGTGCTGACCCCCCAGGAAGTCGATGACCTTTTTGCCACCCTCAAACGCATGGTCGCGGAAGGCCATTCACTCGTCTTCATTTCCCACAAGCTGCACGAGGTCATGGCCATCAGTGACCGGGTGACCGTCCTTCGGGACGGCAAAGTCATCGGCACCCGGGCCACGAAATCGGTCAGCCGCTCCGAGCTGGTCACCATGATGGTGGGCCGGGAGCTCAAGGAGCTTGCCCCTCGGCCCCGGGAGCCAGGACATGCGCGGCTGCACATCCAGGGACTGCGGGCACAGGGGGACAGGGGCACCGAGGCGCTTCGCGGCATCGACCTTTCCATTCGAGGTGGAGAAATCGTGGGCCTGGCCGGGGTGTCCGGCAACGGGCAGCGCGAGCTTGCCGAGTGCCTGGCCGGCATGCGCAGGCCGACCGCCGGCACCGTCTCAATCGACGGCCGCGAAATCACGCAGGCAACCCTGAACCAGAGGGTGGATGCGGGCATGGCGTACATTCCCGAGGAGCGCATGCGGGACGGGGCTATCCGGGAGTTTTCCGTGCGTGACAACGTCTTCCTCCACGACCACGCTTCCCCTCCCTACTCCCGCGGCATCTTCCTCAGCCTGGGACGGATGCAGGAGCACGCCGCGAAGCTGGTTGCGGAGTATGCCGTAAAAACACCCAGCCTCGACACTCCGCTGAAAAATCTTTCCGGTGGAAACATCCAGAAGCTGATCATGGCCCGCGAGCTCTCCCGCCGCCCATCGGTCCTGATAGCCGCACAGCCGACCCGCGGCGTGGATATCAGCGCAACGGGCTACATCCACGAGCGCCTGCTTGCCCAGCGGGAGACCGGTGTCGGCATCCTGCTTATATCGGAGGACCTGGATGAGATCCGTGCCCTCTCGGACCGGATCGCCGTGATGTATGAAGGACGGATCACCGGTGTGCTTGCCCGCGGCCAGGGCAGCGTGGAGCAGATCGGCCTGATGATGGCCGGCATCTCCATGGAAGAGGCCCTGCGCTCATAACGCGGCAGGACCCTGCCGGGCGGCGCACGGCAGGCGCGACAGAGTCCGTCACTTGATGCTGATTCTTCCCTTCCAGAGCCGGGCCGCGACCCGCGATGCGGGATCCGGTTTCTCTCGCCTTGGAATTGCGAGCGCGTCCACGACACCTGCCACGAAGCGATCCAAAGACCAGCGGGCGATTATTTCAGAAGAGCGGCTCCCCATTTGCGCCAGGGCGTCTGCAGGCATGCGGGAGGCGCGGCCGAGGATCTCGGCAAGCTGACGTACGTCGCCCGATTCGAACGTCCAGCCATTGCTGCCCTCCTCCACCAATACGCTCGCGCATCCGCAGCCCCGGCTCACGATCACGGGGAGCCCCGACGCCATGCCCTCGTTGACGACCAGCGACCATGGATCCCATTCACTGGGCACCACGAGCGCGCCCGCCAGGCCGAAGCAGTCGAGCAGCTCTCCGCCCGATTTCCTTCCCATGACATGCACCTCGCTGTATCCCGCAGCTCTCCGGCGAAGCGTCTCCTCACCGGGCCCGGAGCCGACGATCACCAGGCTCCATGTCCCGTGAGGCGTGGCCCGGCGGTATGCGTCATACGCGTCGAGGAGCGTCGTGAGACCTTTGCGCGGAAGCAGCCGCCCTGCGAACAGGAAATAGCTCATCGGCAAATCCCGCACGGCGCGGGTCTCTGCCGCCGCTGCCCGCGCACGCCTGGCGCCTTCCGCGAAATACTCGTTGTCTACCACGTCCACGCCGAATACGATCCGGTCATCGGGGAAACCAAGAGAGCGAAAATACCCTGCGTGGGATTCCGCCGGCACGAACACCCCGTCAATGCTGCGATGTATCATCCGTTTCGCGCTGCGGATGAACCGGGCGCGCCTGTCCGTTTGCTCCCATGCGTCATCCATCATGAACAGGCGGCAGCCCGAGTGATTGCGATAGGCAACAGCCGCCATTCCTTCCGGGAACGGGGTTGCCGGCGCGAACACGACATCAGGCCGCAGCTCTTCGAGCAGCCGCCGTACGCGCCCATGCACGGTCCTCGCGGTCAACAGCTGGTAGTCTTTGCCGGGGAAGCAGCAGATGCGCTCCGACTCGTTGTTCCACTGACCTGTCTCGGGCCCGGGAGAAGGATCCTGCCCCACCACTTCGATCGCGGTCAATCGCATCTGATGATCCACGCAGTACCGGGCAAGCTGCCGAAGCCGCGCCCGGTTATAGGGCGGGAAATTCGACCAAATCACCGCGAGATGAAGCATTCCTGCCGGCAGTGTAACCCGCGGATGTCTTCGGTGCCAAGGGCGTGTCGCAATTGACGGTGGGCCTGCCATGGATACAATGCAGTGCGCGCAGGAAAGGAATTACCCGGGATGGAGGCCTCGCTTGTCAGGGAGTGCCAGCTCGTTCAGTTGAGGCTGCTCAAGGTATTCACGCAGATATGCCGGAATGAGCACCTGGCATACTGGCTGGATGGAGGAACTCTGCTGGGAGCCACGCGGCATGCGGGATTCATCCCGTGGGACGACGACCTGGACGTCGCGATGCCCCGGCAGGACTACGAACGGTTCAAGCAGATTGCGCCGTCGCTCCTGCCGCATGATGTCTTTTTCCAGACGTTCGAAACAGACGGATTTCCGTCGCGCCAGATAATGAAGCTGAGAGACAAGTACAGCACTCTCATCGAGCGAAAGGGGGGGCAGCGAAGAATAACGTACCACCAGGGTATTTTCATCGATATCATGCCCATGGAAAGAATAAGACGGGACAGGGCCGTGTATGCCCGGCGGACGGCGAACATTCTCAATTGGAGAGTCCCGTTCGAAAGAGGCCGCCCTTTGACGGCGCGAGACACGATCAAGAGTGCGGCCATTTTTGTCCGGGACAGGGTTGTGGGGTACGAAAGACTGTTTGCGTGGTTCCGCTCGCTTTTCGTGGCGAAGGAAACAGATCGCTGTTTTTATTTCCAGATATTCAAGGCAAAGGACTTTCCCCGCCTTCTTCTTGAAGAGAAGGATCTGTTTCCGCTGCGGGAAATGCGTTTCGAGGACGACCTGTTTTCAGCGCCGAACGATGTCCATAAATATCTCACCCTCATGTACGCGGACTATATGACCCAGCCTGCCGAGGAGGACCGGGTGCCGCACAGCGTTGCAATCCTGCCGCGGATCCCGTGTCATCACAGGGAAGTGCTGCGGTGGAAATGATCACGCCCCGGGACTATTGCATGAGCTCGTACCTGGCGTTCCGCTATGTCATTGATCAGAGTATGGAATGGGCTCCGGGTGTCATGCCCGTCCGTCCGGTTCCCTTGAAATCGAACGCATTGAAGGTCGAGACAGCGGAGGACGTGAAAGAATCGTTGCAGATCCTGCTCAAGGACACTGCAGACGGGCATACGGGCATACTGCTGAGCGGAGGGATCGACTCCGCGATCCTTGCGGCGATGCTTCCCGAAGGCACGCGCGCATATACGATCCGGTTCGAGGCGGAAAACTTCATCGATGAGAGTCAGCGGGCTCAAGAATACGCGCACGCCCGCGGATTTCGACATGCCACCGTGGAAACAGGCTGGCCGGACCAGGTCCGGCATGCGCCTTTTCTCATGGAACGGAAAAGGTCCCCGCTCCATGCCATAGAGGTTGCCCTGTACAAGGCGGCTCTCACCGCAAAGGAGGACGGCGTCACGACGCTGATAGTCGGAAACGGGGCTGACAGTACTTTCGGGGGCATGGACAAGCTCCTGTCACGGGACTGGACGCTGGAGGAGTTCTACAAACGATACACCTATGTCGATCCCCTCGAGGTCCTCAGGAGACCCGTTGATCTTCACTCTGTGTATGCTCCATATGTGAGAGACGGAATCATTGATACGCAGGGGTTTCTGAAAACCGTGCATGGAACAGGAGTCTTCCAATCGTTCGACAATGCCATCATGGCCGCCGGCGCAGCGATGTGCGCGCCTTTCGAGCGCATGCGTTGCGCGCTTCCCCTCGACCTCGGGCGAATACGCTCCGGGGACTCGAAATACCTGCTGCGGGAGCTGTTCCGCCTGCTTTATCCCGGATTCGAAGTGCCGGAGAAGATCCCTTTCTCGCGGCCGATGGACAGCTGGCTGCGGAATTGGAAAGGCCCGAAGAGGGACGAGTTCAGGCGTGACGTCCGCTATTCGGACATGACCGGCGACCAGAGGTGGCTCCTCTATTGCCTGGAAATGTTCCTTGAACAACTGGACTCGCATGGGTGACACGGAACAGCATTCCGTCGCTTTGTCCGCTGCAAAGGGCGGCTACCCTGCATTTCCCTTCAGCCCTTCCCGCAAATACCCCGAGTACAGGGGGAATGACATACGTGAGTCGGGAAATGGGGTCTACGAGGCCGTGCGGCACAATTTTTTCCTTCTCGGCTGCGATACGGGCAACTACGGCACCGCGCAGTGGAACCCGCTCGGCGGGATTATCGCGCCCGGAAACAAAGTCTTCATAAAGCCCAACCTTGTCGACCACAGGCACAGGTTCGACGACGATGTCTGGAGCGTCATCACCCATCCATCCGTGATTCGCTGCGTGCTCGATTTCGTACTCATTGCGCTGCGGTATGAAGGCCACGTCCGGGTGGGGGACAACCCTCACGTGGACGCAGACTTCGATGTCATACGAAAAATCTGCTTCTTCGATGAGCTTTCCGAGTACTACAGGACGGTTTTCAACGTCACGGTGGAATTTGCGGATTATCGCGTATGGCAGATACGCGACCTGTCCTCCTATGGGTACAAGAAGAAACGCATGCGGCTGCCCGGCGATCCGGAGGGAACCTGTACAGTCGACATTGGAAACCACTCCCTGCTGCACGGCATATCCAACAGGCTGTTCCGCGGAACGTACGAGGACCGGCGGGAAACAAGGCGCTCCCACCGGAATGGAAGACATGTCTATACGTTTTCCAGGAGCATGTATGAAGCAGATGTCTTCATCTCGGTCCCGAAATTAAAGGCCCATGCAAAGGTCGGGGCAACCCTCAACATCAAGGGGCTCATCGGAACGATTGCGGAGAAAAACGCTCTTGTACACTGGAGAATCGGATTCCCCGCCTGCGGGGGAGATGAATATCCGCGGCCTTTGAAGGCCGTTGACTACGTGAAACTCTCACTTCAGCACGCGTTGGCCGATATTCTCCCCGAAGGAGTATCACTTTTCTTCAGGGATGTACTGAAAAAGAGCAGCGCGGGCAGAAAACTCATGAGCTGTTTCCTGGTCGCATACCAGAAGGAAAAGGCGCCGCGGGGAGCTGCTGCTTTCAACGACACCACGTGGCGCACCGCAGTGGATGTGTACCGTGCATTCGCGGAGCAGAAGAAGAGGCGATTCTTTTCGATAATAGACGGAGTAACCGGGGGGGACACGGATGGACCGCATTTCCCCAATCCGACACATCCAGGGGCAATTATCAGTGGAGAGGATCTGCTTTCGACGGACCTGGCGGCCGTGAGGCTCATGGACTACGATTTCCGCCGGATCCGGTACCTGGATTTCCTCAACGGGCGCCAGGACATGATCGGTTCCATTCGCGTTGTTTCAGATGATTGGGATGTGAGAGACTATTTCAACCCGGAAAAAAAGTATTTGAGGTTCCGACCTCCCCATCGGTGGGAAAACCTGAGCCTCCACCATATTGCCCCGGGGAAAAAGTATCACACGCGCGATACTGATGCGTGAAGGAGTGTGTCATGGTTATTGGCTACGCGGCGGGCGTATTCGACCTGTTTCACATCGGACACCTCAATCTATTGAAAAATGCAAAGGGAATGTGCGACAAACTGATCGTGGGAGTCACGACGGATGAGCTCGTAGTATACAAGCACAAGAGAGCCGTGATCCCCTTTGAGGAACGGCTCGAACTGATCCGGAGCATCAGGTATGTGGACGCTGCCATCCCCCAGGAGTCGCAGGACAAGCTCGATGCATGGAAGAAAATACGATTCGATGTCATGTTCGTCGGGGATGACTGGTATGGATCGGAGAGGTGGCAGGACATAGAAAGCGAGTTCAAGGAGCTGGGCGTGCGAATCGTCTATTTCCCTTATACGAGAGGGACGTCCAGCACCCTGCTCAACAGTGTTCTGACACGCATCAGAAACAGGGAGATCCCCTAGCGCCCGGCACACCCTTTGTGCGGGCTATTCTCCGCCCGTCCACCCCGCGGTTTTGAATTTCACGCCCACGCCGACGAGGTTCTTCATCACGCTGTTTCCTGGAATGTTCGTGTAGTTGGAAGAGGCAACGAACGCATATTCGACCCACGCGCTGGCATGGAGCTCCGGGAAGGCGTATGTCAGGCCCAGGTGGGCAATATGTATCCACTCGTAGATGCCGTCATGGAGAAAATCCTTTGCCGGATATGCCGCAATCGCGTTGTAGTTGAGCGGGGTATTGATGTCGCCCTCGATCTGGCCCGACAGGTGATTGCCGGTCCCATGGCGGATGAGCTGATACTGCGCGGTCGCGGCAAGGCGACGCGCGGGATGGAAGGATAGACGCACGAGGAACTCGTCGGAGTTGGGGGGCAGATGGTAGCCAAGGTTTTCCCCGTCATTGGTATAGCTGATGTCAATGGGCAGCGTGTATTGCGGGACCGTCTCGGGATAGTGAGTATAGTTGTAAGGCTCGATCTTGGTGTACTGGAAAACGAAAAGAGACCATGCCAGCCACGGCACCGGCACCTTCACGCCGAGCTGCCATGCGTACTGGTTCTTGGGGCGCGTAAAGAAAGTGGCAAGGGGCACAAAGGAAATCTCGTCGAGGAACAGGGAGAAATACAGGCGCGCATAGGGCGCGATCGTTACCGCCACGTCTGCGCCCGCCGTGATATTGTCCAGGTCCCCGCCGAGCTGCTGCCCGAAGAAGAAAGGAAACAGCGGGTCGAGGTAGGACAGCTCCAGCCTCTTCGCGTAGATCACGCTCTCCCATGGGGACAAGTACAGCCAGTCGGAGGGAAACAGCTCGACGCGATGGAGGGAGAACATCTTTTGTTCCGCGGCGGCGTTCCACCAGCTGCCGAGCGTCCCGGCGAGGAAAGAGACGCCCCCCCAGGGGACAGGGCGGAAGCTCGCGGTGAAGGCCTCGACTGGCCGTGCCGTGCCGGAGAGGCTCAGGCTCCCTTCGCCGATCCCCCAATCCCGGCGTGTCCTGGCGAGCTGCACGTTCAGGCTATGATCGAAAAAATCGAAGCTCAGGGCGGAGAGCGCGGCGGAAGAGAAGTTCAGGTGACCGTTGATGCCATCGGACACCAGCGCTGCCGTTCCCCCGGTCCACTCCTGGAACCCGTCATATTGCTTTGTGAAACCGAAGGGTACGAAGGCGTCGGGGTTCACCATGTCCAGGAAGCCCTGGAGCTGGAGACGGTAGGAACCGGTGGACCACAGGGTGCCCATGACCCCGATCTCTCCCATGAGGGAGAAATCGATGTCGCGCGTATGGGAAAGATCGGCGCGGAAGCTCGATTCTCCCGCGGCCTCCAGGTATGCCACCGGCGCATCCCCTTTCGGGAAGCCTTTGGCCGTTTCGTCGAGGATTTCGCGCTCTGATGCGCTGAGCGAGGGGCCGGCGCGCGCGGCATCCAGGCGGCTGCGGACCTCTCTTTCACTGTAGGGCTTCACCGCGGAGTCGGGGGCAACGAGCCCCCTGATGGCGGAGATCTCCAGGATCGTGTAGACGGGATCGTCGACGTCAACGGGGAGCTGTTCCTGTGAGTGGACAACGCTCGCGCATGCGATCACAAGCAGCGCCGACAGGCCACGCATTCTGCTCATGCGGCGATCTCAGTAGTGGTCGGGGCCGCGGGCAAGCAGGCTGCGGAAGAACATGCTGAGCGTCTTCATCATGATGCTCACATCCAGGGCGAGTGACCATCTGCTGCGATAGAGGAGGTCCAGGTCCACCCACTCCCGGAAGCCGATCGTGGTGCTCCTTTCCGAGACCTGGGGAAGCCCGACGATGCCGGGCATGCATTCCAGCCGCAGGTAATCGCCCTCGCGATATTCCGCCACCTCCTGGGGCAGGTGGGGTCTCGGTCCCACGAGGCTCAGCGTGCCCAGCAGGACATTCAGGAACTGGGGAAACTCGTCGAGACTGTACCTCCTGAGAAAACCCCCGATCGCGGTGACCCGGGGGTCATTCTTCATCTTGAAGAGCGGTCCATCGCGGCGGGTGTTGAAGGCAAGAAGCTTCTCCTTCTCATTTTCCGCGCCGCGCCTCATCGTGCGGAACTTGAGGAATCGAATCGGCCGGCCGTTCTTGCCGATCCTCGTGGACACAAAGAATACCGGGGCGCCGTCCTGGATCAGGATGGCCAGCGTGATGAGCAGTCCCGCGGGAAGGAACACGGTGAGGCAGAGGGCCGATACCGCGATGTCGAGGATCCGCTTTGCGGAAACCGCGGTGAGGGAATCACGGGGCCCGGCGAATCTTTCCGACACGGGGATGTTCGGGAAGAACAGGTTCGAAATCAGCGTCTGCGGCGCTCCCGTTCGCGCCGGCACCAGGGAATAGCTGATGGACTGCGAGTGGCAGTATGCGATGAGCGCCCTCTCGAAAGCCTGATCGGAGCGGCTGCCGGGAAATACGAGGACGTCCCCGATGTTTTCCTTCAGGATGATCGTCCGGAGCTGCGCGAACTCCTTCACGACCTTCGGGGCTCCGCCCCGTGCCGGTCTCCAGAGCCAGACGCCGTCCGACCTGTCGATCTCGCCAGCGTAGATCTTCGTGATCCCGAAGTCGCGCATGCGCGTGTCGATCGAGTGAGGGAGGCCTGACCTGCCGATGACGAGGATCTTTCTCTGAAAATACCCCAGCCGGCAGAGGTAACGGATCCAGAGGTGCTGACAGCCGTCTGCCGCGGGGAAGCTCGAGAATCCCGCGGCAAGGAAGATGATCATGAGCCCCATCGGCTCGGCCTTCAATCCCCCCAGGGACAGGAAGCATGCGCAGGCAAGCACCGCGGGAAGGAGGCCGCTGTTCAGAACCGTTCGCTGACCGCGGCGAAGGTAGTAATGGTAGTCCCGCGAATAAAGGCTCCCCCAGATAAGAAGGAAATACGACAGGAAGAAGACCACCAGCGGCACCACGAGGCGGTACGAAAGGAGGTTTTCGTGCGGAGAGAGGACACGGGCCGCGATTCGGGCCGCGCACCAGAGACCGGCAAAGGCACACAGCTGCAGGAGAAGCATGATGAAAAACTTGTGCTTCCGGGCCTTCATGCTGCCCGGTGCGATCCGGACAGGCCAGGACGGCGCTTTCTCCGCCTCTTCTTCCAATGCCATTGACGAGCCGCCGCGCGCCTGTCCTGGACGGGCGAAGCTTTTCCGAACCCCGATCACTGCTGCATTCTCCTGGAAACAGGGTACCATTTCCGCCTTCCGAATTCAGCGTTGTGACTGCCCCGCGGGCGCGGAGTCGTCCGGCAGGGTCACGCGGAACCCCGCAGAGGCCTGGAACAGGAATGGCGCTATCCCCAGGTCCGACATGCCTGAGAGAACACCTGTCCCGAACGCATAAATGCTGGCGCGAACAGCGAGGGTGAGGGCGAACTCCGGCGTGAAAAGCATGTCGAGTCCTGCTCCGAAAATGAGGGAATCAAGGCCGTGCTCCGGGTTGGCGCCGCCGTCGTCATATTGTCTGAGGAGAGCCTGGTAGGAGAAGCTGAAATCGAGTCGGTAGGGAACGTTTTTCTCGAAAAACTTCATATCGAGCGAATAGACCGTCAGGCTGTCCGTGAGCGGGATGTCCTTCTGGCTCGAGTTGAGCTGTTCATACGTCAGGCCGAGCGTGGCGATGCCGAAATCACCCATGTAGAACCCGAGAAGAACCGTGTTGCTCTGGGCGAAATAGTCCCTCGTGTCGCTCGATTGCCCGCCCAGTGAGCTGTTCGTACGCAGGGAGATGAACACAACGCCCGGAAGCTCCAGCCCCAGCAAGGTGGAAATCCCGGACTTCAGATTGATCGAAGGGGAATTGAACAGCCCGAGGTAGGGGCCCATACCCGCCCGGACATAGTCACTCTTGTACTGCACCAGCGCCGAGAGCGAGTTCCCCATGATCAGGTCTCTGGCCAGCGCCGCCTCGAACTGGATGTTGTTGGAAATATCCTTGCGCAATGACAGCGCACCACCCCAGAAGTAGTCGGACCCGGAGTAGCGGGCATCGGCCTCGTCCCTGCTCTGCGTGAAACCGAGGTTGGCGAGCTGGAAGTTCCCCTCGATTTCCAGCCCGAAGGCGGAGGTGACCGCCCCGCAGCAGAACACGGCGATGATGAACAACGGAACAGGCTTTCTCGTCATGCGTCCTGCCATGTGGAGAGGATGAGCATATCACGAACCACTGCTCAACGGTAGCGGGAGAATCTGCTGACCCGCTGCCCGCCCGCGGCCTTCCTTCTCACGTCCGTCCGCCTCCTCCGCCGCGTGCCCTGGAATAGATCTCCATCAGGCGCGCGTAGTTCGCCTCCGCGGTGTACCGGGCCAGGAACTCCGCGCGCGCCTCCCCGCCCATTCTCCGCGTCTCAGCCGGCCGGGCCCACAGGCGGTCCACCGCCGCAGCGAGGCTCTGCGGGTCCCCCGATCTGAAGAATACGCCCGTTCGCCCGGCGTGCACGATCTCCGCCGGCGTCCCGATGTCTGTCGACACGACCGGAAGACCGCAGGCGAATGCCTCCGCAATCGCCATGGGGAAGCTCTCGTAGCAGGTCGAAGGGAAGACGAGGAATCGGGCTTTCTTCATCAGGTCGAAGACCTCCTGTCGGGCAAGGGCGCCGTGGACCCGAACCGCTCCCGGCAGCCGCGCCTCTGCGAACCGGTTCACCTGTTCCCGCATTGGCCCGTCTCCGCATACTGCCAGCGGGCACTGGGGGAGATTCCGCCAGGCATCGAGCAGCACCTTGACCCCCTTCTCTATCGAGAGCCTTCCCACGAAAAGGGCGAAATCCCCTTCCGCGCGGCCAGGCCCCGGATCCGGATGCACGAAGTTCGGCTTCAACGCGATCCGCTCTTCCGCGATGCCCCCTTCGATGAACTTCCTCCTCGAGAACTCCGAGAGCGCGATGAAAAGATCAACCCTGTTCCGCCAAGTCCCCAGCATGCGGTGCGTCTCCAGCATCAGCGTCACTCCGGCGGTCTGCAGGCGGGAGCCGCGGTAGCATGCGTGGAGCACGCCGGGCCACAGGGTGCGTGTGCCCATGCAATCCTCGCACGGACGGCCGGAACGGAAGAACAGCGCGGCGGCGCACAGAAGCCGGTAGTTATGGAGAGTCTGGACCACGGGGGTATCGGTCTCCCGGCAGGCCCAGTATGCAGAAGGAGAAATGAGCGGGAACGTATTGTGAAAATGCGCCACCTGGGGACGCTCGCGGCGGATGAGGTCACGCAGTCTCACCCTCGTGCCGGATGACCAGACGGCGCGAACGGCGGCCGAGGGCCACCCGATTTCACTGATGCGCCTGTTGTCCTCCGCGTACTCCCTCACGTCGTGGCCGTGACGGCGCAGAAGGGCGGCCTCCTGCAGGAACGCCGCGTCCTCGCCGCCCGCGTGCAGGTATCGGTTATGAACGAGCAGGATCTTCAATCTTCAATCTCGATCTCGAGCTCGAGCACGATGGTGTTGGCCGTGAGGCGCCGGGGAACCAGGCGGCGAACCAGGGAAAGCCAACGGACGAAAAAGCGGTACCGAGGCGCATGGGCGCTCACATGGTAGTCTTCCAGCAGCTCCCACTGAGTGACATGAAAGCCGTTCAGCCGGGCCAGTCTCACGAGGGTGTCGACGCAGAACCAGCCGGTGTGCTCCCGGTTCGAGCAGGTGTGGGGAAAGTGGTACAGGGCATACAGGAAGTGAACCAGCGCAAAGGCATACGGCGTCGTGAGAAGCAGCTTCCCGCCGGGGGCGAGGTGCTCTTTCACGCGCTGGAGGAACAGCCCGGGATTGCAGAGGTGCTCGATGAGCTCTCCTGCCACGATGGTGTTGAAACGCTCGGCAAGGTGAAAGCTTTCCGCGTTTGCGTGGTACACATGCGCGTACTTCATGGCGCCGAGATCCGCGACAATCTTTCGGTCGTAGTCGATTCCCGCCACGTAGGGAAAAGAATCGTACAGCCTTCCATGAACCCAGTGAGGCGAGCGGGGATCCGGAGAATAACCGGCGCAGCCGACGTTGAGAACATGGGGACCGCGCGTACGGGCAAGAATCCAGCTCATCCTTTTCGACATCGAAAGGCTCATTTTTCATCCTCCGGCAGAGAGACGGCGCCGGAGAGGTCGCGGTAGCCGGCTGCCGAACCGAGTCCGATCACCAGCGCGGCCATCAGCGTGTAGCCGGGCTCTTCCAGCCAGCTGTAGAAGAAGGCGAGCAGAATCATCATGAGAAACGCGCCCCGGGCGGCCGCCTGCTCCCACCCCGACCGCCCACGGAGGTTGAGCCAGATAGTCACCAGCATCCAGACAAAAACTCCAAAACCCGCGATGCCGAGGTCTCCCAGCAGCCCCATCCAGCTGGAAATGAAGCTCCACACGGAGGAAGATGCGAAAAACCTGCTGGAGGCGGTCAGGTTCCAAAGCTCCACGGTTGTCGCTGCGGGCTGGAGACCGAGCAGGTACACCGGGGAGTCATGTTTCACCATGGCCTCCAACCCCATGATGGCGACACGGCTGACC
>Ga0265338_10001888_pt1 | contig 32794 bp, 37 predicted proteins | sample 42126metaG_FD_193579 | JGI IMG/M metagenome (GOLD analysis project Ga0265338, IMG submission 193579) | Rhizosphere microbial communities from Carex aquatilis grown in University of Washington, Seatle, WA, United States - 4-21-26 metaG | ecosystem: Host-associated > Plants > Roots > Rhizosphere...
GCTCGCTGCGCGTCGGCGTTCACGCCGAGCATCTCGAGGAGGTCGTCTGCGCAGGGCCGCGGCGGCTCCGGTAGGTCGATGTCGCGGAGCACCGCGTCGTGCAGGCGCCAGAGGTAGTCCAGATCCTCCTCTGCGATCGCGATCGCCTCGGCAGCCGTGTGCTCGGGCCCGTGGCCGACCACGACTCGCGCCGGCGGATCGCGACGGAGCAGGTCGATCAGGCCCGCGAGCGTCGCGCGATAGGCGGACGGCGAGGACACGAAGGGAAACTCGATCGCCGAGAGGTAATCCCCGAGCACGAGGAGGTCGAGCTCACGAATTCGGAAGGCGACGCCGTCCGCGGTATGCCCGGGCAGCGGAATCGTCTCGACCGAGAACGGGCCGACGCGGTGCGCCTTCCCGACCTCGAGCCTCCGGTCGACGCGCGGGCTTCCAGCCAGCTCGAGCCCGTACTCCTTTGCCACCCTCTCCTTGATCTGCGGCCACGTCTCGCGCGCCTCGACGCGGTCGGCGGTCGCCTCCCCCATCGCCGCTTCGGCGTCCGGGATCTCGGGAATCCCGCACACGTGGTCCCAGTCGGCATGCGTCGCGAGGACTGCGACGATTCGCGCGGCGAGCTCGCCCGCCCGCGCCACGATCCGCGCGACTTCGGCTGCCGAGATGGCTGGATCGACGAGGACAGCCTCCCCGTCCTTCTCGAGAAGGAGCGACGAGGTCTGCCACAGCGCGCTCTCGAATCGCTCGACGTGCATATGCGGACCGTATCCTCACTCGCGTGGCGGCAACCGTCCGGATCGGGACGTGCTCTTGGGCCGACGAGGCGCTCTCGAAGTGGTTCTATCCGCCGAAGCTGCCCGCGAAGGAGCGCCTCGCCTGGTACGCGCAGTACTTCGACACCGTCGAGGTGGACTCGACCTTCTACCGGCTCCCGAGCGAGTCGATGGTGCAGGGCTGGGCGGAGCGGACGCCGCCCGGCTTCACGATGCACGTCAAGGCGTTCGGCCTCATGACGCGCCATCCGGTGAAGCTCGAGACGATCCCGCCTGATCTCCGCGACGAGATGCCGGTGGACGAACGCGGCCGTGTCGACCGGCCGCCGCGCGAGCTCCGCGGCGAGGTGTTCCGGCTCTTCCTCGAGGCGCTCGAGCCGCTACGCGCGGCGGGGAAACTCGGCGGGATCCTCATGCAGCTGCCGCCGTACGTCGTCTACAAGGACGCCTCGCTCGACTACCTCGCGTGGGCGCGCGAACAGCTCGCGGGCGACGAGATGCTCGTCGAGTTCCGGCACCGCTCGTGGCTCGACGACGAGAACCGCGCGAACAGCCTCGCCTTCCTCGAGACGATCGGCGCCGGCTACGTCGTCGTCGACGCGCCGCGCTCCGACACGGCGAAGAACCTCGTGCCGACCGTCGTCGCGACGACGTCGCCGACGGCCTATGTGCGGTTCCACGGCCGCAACCTCGGCACCTGGAACAAGCGCGGCGGCTCGGCGGCGGAGCGCTTCGACTACCTCTACTCCGACGACGAGCTCGGCGAGTGGGTCGAGCCGCTGCGCGAGCTCGCCGGCCAGGCCGAGAACGCGTACGCCTTCTTCAACAACAACGCGTCGTCGGAGGATCCGGACAACCCGCTCCGCCGCGTCTCGCAGGCGGCGACGAACGCGCGACAGCTGCGCCGCCTGCTCGACGTCAACACCATCGCGGCCAGCGGCGGCGCTTAGGCTTGGAGGCGTGAACATCCTGTCGGTCGTGCACGGCGACCATGCGCGCACTGAGCTGTTCGGGCCTGTCGTCGCGGCGGGCGGGCACCGGCTCACGGAGTGGAGCTTCGCGTCGGGCGGACCGCCGCCCGCCGCCGACGCCGTGCTCGTGTTCGGCGGCGCGATCCATCCCGACCAGGACGACGAGCACCTCTGGATGAAGGACGAGCTCGCGTGGCTCGAGAGCCTCATCGACGGCGGCGTGCCCACGCTCGGGATCTGCCTCGGGTCCCAGCTCCTCGCTCGCGCGGCCGGTTCGTGGGTCGGCCCGCTTGCCGAGCCCGAGGTCGGCTGGACGGAGGTCGAGCTCACCGAGAACGGCGCGGCCGATCCGGTCCTCTCGGCTCTGCCGGCTCGCTTCGACGCGCTCCAGTGGCACCACTACCACCACGGACTGCCGGACAGCGCGGTCGAGCTTGCGCGGAACTCCTCGAGTTTGCAGGGATTTCGTATCGGCAACGCGTGCTGGGGAGTCCAGTTCCATCCGGAGGTCACCGAGCCGCAACTCGGCCTCTGGATCGAGGAGGACGGTGCGCCGTTCGGCCGCGAGCAGTTGTACGCAGCGACCCGCGAGCGGATCGGCACGTGGAACGAGCTCGGCCGGCGTCTCTGCGGCGCGTTCCTCACCGCGGCCGAAGGCGTCAGGGCTCGGGCTGCGTGACCGCGGTCGCGATGACCGGTAGACCGGTCGAGAGACACAGAGTCCTGGCCTGCCCCAGTGCTCGGGACCGTCACTTGACCGGACGCGGCTCATCCGCCGGTGGCGTATCTTCTGCGTGATGGGCCGCGTGCCCCTCAGGAAAGTCACCTCCCGGCGCTTCGCGGCACTGACTCTCGCTGCCATCGCCGTCGGAATCATCGCGATGCTGATGGCGGCTTCGTACGCTCCGTCGGGTACCGCTCTCCCGTCTACGCCTGCGGTTGTCGCGAAGAAGCTCCGGTGGAGCTACGAGATCTACCTGCGCCCTCTACCTGCGGGTACGAGACCAAAGGTGGGCCAGTCGGCGGCTGAGGCGACGGCTCTCAAAGAGTTCGACCGACCTCTCACGAGCAACGTGTCCGCGTTTGCAGCGGTTGTCACGGACAAAGAGTGGAGTAAGCGGCAGCCGAATGGGACGATGCGCCTGCAGATCTCGAATCGTCCCATGTGGGTTGTCCTCCTTCCCCACTTCAGCATGATGGGCTACCACGGGATGACCCTTTGCGTCTTCGTCGACGCCGATACGGGGCACTACCGTGATGGCGTGACTATCTGGTTGCGGTAGGAGCAGGCTCGCCTGCCCCAGTGCTCGGGAACGTCACCCGAAGCGGTGGGCGCCTATCGTTCGGGTGATGAACAAGTCCGGCGCACCGAAGGCAGTGAGGAGCTACTACGACGGTGCGCTCAAAGGCGTCGTGAAGTACCGGATCTCCCCACCACCGTTCTGGTGGGTTGGCTGGGATGCCTGGAAGAGCGTTCGGAACGGCTTCAGCGGGTTCCGACTCAGGGTCACAGACGACGCAATAGAGGTTCGGTGCTTCGGCCGGTTCGGGCGCAGGCTGTTAGAGGTGATGGGACCTGGCCTCCGGCTGTGGCTGCCTCCGCGCGAGACGACAATGGGGGCGGTTCGCGTAGGGCGGAATGATCTTCTCGCTCTGAGCTGCAGCCGGTCCGACGGTTCGGAGTACACGCTCGCGGTCCGACCCGCGGATCGCGACTTCGACCGACTCCGGAACGCGCTGAAGAGGGCGGGAGTGCGCGAGAACCAGCTAGGCAGCTCTGGCCTGCGCGAGTGCTGCCTCTCGCCTGACTAGCGCTCGAGCGGGAGCTCGTCGTGACGGCTCCACTCGTGCCAGGAGCCGGGATAGTTGCGCGCGTTGTAGCCGGCCGCGCGGAGCGCGAGCGCGGCGAGGGCGGAGCGCGAGCCGGAGTGGCAGTACGCCACGACCTCGGCTCCCTCCGGCAGGCCGACGACCTCGCGGACGCGTTCCGGCGCCGCAGGCTCTCCCGCGCCGACGAACAGATCGCCGAGCTCGACGAGACGCGCACCGGGGATGTGCCCCTGGCGCGGGTCGCACGGACTGCCGCGGCGACCGGTGAACTCGTCCGGAGTCCGGATGTCGAGGAGCGTGAGCGACTCGTCGCCGAGCCGCGATGCGATCTCGGCGAACGTCGGCATCGCGCGCGGGTTCGGCGTGAGAGCCGCCTCGCGCACCGGCTCGAGCTCGACGGTTCCCTCCTCCACCGCGCCGGCCCAGCCGGCCATGCCGCCGACCAAGACCGCGACGTTCGGATGCCCGGCGAGCTCGGCCATCTGGAGCGTCGGCATCGCGCCTACTCCGTCGCCGCGGTCGACGAGGACGAGCCGCTCGCGTCCCGTGATCCCGTGGCGCCGCAGCCGCAGCGCGATCTCCTGCGCGAGCGCCGTCACGGTCGCTTCGTCGGCGCCGGGCGGCGGAGAGCCGAGCACGAGCGGCCGCGAGCCGGGGATGTGCCCGCGCATGTGCGCGTTCGGGCCGCGCACGTCGCCGACGACGAGATCCTCGTCCCCGAGGTGCTCCTCCAGCCACGCAGCGTCGACGACCGAGTTCACAGGGCGGCGACGATACCCGCTTCGGCCGCGACGGCCGGACGGTCGAGGAGCCGCTCGACCCACGCCGCGAGCGCCGGATACGGCTCGAAGTCGACGCCGAGCATGTCGCGGGCGCGGAGGATCCACGGGACGAGAGCGATGTCGGCGAGCGAGTACTCCGCGCCGGCGAGGTACGGCTGCGTGGCGAGCAACGCATCGAGCTTCCGCAGCGCAGCGTCGAAGCCGTCGAAGCCCTCGCCACGCCGGAACGCGTAGTACGGATCGGTCAGGTCGTCGTCACGAAAGACGAGAAACCGCACGGCCGCGCGGTCGGCGGGATCGGCCGGGAGAAGCGCCGGCTCGGGATACCGCTCTTCGAGGAACTCCATGATCACGGCCGACTCCGGCAGCGGCCGCCCGTCCTCCTCGAGCACCGGCACGCGGCCAACCGGGTTCTTCTCGTACAGCCACGCCGGCCGATCCGACAAGTCGATCTCGACGACCTCGTGCTCGACATCCTTCTCCGCGAGGACGATGCGCACGCGCGCGCAGTACGGGCAGCGCGCCGCGTCGTACAGCGTGAGTGTCACGGCTGGACTCCGAGCACGTCCGCGATCTGCGCGTACAGCTCCTGCGCCGGCGGCAGCTCGGAGGTGGACGACGCCGTGCGCGCAACTGCGCGGACGCGCGTCGGGTCGGCGTTGGTCAGGCGCGCGACGACGGTCGGGTTCGCGCCGAGCGCATAGACGTCGCCGGGCGGCAGCTCGCCGAAGTACTCGGGCACGGAGAGGTACTCGTCGACCATCGAGCCGCGGTCGAAGAGGACGTAGCGCACGACGGCGCCGGCCTCGAGGCTCAGCGCGACGGAGACGCCGGTCGTGAACGAGAGCTCACGCGCGAGGTTCCGCAGCTCGTCGGGGTTCGCCTCGACGCGTGACCAACCGGTGTCGCCGGTCGTAACCTCCGGCTCGCGGCGCAGCACCTTCGCGGCGTCGCGGCGCACCTTGTCGGCGTCGTCGTTCTGGACGTGGACGGCTCCGATCGTCGGGGTCTCCTCCGCGGGCGCGAGCAGAGCTGCGACCGGAGTCGCGAGCGTGCGCTCGACGGTCGCAAAGCCGAGCCGGTCGTAGAGACGCTTCGCAGCGACGTTCGACTCGAGCACCTCGAGCGCAAGCGTCTCGGCGCCCTGGCTCTGCACGTACTCCGCCGCGGCGCGGATGAGCTCGACCCCGAGCCCCTTTCCGCGCGCGGCGGGCCGGACGTAGAGGATGTCGAGCAGCCACGCGTTGTCGCTCTTGCGGTCGAGCGTCGCGAAGCCGACGTCGTCCGCGAGGAGGACGTGCGTCCACTCGTAATCCGGGTCGTCGTCGTCCCAGAGCTCGAACGGCACCTCGGCCTCGAACTCGGCGCGCAGCTCCTTCACGAGCGCGCGGTCGTCCTTCGTCGCAGCGCGAATCACGCGTTCACCCTAGACGGCAGCCGAGCCGTGACCAGGCTCGGACCGTTGCAGAGCGGCACCGAGCGTCATACTCTTGGTCGGATGCTGCTCCGGCGTCTCGCTCCGGCGATGCTCGTGCTCGGCATGCTCGCCGGCGCGGCTTCGGCAGCGCCGGCACGCTCCGCCGCGCCCCTCGGGCACCTCGTGTTCGCGGAGCAGGCTCCGCCGTGCGGACAGGCCTGCAGGCAGCAGCTCACGATCGTGGCAGGCGACGCCGGCGGCGAGAAGAGACTGACGACGGGCACGATCGACTCAGCGCCGTCCTGGTCTCCGAACGGCAAGCTCATCGCCTTCTGGCGCACGCTGAGCTCGAGCCGGGTCCAGCTGCACGTGATGCGCTCCGACGGTAGCGGCGACCGGATCCTGCTCCAGAACGGCCTGCTCGCGGACGAAACGCCGGCGTGGTCGCCCGACGGCAGATCGATCCTCTTCATCGCGAACATCGGCCCCCGCCCGCTCTTCGGGATGAGACTCAAGGGCTGGGTCGTGCTCGCGGTCTCGCTCGCTCCCCATCCGAAGCTCTCGCACGCGAAGGTCAAAGTCCTGTTCACGCTTTCCCGCGGCGGTGCTCTGTGGTCGGAGATCCGGCTCTCACCGAACGGGAAGTGGCTTGCGCTCGCGCACAGCTGGTCTGGCCACGACGGCTCCGAGACCGCCACGCTGTGGCTCGTGCATCCGAACGGGAAGGGCCTCCACGAGATCACAGGCTTCTACAACGACATCGCAAGCACCGTCGAGCTGGGCGCGATCTCCTGGTCGCCGGATAGCAGCCGTCTCGCCTACGTCGCGGTCCCGGACGCGTCGTGCGGGTCAACCTGGCCGAGCGGTCCGCCGCCCGACCTCTGGACGGTACGCGTGAACGGAAACAACGCGCACGAGGTCTGGGCCGACAGGTGCGAGTCGGGGAGCTGGGTGGCGCCGGACACCATCGCTCCCGGAGACACGACGACGTGGTCGCCGGACGGGACGGAGATCCTGTACTCGACCGAGGACTTCGCCCCGACGAGCCAGCCGAACAGCTGGGGGTACCAGTTCCACGAGGCGAACGCCTCGACGGGGGCGATCGAACCCTTCCCCGTACCCGCAGGAGACTGCGGAAGCGGGCCGGGATCGTGCAAACTCGGCGATCCGCAGTGGACGACGCACTGACGGGCTGAGAAGACTCCCGCTAGAGATGTGACGTGAGGCCGGCGCCGGACGCGTCGTCGTTGTCGTCCGACTCCGCGTTGTAGTACCAGGAGCGCCAGTACTTCCGTTCCGTCATGCCGCAGACGGAAGGGGGCGACGGTCGGAGTCGTCGCCCCTGCTTCCAGTCAACGCCCGGGCATGCGGTAGTCGACGACCGCTGAGGTCGACGTCTTGCCCGCGAGCGACCGAGCGATCGCCACGAGCTGGATGCGCTCGTTCTTCTTGAATTTCGCCGGGTCGAGGAAGGCGCGATACGGCGTGGAGTCGTCGACGTCGAGCCGGTGCCATTGCGACGTGCCGAGAGGTCGCATCGCGAACGCAACGGTCAACGGCTGCGTCCCGGTCACGCGCGCCGTTACGTCGAAGAAGTTGGTGTACGCGTCGGGGACGACCTTCGCGACCGGCTTCGGCGGCGCGCCCACCGGGATCGTGTTCTGTCCCTCGAGCAGCAGGGCGCCGACCGCCGGAACCGTGACAGTCACCTTCCGGCCCGACCCGCTCTGCACTGGTGTCGAGTTGCCGAAGAGCACCGTCCAGGCCGAAGAGGGCGTTGCGGTCTGGACGGTGACCGTGTGGTCGCTCGTGTCGCTGTTCGTGAGGACGAGGTGCTAATCCCTCCTATTGCTCCGACTGGAGCGCCTGATGAGCGTGTCCATGAACGCGTGCAACCGGCCTTTGACTTCCCTTCGAAGCTACGCGCGCCTCCACCGACCCGAAACGGCGTTCGCCCACAGACCTGCTGAGTAGTTCCCCCGGAGCTACAAGTGGGACGTCAGGCCGGCGCCCGAGGCGTCGTCGCCGTCGTCCGACTCCGCGTTGTCGTACCACGAGCGCCAGTACTTGCCGTCGTCGAGGTCGCGCGCGAACGTCGTCAACCGCAGCGGGTTGAACGTGTCGCACATCACCGCGAGCTCGTGCGTCTCGTGCGTGCCGATGGACTTCTCCGCGAGGCCTGGCTGTGGGCCGTGCGGAAGGCCGGAGGGATGGAGCGTGATCGAGCCGACCTCGACGCCCTTCCTTGAGCCGAACTGCCCGGAGACGTAATAGATCATCTCCTCCGACTGGAGATTCGAGTGGTGGTACGGGATCGGCACGGCCTCCGGGTCGAAGTCGAGCTTGCGCGGGCAGAACGAGCAGATCACGAAGTTCGGGCCGGCGAACGTCTGGTGCGACGGCGGCGGCTGGTGGATCCGCCCGGTGATCGGTTCGAAGTCGTGGATCGAGAACGTCCACGGAAAGAGGTAGCCGTCCCAGCCGACGACGTCGAACGGGTGGTAGTCGACGACGTACGTCTGGTAGCCCTTGCGCACGCGCACCTTGACCGGGAACTCGCCCGTCTCCCGCACCGTCTTCAGCTCGGTCGGCGGATGGATGTCGCGGGTGTAGTACGGCGCGCCCTCGATGATCTGGCCGTACTGGTTGCGGTAGCGGCGCGGGATCTCGATCAGGCCCGGCGTCTCGAAGACGAGGTAGCGCTGCGGGCCTTGCGGCGCGAAGCGGTACGTCGTGCCGCGCGGGATGACGATGTAGTCGCCCTCGGAGTACGGCAGGTCACCGAAGATCGTCTCGAGCACGCCCGAGCCCTCGTGGACGAAGACGACCTCGTCGCCCTCGCCGTTCCGGAAGAAGTAGTGCATCCGCTGCTGCGGTCGGCAGAGCGAGATCTCGACGTCGTTGTTCCACATCAGGAGCCGGCGCCCGGTGATCTCGTCGCCCTGCTCGTCGATCTCGTACGTCTTCAAGTGGAGGTGGTGGTGCTGCTCCGGCACCCACTCGTCGCGCTCGATCGGCACGAAGCCGTCGAGCTTCGCGACCCTGCACGGCGACTGGAGGTGATAGAGGATCGACTCGTTACCCGTGAACCCCTCGAGGCCCATGACCTCCTCGGTGAGGAGGTTGCCGTCCTCCCGAAACTGGATGTGCCGCTTACGCGGAACCTCGCCGAGACGCTGGTAGAAGGGCATGGCGGCACTGTATCCCGACAGGATCCTCGCGCCGCTCAGCGACAGCCTTGTACGACTAGAGCAGGCCGCGACGCGACTGCACAACGGCTAGGACAGCGAGAAACGCCGAACACACAACCATCGCTACGCCGCCGCCGGTCTTTCCTTCGCTCAGAACGACGATGCCTGGAATGAGCGTGAGCACGGCCATCAGAGCGCACCGGGTGGCTCCGTACCTGACAGTCCTGCGCCTCAACGGTTGCCCAGCGCCATGTCGGCCAACCGCTTGCCCACCGCGGGCGCGAACTTGAAGCCGTGGCCTGAGCACGCCGAGCCGATCACGACCCGGCCGCGGCGTTCGAGGATGAAGCGCTCGTCCGGCGTCGTCGTGTAGAGGCACGTCTCCGCGAGAACCGGTTCCGGGTCGGCGTGCGGGAGACGTTCGGCGACCCAGGCGCTGATACGCGCGACGAGCACGGGATCCGGCTCGGCCGTTTCGTCCGGATCCGTGACGGCACCGGCGTGGTGAGCGCCTGCCTTCAAGCCGTACACCGGATCGTGGAGCGAGAACATGGCGTGCGCCCGCTGCTCGTCGACCTCGACGATCGACGGCGGGATGGTCTCCTGCCGGAAGAACGCGACCGTCTCGCGTGTCACTTTGAGCGGCAAGTCGGGGAAAAATCGGCCGATCCACGACCCTGCGGTGACGACGACGACGTCGGCACCGGCGTAGGCTCGACGGAGTCGGCCAGGAGCGGAGGTGCCGGCTCGGCCGGCGCCGGAGCGGGAAAAGAGCGAGTCGAGATCGTCCACGCGCGAGCCGTAGCGGACGTCGATGCCATCGAGGAACGCATGGCGCGCCGCGTCGGCGAGCCCGATCCCGCCGCTCGGCTCATGGAGCGCGACCCAACCCTCAGGAATCGACACGCCGAGCGCCGCCGCCTCGTCCGGGGTGAGGAACGAGTGCTCGATCCCCTCCGCCTCGAGACCCGCCGCGGAGGTGTGCTCTGGCCGGGACGCGACCTCGACGAGGCCGTGCAGCTCGAGGAGGCGCGTGCCGCTCTCCTGCTCGAGCTCCGCCCAGCCGTCGCGTGCCTCGGCGGCGAACCGCACCCACTCCGGATCCGGATACGCAAGTCGCACGATCCGCGAGCGGCCGTGACTCGAGCCGCGCGCGTGATCCGGCTCGAACTGCTCGTGGACGACGACGTCGGCGCCGCGACGCGCGAGCTGCCACGCCGTGGCCGCGCCCATGATCCCCGCCCCGACGACCGCCACCCTCACGTCCCTGACCGCCTTCGGCTCCCGCCCGGCGGAGCCGGGCTCCGCCGAAGGCTGACGACGCTGGCTGCGCGATCCAGCGCGCGGGTCGCTCGGTCGTACTTGGTGTACTGCCCGTCGCGCCCCGCGCTTGGCTCGCTTGCCACCGTCGCCTCAGGAACGTGAGTACACCTCATGCGGCGATGAGGTCTCCCGGATAGAGCCGCGTGTTCAGCGCCGCGTAGGCGACGAGCTGCTCCCAATCGTGGCCGGGCGGCGTCCCCTCGTCCGGCGTCGTCACGAACGGCCCCAGCGTGAGCGCGAAGTCGCGGGACTTCTCCCCGGGCAGCTGCGGCGCCGTCCACTCGACGAGCGGCGTGAAGCCGCCGATCGCGCCGTCGAGCCCGATCACAGCGGCGACGCGCTCGACCGGGACCGCGTCGGGGATCGAGATCTCGGCGTCGGCCCCGACGATCGCGGCGGGGTTCGCGAAGCGGAAGTTGTCGGCGCCGTCGTAGATCCGCACGGACCGCGGGTGGAGCACCGGCGCGCGGAAGGCGACCTCGGCTACCGGATAGACGGCGTGCTCGCGCGCGTCGCCGCCGCCGGTGAAGAACGACTGCAGCGTCTGCGCGGCGAGCTGGATCACCGTGTCGCCGTCGATCCGGCCGGGCCAGCCGCGCTCGAGATCCATCTCCACCGGCGTGAACATGCAGAGCTTCATCTATGGCTCAGTGTGAACGATGACATCGGCGATGTCCGGCCGCTCGTTGCGGATTCGCTCCTCGATCCGGCTCGCGCGCGCGTGCGCCTCGCCGAGCGTCGTCTCGCCGCCCACGGCGAGCGTGAGGAACGCGATGAGCCCGTCGTCGGTGTGGAGGAAGCGCAGCTCGCGCGGAGGGTGGTCAGTCTCGTCGCGGACGATGCGAACGACGAGCTCGTTCTCCTCGCGGACGTCGTGCGCGGGGGTTCCCTCCGCCACCTCGGCCAACGGCTCTAGGTGCGTCTGGACGGACGAGACCTCAGGCACCTCCTCGCGAATCGCGTGCTCGACCTCCTCAGCGATCGCGTGCGCCTCCGCCAGCGAGAGGTCGGCGGGGAGCTTGAGGTGGAGCGAGAGCTCCGTTCCCGTGGCGAGCGCGACGGCGGTGACGTTGTGCACCTCCCGCACGCGCGGCACGCCGAGCGCTGCGGCGTGCGCGCGCTCGCGCACCGCGCCGACCGCCTCCTCCGGCTCGACGTGGACGACGACGTCCGCCTCCGGCAGCGCGTTTTGCACCGCGCGCTCGACCGCGTCGGCGGCTGCGTGCCCCTGGCGCAGGGCCGCGTCTGCCGAGACGCCGATCACGACATCGGCGAAGTTGCGACCGGCCGCCTGGCGCATCCGCAAGCGCCGAAGCTCGACGGGAGGATTGACCGCGGCGATCGCCTGCCGGGCCGCGGCTTCCGCGTCGGCAGGAGCGCGATCCATGAGCACGTCGATGTTGCGGCGGATGAGGCGCCCCGCCGCGCCGAAGACGAGCACCGCGACGAACAGCGCCGCCAACGCGTCGCCCTTCGGCTGCCCGGCCCGCGCGAGGAGTAGGCCGGCGAGAACGGCGAACGAGCCCGCGAGGTCGCTCGCGAAATGAAGCGCGTTCGAGGCGAGCGCAGCGCTGTGGTAGCGGCGTGCGCCGCTCATCGACGCCGACGTCCTCCCCACGTCGATCACGATCACGACGCCGACCACGAGCAGAGCCCACCACGCCGCGTGCACCGGCTGCGGGTGCGCCTCCGTCAGGCGCATCACCGCGCGATACGCGATGAGGACGCTCGCGGCGACGAGGAACGCAGCCTCGGCGAGCGCCGCGAGATGCTCCGCCTTCCCGTGCCCGTACTGATGGCCCGGGTCCGCCGGACGGACAGCGAGTCCGACCGCGAAGAACGTCAGGAGCGCCGCGACGAGATCCGTGCCGGAATGGATGGCCTCGGAGACGAGACCGAGGCTGTGCGTCGCCAGACCCGTCGCGAGCTTGAGCGCGATGAGCGCGCACGCGGCGAAGACGGACATGAGCGCGGTGCGCCGTTGCGGGCTCATCGGCGAAAGCGTATTCGGCCCGGCACCCCAGTCTACCGCCGGGCGTCGCCGGCTTGGTCGGCGACGCTTCCAGCGTCAGCTAGGCGCGAACCGGTTCGGGCGGCCAGATGAGCGCGTCCTGCCGGAACGAGAGGTGGCACAGCGGCTGGCCGGACAGCTCGAACGGCGTGATCGAGGTCAGCTCGATCTCCGCCTCGGCCGGGCAGAGGAGCCACTGGTCGTGGTGCATCTCGGCCCGCGAGTCCCGCGCGAACAGGCGGTAGCGCTCGGTCAGGAACCACTCGAGCGAGTCCGGCTCCGCGTGGAAGCCGTCTCCAGCGGCGCGGTAACGGCCGGAGAAGACGCGGCCCGCCTCGCCGATCCGCACGCACTCCGCCTCGTGCCAGTCGCCCCCAGCGCCGCCGCCGGCGGCGCGGTCTATTCGCCGGGCACCGGCGGCTTGGCGGCCGGTGCTTCCAGCGCCGAAGTCGAGCGTCATCCGAGAGTGAAACGCGGGCACGTGGTACAGCCGCCGCACGCCGAGCGCGGCGAGCCGGCTCGAGGCGTCGATCGTGAAGAACCAGACGCCCGGCAACCCGTCCGGGCCGCGCACGTACGTGCGGATGTTGAGCTGAAGGAACGACGAGATGCCCGGGAGCGGCAGCCCGCCACGCGGCCGGAGCGCGCGCACGCGGAAGAAGACCATCCCGAGCCACGCGCTCCCGTCGAACTCCTCGATCTCGAGCTCGTCGGGAACCGCGCTACGCAGCTCCTCCATCGGCACGCGCCAGTGCGCCCAGAACGTGTGCTCCCACGTCTGCCCGAGCGTCCAGCGGCTCGACGGGAGCGGGAACGGACGGTGCGCGACGCGGCGCAGGGAGCGTGCCTGCCGGCTCGCCGCCCTCGCGTCGTCGAACACAGCGCGCCCGGCCTAGAGGTTCCCGCGGAGCGCCTGCTCGCGCTCGATCGCCTCGAAGAGGGCCTTGAAGTTCCCCTCGCCGAAGGTCGTCGCACCGTGCCGCTCGATCACTTCGAAGAACACCGTCGGGCGGTCCTGCGCCGTCTTCGTGAAGATCTGGAGGAGATAGCCGTCGTCGTCGCGGTCGACGAGGATCTTGTGCTGCTGGAGCACCTCGTAATCCTCGGCGATGTCGCCGACGCGGTCCGGGGCGTCTTCGTAGTACGAGTCGGGCGTGTCGAGGAACACGAAGCCGCGCTCCTTCATCGCTTCGACGGTGCTGACGATGTCGCTCGAGGCGAGCGCGATGTGCTGCGCGCCGGCCGTCCCGTAGTAGTCGAGGTACTCCTGAATCTGGCTTTTGCGCTTGCCCTCAGCCGGCTCGTTGATCGGGAACTTGATCTTCCCGTTGCCACTCGACATGACCTTCGACATGAGCGCCGAGTACTCGGTCTGGATGTCGTCGTCGCCGAAATGGATGATGTTCGTCATCCCGAACACGCGCTCGTAGAACTCGACCCAGACGTCCATCTGGCCGAGCTCGACGTTGCCGACGACGTGGTCGAGGGTGAGGAGGCCTACGCCGGCGTTGCGGTGGCCGTTCTCCGAGAGCGAGACGTAGCCCGGCAGGAACGGGCCGGCGTAGTCGCTGCGGTTCACGAAGGTATGGATCGTGTCGCCGTACGTCGCGATCGCCGAGCGCTCGACGACGCCGAACTCGTCCTCGGTCGTGTACGGCTCGGCGACGCTGCGGGCGCCGCGCGAGACGGCCTCGCGGTGTGCCTGCGTCGCGTCGGGGACGGTGAGCGCGATGTCGCGGACGCCGTCGCCGTGCTTCGCGTGATGGCGCGTGATCTCGTGGTCTTCGTGCAGCGCGCTCGTCAGGACGAACCGGATGTCGCCCTGCTCGAGGACGTACGACGCGCGGTCGCGCACTCCGGTCTCCGGCCCGGCGTACGCGGTGCGCGTGAAGCCCATCGCGTGCGCGTAGAAGTGGGCGGCCTGCTTCGCGTTCCCGACCCAGAACTCGACGTGGTCCCAGGCGTCGAGCGGCATGAAGTCTTCGGCCATAGGCCGATTATGCCTTCGCGTTAGTCCGTCCGGAGAACACGCCACGCCGCGAAGGCGATGAGGAGGAGCGCGACTCCGGCGAACAGCGCGGTCTCCGTCAGCTGGAGCGGCCAGTAGTGGCTGTTGGGTTGGTAGACGGCGTGGAAGACCGCGTTCTTCAGTCCGGGTACGCCAACCTTTGCCGTGCCGCCGATAAATCCGCCGCCGCCGCTGAGGACTTCATGACCGTGGACGGTGGCGCGGAGGCTGATGATTCGAGCGTCGTTGAGGAAGCTCGGCTCCTGCGCCCCCTTCCACGTCGCAGTCAGCGGTGAGACGAGGTGCGCGCGGAGCTTGTAGTCCACGCCGATGCGTGTGGCGAAGTAGCCGACGAAGCCGACGACGAGCGAGGCCGCCGAACGGCGCCACAGCGCCCCGAGCGCGATGGCCAGTCCGAGCGCGAAAAGCGTGTAGCCGATCATCACCGTGCCGGTCGAGTCGTAGATGCCGGTGTCGAGGCGACCGTCGAGGTGAGCCGTCGGGCCGCGCCACCAGTTGAAGAGGAGAGCCAACCCGCCCCCTACGAGCAACGCTGCAAGAAACGGCAGCCCCAACCTCGCGAGCAACCAGCGGCCACGGGTGACGCTCTGAGTCCAAGCAAGCCGGTAGGTGCCGTTCTCGAGGTCGGCGACGAACGGTGCCGCGAGTAGAACGCCGATCACGCCGGGGACGAGCGTGAACCAGTTGGCGAGGTCGCTGAGAGATTGGAATTGAGCCCGAAAGTCTCCGATCCGGTTGCCACAGCTGAAGCTGGGGTTCGCGCCGAGGCAAGCGCCGAGCCCACTGTGGTGGTAGGCGTCCCACATGTTGATTCCCGTCGGGACGAGCAGCGCTGCCAGGAGCGCAAGGATGCCGAGAGCGACGATCGTCTCCGTCCGCTGCAGGCGCCAGCTCAGCCAGGTCATGACGCAACCGCCTCGCGACGGCGAGCGGCGTCCTGGCCGAGATACGCGAGGACGATCTCCTCGAGGTCGAGCTCGTGCACCGTCCAGCGCGCGTCGTAGACATGGCCGTTCGCGCGCACGAGCAGCGTCGACTGCCGCTCGGCGTGGCTCTCACGGATGACCTCATGCGTGCGCGTTACGTCCTCGGCCCCGTCGCGCGGGCCCGTCAGCAAGCGGTGCGACGCGACGATCTCCTCGATCGAACCGACGAGTTGCGTGCTACCGGTCGCGAGGATGACGAGGTGGTCGCAGACCCGTTCGAGGTCGGCGAGGATGTGAGACGAGAGGACGACTGTCATCTCGCGCTCCGCGACAGCTTCGAGCACCGACTGCAGGAACTCGCGTCGGGCAAGCGGATCGAGCGAGGCGACAGGCTCGTCGAGGAGGAGCAGCTCCGGCCGCTTCGCGAGCGCCAGCGTCAGGGCGACCTGCGCGCGCTGTCCGCCGGAGAGGCTCCGCACCTTCTTCTTCAGCGGGAGATCGAGCTCGGCGATGCGAGCGCGAGCTGCGTCGTCGTCCCACCCCGGATTGAGCTCGCGGCCGACGCGGAGCATCTCCTCGATCCGGAAGCCGCCGTAGAGCGGATGCTCCTGCGCGAGGAAGCCGACCCGCGGAAGCGCGTCGGCGGCGTCTGCGTGCGGATCGAGCCCGAGCACACGCACCGACCCTGCGCTCGGCCGGGTCAGGCCGACCGCTAGACGGAGCAGCGTCGTCTTGCCGGCGCCGTTCGGGCCGACGAGAGCGGTCACGCTCCCACGCGGGATCTCGAGCGTGCAGTCGCGGAGCGCCCACTGCGAGCCGTAGCGCCGGCCGAGCGCCTGCGTCTCGAGGGCCGCGCTCACGCGACCCTCCGCACTGCCTCGTCGCGGTTCTCGGAGAGGAGCGCGTCGATCGACTGCTCGTCGAGCCCCGCTGCGCGCGCCCTACCGAACCAGTCGCGCAGCGACCGCCGCAGCTTCGAGACCTCGTCGCCGAGCGGAGACGGCCCGCTGCTGGTCACGAACGTCCCCTGGCCGCGCCTTCCCTTTGCGAGTCCTTCGGCCTCGAGGATGCCGTATGCCTTGAGCACGGTGTTCGGATTGATCGCGAGCCCGGAGACGACCTCCTTCACGGTCGGGAGCTGGTCGCCGGGCCTCAGGATCCCGAGCTGGACGGCGTGCCTCACCTGGTTCGCGAGCTGGAGATACGTCGGGACGCCCGAACGCGAGTCGAGATGGAACTCGATCAACGCCATATATCTAGTGTTATAGATAAACTAAGGTGGCGCGTCAAGAGCAGCCGCTTCGGCAACGGCCTGCTGGCGCAGCCGCCGCTCGAGGAAGATCCCGATGAAGATCAGGACGCCGCCCGCGATCTCGAGCGGGTGGAGCGACTCCGAGAGCAGGAGCAGCGCGAAGAGGACGCCGAAGAACGGCTGGAGGTTGTTCACGATCACGGCCCTCGCCGCTCCGACGCGCGAGACGGCCGTGAACCAGAGGAGGTTGGTCAGGAAGAGCGGTCCGACGACCGCGTATGCGAAGCCGACCCAGGTGAGCGTCCCGAAGTGGAACTGCTGGCGTGAGATCTGCGGGATCGAGATGAGCGCAAGCGGCGCCCAGCCGAGCGCGAGCACGACCGCGCTGATGCGGTACGGCGAGTACTTGCGCATCAGGGGCGCGATCGCAACCGTGTAGCAGGCCCACGTCAGGGCGGTGCAGATCGCGATGAGGTTGCCCTTCGTGCTCGAGCTGAAGCCGCCGCCCGCGCCGGCGGCGACGAGCGCGACACCGGCGAACGTCAGCACGGCGCCGACCCAGAACGCACGCGTCAGCCTTTCGAGCCGGAAGATGAGGGAGACGATCGCGACGAAGACGGGCGTCGTCCCGAAGAGGAGCGACACCGTCGACGCCTGCGCGAACTTGAGGCTGTAGACGAACGCGATCTGGTTGATGAAGATCATCGCCGCGGCGATCGCGACGTACTGCCAGTCCTCCCGCGCGATCCGGAACGAACCCTCGCGGCGGTAGGTGAAGATCCAGAAGAGCGAGATCGCGGCGAAGTAGCGGATCGTCCCGTACGCGAGCGGCAGCCAGCCGTGCTCGAACATGTACTTCGTCACGGTGACGTTGAGCGCCCACAGCAGCACCGCTCCCAGCAACATTCCGTAGACGGGAGACGGACGGCGCACGGGCTCGACGCTACCCAGCATCCACTAGGCTCTGCGCGGATGTCAGAGCCGACCTTCGCCGACGTCGACGCCCTCGTCGGGCCTGCGACACCGCACTTCGCGTACCAGCTCCGCGCGCGCGTGCGCGAGCTCGTCGCCGACCTGCCTGAGGGCCATCCCGTCCGCAGTTACGCGGACGAGAAGATCGCGCTCCTCGACCGGCTCGGCTACGCCTCCTCGAAGGCGGCCGACAGCCACCGCGAGCCGCGGACGCGGCCGGGCTGGAGCGAGCTTCCGAGCTCGGCGCCGGCGGACGAGCCGCTCCCGCGCGCATGAGTCTCGACGGCGCTTCCGTCCTCGTGACGGGAGGAACGCGCGGGATCGGCAAGGCGATCGCGCACCGCCTCGTCGCCGACGGCGCGGCGAAAGCGGTGCTCGGCTACATGCGGAACGACACGGCAGCGGAGCAAGCAGCAGAGGAGCTGCGCGGCACCGGCGCCGAGGTCGTCCTCGTGCGCGGCAACGTCTCCGAGCCGAAGACGGTCGCCGAGCTCGCGTCCCACGGCCCGTACCTCGTCGTCGTCTCGAACGCCGCGACGGGCGTCGTCCGCCCCGCGCTCGAGACCGAGGACAAGCACTGGGACTGGACGCTCGCCGCGAACGCGCGCTCGCTTCTCTCCCTCGCCCGCGCGACCGCGCCCGCGATGGAGGAAGGCGCCGCGATCGTCGCGATCTCGAGCCTCGGCTCACGCCGCGTCCTCCCGAACTACGTCCTCATCGGCGTCTCGAAGGCCGCGCTCGAGACGGTCGTCAAATACCTCGGCGTCGAGCTCGCGCCACGCGGGATCCGCGTCAACTGCGTCTCGGCCGGCGTCGTCGACACCGAGGCACTCGACTGGTTCCCGAACAAGGAGCAGATGCTCGCGTCCGTGACGCGGACGCCGGCGGGGCGGCTCGTGGAGCCGTCCGACGTCGCCGCTGTCGTCTCGTTCCTCTGCTCGCCCGACGCGGCGATGATCTGCGGCCAGACGCTCGTCGTCGACGGCGGCTACTCGCTGCCGGCGTAGGGTCGCCGTGGAGCCGACCGAGGAGAACATCCGCGCGTTCGACGCACTGCACCGAGCACGCCACGAGCCCGACGAGCTGCCCGCGATCGTCGTACGCACGCTCGGCGACCTGACGAAGAAGAAGGTGCTCCATCTCCTCTGCTCCACGGGAGAGGCGACGGCGGCACTCGCGGAGCTTGGAGCCGTGGTAACGGGCCTCGACCCGCGTCACGCGTCGCTCGAAGCCGCGCGCGAGCGCTGGCCGAAGATCCTGTGGGTCGACGGCGACCTCCAAGACATTCGCCGGCAGCTCGGCCGCAGGAAGTTCGACCTCGTCTACTCGGGCGAAGGCGTGCTCGACCGGGTCGACGACCTCAACGACTGGGCTGCGGGGATCACCTCCGTCCTGAAACCCGGCGGCGAACTCCTCGTCTTCGACGACCATCCGGTCGCGGACTGCGTCGACGGGCTGCTCCGCTGGCGCAGCGACTACTTCCGGGATCCGGCAGATCCAAACCGGCTCTGGCGGTTCGGTCAGATCGTGAGCGCGCTCGTGCGTGCGGGGATCCAGGTGCGGGCGCTCGAGGAGTACCCGGGCGGCACGTCCCGCCGCGGCCACGACCGCCGCGTCCCGGCGATGTTCCTCCTCTACGCGCGCCGCGTCACGTAGCCGGGACACGACATATCTGATCCGGACATGTCCGGTGTCAGACACCGGACATGTCCCGTAGAGCCACGTCCAGTCGTCTACCACCAGACTTGTCCGGTTGGGCCACTGCGACGCGCCGACTGTGGCTTTTCGGCGAGGGATGTGTCCGTTCGAGCCACGTCCGTTCGTCTGACGCCGGGACGTGACCCGATGGACAGACGAAGGCGGATCCACACGTCCAGGAGCGACATGTCCGGTGTCAGACACCGGACATGTCCCACAGGTGCGGGCGCTCGAGGAGTACCCGGGCGGAACGTCCCGCCGCGGCCACGACCGCCGCGTGCCGGCGACGTTCCTCCTCTACGGCCGTCGTGCGACGTAGGGTCGGCAGGACGGGAAGTGGCGGCCGACGTGCGGCCAACCCGGTTGCCAGCGCTGGTCCGGCGGATGCGACGCGGCCACCCACGCGGAGCCGTTCCAGCGAGCAATGAAGTTGTCGAGGTAGCAGCTCCCGATGGCCCAGGCACTGCCGTCCTCGGCAGCAGCTAGGACACCACTCCGGTACCAGATCGGAAGCGTCGGGCCGGGCACGATGTGCCAACTCCTTCCGTCCCAGTGCTCGAAGAGCACAACCGGCCCTCTGCCGTTCCCGTCCAACTTGAGCCATTGGCTCTGGCCCACCGCCCACGCGTCGTCGGGACTCAGCGCCACGACGTCGGAGAGACTCGAGTCCGTGCTGCGGTTCGGCGTCGGGGCGATCCGCCACGCGAGACCGTCCCAGTGCGCAGCGAGTGTCCGAGAACGCCGCCCGTGTAGATAGCTGCCTACCGCCCACGCGTCGTCGGCAGAGGTCGCGCTGAACCCGAGGAGCGAGTCACGAGCCCCGAACGGCGCAGGGACGCTCTGCCAGGTCGCTCCGTCCCAGTGCTCGATCTGCGCGCCGGCGACGATCCACACGTCACTCGGCGCTGTTGCGACGACCTTCGCTCCTTCGACGAGTCCCGGTCGCGCCCACGGCAGCGCCACTCTGCTCCAGGTCGAGCCGTCCCAGTGGAGCAGGAGCGGGTGCACGCCGCTTGATGGGAACCGGCCCTTCCGATCGCGTCGGAAGCTCTCGCCAAGGATCCAGGCGTCGTCCGGACCGCTCGCCGAAACGGCGAGCAGGCTCGATAGGCCAATGTGCGGCAAGTGCACCACGCGCCAGCGGGCTCCGTCCCAGTGTTCGAGAAGGGGGAACGGTGCGTCGTAGTCGCTTTGCTCTCCGTGTGAGCCGACGACCCACGCCTCGCCGTCTGCAACCGCCGCGACCGAGTAAAGGTCGACCTCCTTCCGCAGCACTGGTAGGGGGACGTTCCGCCACGCCGTCCCATTCCAGTGCCAGGCGACCGAGCCGACGATCCACGCGTCCTGCGCCGAAGCCGCGGCCGCGGCGGTGAGCTGCGCTACCGAGTACGGCAACAGCGGCCCCTCCGGCCCGCCGGCGCCGCCACCAGGTTGGTAATTGAACGTGTCAGCAAGAAAGCGTGGCGCGGTGGAGCCTCCTCCTCGATAGGTGACCGCGAACACCGCTGCGGCGATCAGGAGGGCGAACGCCGCCGCGACAGGAACAAGGCGCCGGGGACGAAACCACGCGCGAATCGCCGCCGGCGGTTGGACATCATCCGCCAGCAGCCTTAGCCCGAGCCGGATCTGCTCTTCGGTTCTATCGCTCATCTCATCGCCTCCATCGGTAAACGCTGGCGCAACTCCTCCATCGCGCGGTGCAGTCGCGATTTGACTGTCCCCTCGGGCACTTCCATCGCTGTTGCGATCTCCGGGACGGTGAAGTCCGCGTAGAACCGGAGGACGACCGTTGCGCGGAGCTCCGGCGTGAGAGCCGCGAGACCGGACCGGATCGCGTCGCGAAGGCCGGTCGGCTCCGCCGCGTCGAGAACCGCCGCCCCGTCTTCGGGAAGGACGCTCTCTTGCCGCTCCGCGCGGCGGTGGACGTCCATCGCGAGATTCGTCGCGACGACGCACGCCCACGACGTCGCAGCGCTCCGGTCACGCGGCGGACGCTCGATGGCTCTGAGCTCGATCTCCTGCATCGCGTCGTCGATCTCCCCTCCGCGCAAGCCGTTGAGGTACAACACCCGTCGCACGCGAAGCGCGGCGGCACCGTCGAGAAACGGCTGTCTACGCCTCGCGCGCACTGGACCTACGACGGCTCAGGCGGCGGAATCGTTCACGAGCGGAGGCCGAGCAGACGGCCGGCCGTCGCCTTCGCGATCGTCGTCGCCATCGCGGGGTTCTCCTGCAGGCGGCGCACCGAGTAGCCGTACCAGTGCTCGCCGAACGGGACGTAGACGCGCAGCCGGTGGCCCTCCGCGACGAGCTCGTCCCGCCGCGCCTCCCGCACGCCGAGGAGCATCTGCAGCTCGTACTCCTCGCGCCCGAGCCCGTGCTGCGAGACGCGCGCGAGCGACTCCCCGATCAGCCACTCGTCGTGCGTGGCGAGGCCGACGTAACAGCCGCCGTCGAGCAGCGAGTCGACGCAGCGGAGGAAGTTGACGCGAATCGCCTCGGCGTCGGTGAACGCGATCGCCGCCGGCTCGAGATAGATCCCCTTGCAGAGCCGCACGCTCGGACGGAGGTCGGCGAGCGCGGCGATGTCGTCGAGCGTCCGCTTCAGGCGCGCCTGGAGCACGACGCCGACGTTGTCGTGCCCGCCCTCGCGCAGCTCGCGGTAGAGGCGCAGGGTGTCGTCGGTCGTCGTCGCATCCTCCATGTCGATGCGCACGAAGTTGCCGTAGCCGGCCGCCGTGCGCACGACGTCGAGGAGGTTCTCGCGGCAGAGCTCGTACGACAGCCCGAGCCCGAGCGCGGTGAGCTTCACGCTGACGTTCGAGTCGAGGGAGGCCTCGTCGATGGCCGCGAAGAGGTCGCGATACGCCTGCGCGATCGCGCGCGTCTCCTCCTCGCGCGTGATCTCCTCGCCGAGGACGTCGACGGTCGCCATCTTCGCGCCGGCGTTGAGGTCGCGGACGACGGCGACTGCTTCCGCGAGCGTCGCGCCGGCGATGTAGCGCGCGGAGAAGTGCTGGACGACCGTCTTCGGCACCGCCGGCAGGAGACGAACGATGGCGGAGTCGAGGAGCGACACGGGCGCGGCGATTCTACGCGCGGGCGTCAGCGCTCTTGCATGAACCCCTGGCGCGCGGCGCTCACGAGCGCCACCGCCTCGGGGAAGAGCACGCGCATGGCGTCGCGGAGCGCGACCGCCTGCTCGTCGACACCGCCTTGCGTCTGGATCTGCTGAAGGGCCGCGGAGGTGAGCTCTACGGCGGTGTTGAGCGTCAGCGTCGCGAACTGCTCGCGCTGCGCCTCCTGGACGGTCTCCGCCTGCGCCTCGGCGAACTCGCGCAGTCCACGCATGATCTCCTCGGGGTCGCCCCCGAACGGGAATCCGAATCCGCCGCCTTCCATTGCGCCAGGGTAGCGGCCGTCAGGCGAGTGGGAGCTTGTAGTTCCGCTCGATGTCGGCCGTGAGCTCCTCGACTGCGCCGACCGCGGCCTGCATCGACGCGGCGAACGGTGAGCCGCCGCTGTCGCCGAGGGCTTCCTCGAGCCGGCGCGCGGCATTGCCGATCGCGTCGAGATACGCGCCGCTCGCGAGCCGCGGCTCCGGTTCGATGACGGCGGCCAGCGCAGCTGCGGCAGCCTCGGCCTCCTCTATGCCCTGCGGAGCTTCGGTCTCGCGGATCTCGGCGAGGCGCGCTCGTAACTCGGCGAGATCACCGCCGCCCGCCGACTCCTCCGCGAGTTCACACAGCGCGGCGATCGACGCCGCCTCGCGCACAAGCCGCGCGTCGCCGACCGGCTGGGCCGCGTCGTCGAGCGCCAGCCACGCGGTTCGTTCCGCCGACGCGAACGCGCACAGATACACACGTCGGCCGAGCGTCTCCGCGGTGAGCACGCCGACGAGCTCCTCCTCCGCGGCCGCGAAATCCGCTGCCGCGGCCGCGATCCGCCCGACGTCGCCGCCGTAATCATCGCTGGGGGCCACGGTCCGAGCATAGAGTCGCGCGCATGGATGCCCGGGAGCTGTTCGCGCCTCTTGGGCCGACGTACGACCGCTACGCCCGGCTCCTCTCGTTCGGCCAAGACCCGCGGTGGCGCACGTGCCTCGTCTCGCGGATCCCACCGGAGGCGCAGCGGGTTCTCGATGTCGCGACCGGAACGGGGGCCGTCGCGCTCGAACTCGTCAAACGCGGGCACACCGTCGTCGGTATCGACCAGAGCCCGGAGATGCTCTCAGTGGCCCGCGCTCGGCTTCCCGAAGTCGCGTTCCACGAAGGAAGGGCCGAGGCGCTGCCCTTCGCCGACGCCGAGTTCGACGCGCTCACGTTCACGTACCTCCTCCGCTATGTCGACGACCCGCCGGCGACCTTGCGCGAGCTCGCCCGCGTCGTGCGCCCCGGCGGCGTCGTCGCGATGCAGGAGTTCGGGCTGCCGCGCGGCGTCTGGCGGCCGCTCTGGGAGCTCTACGTCCGGGTCGGCTTGCCCGTGGCCGGCGCCGTCATCGCGCCCGGCTGGCACGAGGTCGGGAGCTTCCTCGGCCCAAGCATCCGCAACTTCTGGACGAAGTGGCCGGAGCCGAGACTCCTCGACGCGTGGCGCGACGCCGGCCTCGACGACGTGCGTGCGTGCCGGCTCAGCGTCGGCGGCGGGATCGTCGTCTGGGGCACGCGGCGGTGAGCACGAGCGCCCGGCCGGCGTTCTACGCCCTGCGCCGAGGCGGCTGGCGCGACTACGTGACGCTCCTCCATCCGCCGTACACGCTCTGGCACCTCTCCTACGTCGCAGTCGGCGCGGCGCTTGCGCCGCGGATGGACTGGGCGCTGCTCGGCTGGACGACGCTCGCGTTCTTCCTCGCGATGGGCGTCGGCGCGCACGCGCTCGACGAGCTGAAGGGCCGCCCGCTGCAAACGCTCATCCCGGCGCGCGTGCTCGTCGGCCTCGCGGCGGTGTCGATCGGAGCCGCGTGCGCGATCGGCTGCGCGATCGCCGTGCAGCGAACGCTCTGGCTCCTCGTCTTCGTCGCGGCCGGCGGCTTTGTCGTCGTCGCGTACAACCTCGAGCTGTTCGGAGGCGCGTTCCACGGAGGGCTCTGGTTCCCGGCAGCGTGGGGAGCGTTCCCCGTCCTCACCGCGTACTTCGCGGCCGCCCATACGGTTCGCGGCGCCGCCGTGGCCGCGGCCGCCTACGCGTTCGCGACGAGCTGGGTGCAGCGAACGCTTTCGACGCCGGTTCGGGCGGTGCGGAGGAAGGCGGCAGCCGAGGTGACGGACGCGGAACGGGTGATCGCGCCGACGGCCGAGCGGGCCCTCGAGGCGCTCGCCGCCGCGACCGTCCTCATCGCGGTCGCCCTGCTTCTTGCGCGCGCCTGAGACGGGCCTACACTGGACCGCGTGGCGCTGACGACGTTCGCCGATCTTGTCTTCGCGGCCGGCGTGGTCGTCGCGGCGGCCGCGCTGACGCTCGCGATGCTCCGGCGCGGATCGGCGTCTCTCCTCGCGGGGCTCTTTGCGCTCGAAGGCGTCGCAGCGGTCGCGATCTGGATCGCGTTCGCGCTGCGCGACGACCGCCCGCTCGCCGTCGCCGCAGGAGGCCTGACCGGGTGCGCCATCGCCGCAGCGGCTGCCCTCCTGCTCGCGGGAGCTCTCCGCCGAACCGCGGAGATCGATACGCGGCTTGCCGAGGCGGAGGCGCATCTCCTCGCGGTCGTCGAGCGAGAGCGCGACACACGCGCCTCCGAGCTCGAGCTCACCCTCGCCCGGGCGCGCGCCGACTCGCGTTCCATCCTCGAAGAGCAGGAGCGTCGGCTCGCAGAGGAGAGGCGCGCCGTCGCGGAACAGCAGGAGCGCGCGCTGACCGCGGCCCTCACGACGAAGCTTGCCGAGGTTCAGGCGCAGGTCGAGCAGCGCCTCGCCGGCTGGGCCGAGGACCTCGACCGCTCCGCCGAAGCGACGAAGGCGCAGATGGCCGAGCTCCGCCGCCGCCAGGAGCAGCTGCTCACCGACGTCGAGCAGCGACTGCTCGCCGACGCGGAGCGCTTCGCCGCCGAGAGCGCAGAACAGCGCGCCGCACTCGCCAAGATCCGCTCCGACATCGAGCGCACGCTCGCGGAGGCTATGGCCCTCTCCGGCAACGAGCTCGACGTCCACGCAGCCGAGCGGCGCCGTGCGCTCCACGAGCTCGAAGAGCGGCTCTCGCGCCGTGAGCGCGCCCTTGCCGAGCAGATCGAGCGTGAGGAGAACGACGCGGCCCAGCGGATCCGCGCGAGCTTCGAGGACGTCGCCCGCCGCCAGGTCGAGCAACTCGACCGCCAGGTCGAGCGTGCAATCGCCTCCTACGCCACCGAGGCGTCGCAGCAGTTCGCCGCCGTCGTCAAGACCGCCCGGGAGGATGCCGCGAAGCGCCTAACGCGCGAGCTCGAGAGGTCCGTGAGCAACTTCGCCCGCGAAGCGGAGACGGTGCTCGCCGAGAGGCTCGCACACGTCGGCGACGCGGGAGCGCAGCGGGTCGAACGCCGCCTCACCGAGGTTGCGGCCGAGCTCGAGAGGCGGCAGCAGGAGATGCAAGCCGACATCGACAAGCAGCGCGGCATCCTCGAGACGCGCCTGAAGGAGCTCACCCGCGAGCTACCGTCCGCGACGGTCTAACCAATTCCTAAAGAAATCCGGCCGTTTGGCGATCTAACAAACGGTTGGAGGGTTCGTCGGTACGAGCACGAACCTGAGGAGCCATGAGCGAGACGATGAGCGACACGACAACACCGATCCTCGAGCCCCCCGTGATCGACGAACGCTCGAAGGTCGAGAGCTGGCGCCTACACGTCCTCATCGAGGCCGGCTACCCGCTCTCGCTTGCAGAGCGGCTGGCGGCGAGCGAGGCCGATCTCCACACGGCGTGCGAGATCATCGGTCGCGGCTGCACGCACGAGACGGCCGCCGAGATCCTCCTCTAGCCCGAACTCCACGCGAGTACCCTGCGCCGGTGGCGAAGGTCGAGGCGCTCCCGTACGACGAGCGGACCGTCTACTCGGTGGGGTCGTTCAACGAGGGCGTCGGCCGCTGGCTCGGCCGGCTGCCGAGCGTCTGGGTCGAGGGAGAGGTGACCGAGCTCCGGCGGCACGACCGCTGGGCGAGCGTCTTCTTCACGCTCAAGGATCCGACGGACGGCTCCTGCGTCGGCGCGACCATGGCCCGCGGGAAGTTCGACGCCCTCGGGCTGGAGCTCGAGAACGGCGAGCGCGTGCACGTCTTCGGCCGCGCCGAGCTCTACGAGCAGCGTGGCGAGTTCAAGCTGCGCGCGCTGACCGTGGAGCGGTTCGGTCTTGGAGCGCACCTCGCGGCACTCGAGCGCCTCAAGGCGAAGCTCGCGGCGGAGGGCCTTTTCGCGGCGGAGCGAAAACGGGCGTTGCCGTTCCTCCCGCGCCGGGTCGGGGTTGTCACGGGCAACGACGCCGCCGCGAAGCGCGACGTCGTGACGACGATCGCGGCGCGCTTTCCGCCGGCCCGCGTCCTCGTCGCCGAGACGTACGTCCAGGGGCCACGCGCTGCCGCGGAGATCGTCGCCGCGATCGAGGCGCTCTGCGAGCAGCCGGACGTCGACGTGATCGTCCTCACGCGCGGCGGCGGCAGCTTCGAGGATCTTCTCCCGTTCAGCGACGAGCGCGTCGTCCGCGCAGTCGCGGCCTGCCGCGTCCCCGTCGTCTCCGCGGTCGGCCACGAGCAGGACACTCCGCTGTGCGACCTCGCCGCGGATGTGCGAGCCTCGACGCCGACTGCCGCCGGCAAGCTCGTCGTCCCTGACTTCATTCAGTTGTCCGACAACCTCGACCGCGCACGCGAGACGATCGCGCGAGGCGTCCGCCGCGTGCTCGAGCGCGACCGCGAGCGGCTGACGCGCGCCGCGGACCGCTTGCGCGCTGCACCGCGCCTAGGCCTCGAGCGCGACAGCGCCCGGCTCGAGCGAACACGCGAACGCCTGCGCAGCGCGCCCGCGCTCACGGTCGAGCGGAAGCGGGCGGGGCTCGAGAGCTCGGCCGCCAAGCACGCTGCGTTGTCACCTTTGCAAACACTCCGACGAGGGTACGCGATCGTACGGACGGACTCCCGCCTCGTCTCGTCGAGCTCCGACGTCGAGCCCGGCAGCCGCGTCGACGTAACGCTTTCCGACGGCGCGTTCGGCGCCCGCGTCGAGGAGGTCACGCCGTGAGCGAGGCGGAACCGACCTTCGAGCAGGCCCAAGCGGAGCTCGAGCAGATCGTCGAACGGCTCGAGCGCGGCCAGGTTCCGCTCGACGAGGCAATCGCGCTCTGGGAGCGCGGCGAGCAACTGCACACGTTCTGTCGCGCGAAGCTCGACGCGGCGCAGGGCAAGGTCGAGGAGCTCGCGCGGCGCGCTGAGCAGCAGAAACCGCAGGCCGAGGCCTAACTCGTCTCCGGCAACTCCGCTTGCGACGCCGCCGGCATGACGCGGAGCATCGTGAACGACAGCCCCTCGCGCGCGAGGAAGATCAGGCCGACGCCGATCCCGACCGACGCCTCGATCGCCTGCAGTCCGAACGCGTAGGCGACTCCGACCGCGTACGCGACGCCGTATCCGGTGAGCGCCGACGCCAGCGTCACCTGCACAAGCCCGACGTTCCCCGGCCAGAACGGAAAGATCGTCACGACGTTCATGAGGAGCAGGACGACGCCGGCGGCGGGGAGCGGCGCGTGGATGGCAAAGGCGCGCATCGCGGTGTAGACGGCGAAGAGCTGGCACGCCCAGCCGCAGATCTGGAAGAAGATCGCGAGCGCCGTGGCGCCCGGCGAGCGCATCACGTGCAGACCAGCGCGCCCCATCGCGAGCAGCTTGCGCACCGGCCCTAGCTCCTCGAGCGAGGCGATCATTGGCCTGCGCGCGGACACGAACGCGAACACGAAGAGGCCGACGCCGAAGGCAATCACTGCGAGCAGGCTGTCGTGCACCGCGGACGGGATGTCGGCCGTAGCGACGACGTAGAGGACGAGCAGGATCACCGGGACGATGTCGAAGACCCGGTGCGCGAAGACGGTGCCGACGAGCGTCGCCCACGCCCCCTTCCGGCGCGGCAGCTTGCGTGTGAGGACGGCGACGCGCGCGAGCTCGCCGATGCGACCCGGCAGGACCGCATTCGCAAAGAGGCCGACGGAGAACGCCGAGAAAACGAGCATCGCGCGCGGGCGCGGCGGCTCCATCGCGGAATGGATCACGGTCGTCCATGCGAGCGCCCGCACGACGACCGAGACGAGGTTGAAGCCGATCGCGACGACCACCCACTCCCACCGCACGTGGCTGAATGCCGTGCCGATCGCCGAGAGACTGCCGCGCCGCCACCAGAGAACAGCAGCGACGGCGGCGAGGAAGAGGACAGCGAACGCGATCCGGAGGACCAGGGCAGAGGGCAGCCGGACCAGGCGGTTCGCGGGCGGCGTCGCCTCGTCGAGGTCGGTTTCGTGCTCCATCGCGCCATTATCGTCGGCAGCCCCTATGCGCCTTCGCTCCGCTCATGACCGCGAGATCGTCCGGCTCGCGCTGCCCGCGCTCGGTGCGCTCGCGGCGGAGCCGCTCTACGTCCTCGCCGACACTGCGATTGTCGGCCACCTTGGCCGCCCGCAGATCGCCGCGCTCGGGCTCGCCGGGACAGTGCTCGCGGGGGCGTTCACGATCTTCAACTTCCTCACGTACGGGACGACCGCCGTGGTCGCGCGCGCGTCGGGCGCGGGCCGGGAGGAGGACGCGGCTCGCCTGGCGGCACAGGCGCTTTGGGCGTCGCTCGGCATCGGCGCCGCGCTGCTCGTCGGCTGCGAGATCGTCGCCTCGCCGCTCCTCCGCGGGCTCGGCGGGCACGGCCAGTCCGGCCACTACGCGCTCACGTACTTCCGGATCGCCGCGTTCGGACTGCCGGCCGCGCTCGTGGCGCTCGCGGGCCAGGGCTACCTCCGCGGCGTCTCAAATCTGCGCCGGCCGCTCGAGATCGTCGTGGTCGCAAACGTCGCGAACCTGGCGCTCGAACTTCTCTTTGTCTACGGCTTCCACTGGGGGATCGCCGGCTCGGCGGCCGGGACGGCGATCGCGCAGGCAGGGATGGGAGTCGCGTTCGTGGTCGAGCTGCTTCGCCCGCACGCACCTTCGCGCCGCCCGAGCTGGCGCGAGATGCGGCCGATGGTGCGTATCGGGCGGCAGATCTTCGTGCGCACCGCCGCGCTCTACGCGAGTTTCCTCGTCGCCGCCTCCGTCCTCGCGCGGATGGGCGACGCGGAGATCGGCGCGCATCAGATCGCGTACGAGCTCTTCATCTTCATCGCACTCGTGCTCGACGCCGTCGCGATCGCGGGCCAGGTGATCGTCGGGCGGATGCTGGGAGCCGGGGACGCCGACGGCGCGCACGCTGCCGCGACGCGCATGATCTGGTGGTCGGTCGCGATCGGCGCGGGCTTTGCCGCGATCCTCGCTCCTCTCTCCCACGCGCTGCCGGCCGCGTTCACGAGCGACCCGCGCGTTCTGCACCAGGCGGCGCTCCTCTGGCCGTTCCTCGCTGCGATGCAGCCGCTCGGCGGCGCCGTCTTCGCTCTCGACGGGATCCTCATCGGTGCCGGGGACACGCGCTATCTCATGTGGTCGATGCTCGTCGCGAGCGCCGTCTTCATCGCGCTCGCGGCGCTCGCGCTCGAGCTCGGCTGGGGAGTGATCGGCGTGTGGGCCGCCCTCGACGTCCTCATCGCCGCGCGCCTCGCGCTCCTCTGGCCGCGCTTCGCGCGCCGCCGGTGGGCCGTCGTGGGATACGCGGCCGACTAAGATCGACCGATGGACGGAGGCCTCGCCGAGCTTCACACGCACCTCGGCGGCTCGGTCCCGTCCGAGACCCTCTGGTCGCTCGCCCACGAGCAGGGCATCGCGCTGCCGGTCAAGGACTTCTGGGACTTCGACCGGCTCGTCACCGTCTCGGACCCGCGCGGTGTGCCCGACCTCGACGCACTCGACGCCATCTACCACTGGACGGAGCTCATCCAGTCGAGCCCGCTCGCCGTCGAGGTGTCGGTGCACGGGGCGATCGGCGGCGCGTACCGCTCGCAGGGGATCACGACCCTCGAGCTGCGATTCAACCCGATGAAGCGGAACCGCGGCGGCGAGCGCGATCTCGACCACATCATCCTCGCCGCGATCCGCGGCCTCGACGTCGCGAGCCTCGAGTACTCGCAGGTCCGCGCAGGCCTGATCCTCATGATGGACCGGACGTTCACGCCCCGGCAGAACGAGATCATCGTCGAGAAGGCGATCCGCTGGGCTCCGCGCGGCGTGGTCGGCGTCGACATCGCCGGGCCGCGGCCGGGAGGCGAGCGGTACGACTACTCGCAGGTGCAGCCGATGGTCGAGACGGCACGCGCTGCCGGCCTCGGCGTGACGATCCACGTCGGCGAGGAAGGCGGCGAGATGGGCCGCGAGGAGATCGGCCAGGTGCTCGAGCTTCTCCAGCCCGACCGGATCGGCCACGGGATCCTCGCCGCCGGCCACCCCGAGCTGATGAAGCTGCTGCGCGAGCGCGGGGTCGTCCTCGAGATCTGCCCGACGTCCAACCTCCTGACAAAGGCGCTGCCCGACGAGGATGCACTGCGCGACGTCTTCCGCACGTTCGTCGAAAACGGCGTCCAGTTCACGATCGCGACCGACGGCCCGGAGATGATGCGCACGCACCTGCGGGACGAGTTCGACCTGCTCTTGCGCGTCGGCGCGCTGACGCACGACGAGCTCGCGGAGGCGAATCGCCGCGGCCACGAGGCGAGCTTCGTCGGCGGTTTCCGCACCGCCCGGCCGAATACCCCCGTCGGCCGATAGCTCGTCCTCCTGCGCGGTCGTAGCTTCCGCGCTATGACCACAGGAGATAAGAGAGAGCCCGGCCTCACCGAGCGCCAGGTGCAGATCGTCGAGTTGATCGCGAACGGCTGCTCGAACGTGGAGGTCGCGACGAGGCTCGGCATCTCGCCGCGGACGGCGAAGGCGCACTCCGACGCGCTGCGGCAGAAGCTCGGTGTTCCACGACGGCGGCAGATCCCTGCCGCGTTCAGGGCGCTCACGGGCGTGGATCCCCTCGCCCTCGCCCACGAGCCCACGCCGGCTATGTCCGGCGTCGGGGGCTGACGGCAACCCGCGCCTGGCCCTACCCAGGCGCGGGAGCCCCCTTCTTGCGACAACGGTGACAATCCGCGACGAGAGGAGTAGAGTCGGCACGTCCCGGGCGCGGCCCGGTCAGGGGAATGGTGGAGACGATCTCAACGGCCGTTTCACCGGCGCTCGCACACATCATCGAGCGTCCGAGACTGATCGAGCGCCTCGAAGAGGGTGGCGGCGCACGCGTCTCGGTGTTCGCCGCGCCGGCAGGCTACGGGAAGACCACGCTCGCGCGCCAGTGGGGCGACCGGCAGAGCGGTCCTGTCGTCTGGTATCGCACCAATCGCGCGTCCGGCGACGTCGCGCTCCTCGCCGTCCAGTTCGACGAGCTGTTCGCCTCGCTAGCGCCGGAGCTCCCACGCGACCCGGGGAAGGTTGCAGCGATCGCGGCAGCGAATCCGAGCCCGAGTCCGCTGGGACGCGCCCTCGTCCGCACCTTCGAGGCGATCACGCCGGACATCCTGGTCATCGTCGACGAGTGGGAAGCGGCCGTGACTCCGGAGTCGGACGAGCTCCTCTCGATGGTCGTCGGCGGAATCCCGGTGCGTTACGTGATCACGACGCGCGAGCGTCCAGATTGGTTCACGCCGCGCCTCAAGGTGTATGGCGAGGGACTCGAGATCGGTGTCGACGAGTTGCGGATGACGGACGAGGAGGCGGCGCAGGTGCTGGCGGCAGCGGGCGCGGTCGCGGGACGAGCGCGGGTAATGCGCACCGCCGCGGGCTGGCCCGCGGTACTCGGCCTCGCGGCAATGAGCGGCGAAGTCGACTTCAGCTCCGACCGGCTGCTGTCTCACACACTCGACGAGTTCCTCACAGGCGAGCTCCTGGCAGCCGCAACTCCGGAGACGCAGGAGGCGCTGATGCTCCTCACCGTCTCGTCAATCGTCGACCGCGGCCGCGCAGAGCAGTTGCTCGGCCAGGACTCCGCGAGCGGGGCGCTCGCCGAGGCTTCCGCCCAAGGCCTCATCGCGGTAACGGAGCTAACGGCCCTGTTCTTCCATCCGCTGCTGCGTGACCTCCTGATTCGGCGCTTCGCCGAGCTGAGCCCGAAGGAACGGGGACGGCTTCTCGAGCGCTGCCGGCGGCTCCTCGAGTGCGGACTGTGGGACGAAACCCTCTCAGTCGGTGAGCGCACCCTCGACGCGCGTTTCATCTCGGAAGCCATGGAAGTTGCGCTTGACGACCTCCTGGGGGCGGGTCGGACGAGCAGCCTCGACCGCTGGGTCACCGCCGGGCGAAAGGCGGGAGTCCAGGGCGGCCTAATCGATTACGCAGAGGCCGAGTTCCGCCTCCGCGAGGGCAGCTTCGACCGATCACTCGCGCTCGGAGGGCAGGCGGGCCGCGAGCTCAGTGGAGATCTTGCGGCCCGCGCGCATCTCGTAGCTGCAAGGTCGGCGCATCTCGCGAGCCGCGCGACGCTGCGGGACAACCACCTCTCCCTCG
>Ga0265338_10001889_pt1 | contig 32790 bp, 26 predicted proteins | sample 42126metaG_FD_193579 | JGI IMG/M metagenome (GOLD analysis project Ga0265338, IMG submission 193579) | Rhizosphere microbial communities from Carex aquatilis grown in University of Washington, Seatle, WA, United States - 4-21-26 metaG | ecosystem: Host-associated > Plants > Roots > Rhizosphere...
TCTACGACGGCCTGGACATGCGCGTGCTGAGCAAGCGGCACAAAACCACCGTGCTGGATTTTCAGATTTGAAGCGACGTTGAAAGCGCTCATTGAAACCAGAAAACAACGGCCGGAACGGGTCTTCCTCGTCGGCGTTGAACTCAAATCCCGCAAGAACGCGGAGCTCCGCGAGTCGCTCGCCGAACTCGGCGAACTGGCCTCCACGGCCGGCGGCGAGGTCGTCGGCGACGGCCTGCAGAAGACGGAATCACTGAATCCCGCCACCTTCATCGGCAAGGGCAAGGCCGAGGAATTTGCGGAATTCTGCCGGCGCGAGGACGTGGACACGGTGATTTTTGACGACGACCTGTCGCCCGCGCAGAGCCGCAACCTGGAAAAAATCTTCAACTGCAAGATCCTCGACCGCACGTCGCTGATCCTCGACATCTTCGCCCAGCGCGCCCGGACGCGCGAAGGCAAGCTGCAGATCGAGCTGGCGCAGCTCCAGCATCTGCTGCCGCGGCTGACGAAGTTCTGGGGCCATCTTTCGCGGCAAAAGGGCGGCATCGGCATGCGCGGCGGCGAAGGCGAAACGCAGCTGGAAACCGACCGCCGCCGGGTGCAGGACCGCATCGCCAGGATTTCGCACGAACTGGAGACGGTGCGGCGGCAGCGCGGCATCCAGCGCCACGGCCGCCAGCGCAACAACTGGCCGCTCGCCTCCATCGTCGGCTACACCAACGCCGGCAAATCCACGCTGCTCAACGCCCTCACCGGCGCGGACGTCCTGGTGAAGGACATCCTGTTCGCCACGCTGGACCCGACAACGCGGAGGTTGAAACTGCCCACAAACCAGAATGTTTTGCTGACCGACACGGTCGGGTTCATCCGCAAGCTGCCGCACGGCTTGGTCGAGGCGTTCAAAGCCACCCTGGAGGAGGTGGTGCAGGCGGATCTGCTGCTGCACGTCGTGGATATCAGCCATCCGCAGGTCGAGGAACAAATCCTGGCGGTGAATGCCGTGCTCGCCGAGATCGGCGCGGGCGAGAAGATGACACTGATGGTTTTCAACAAAATGGACCTGCCGCGCGACCCGGGCGCATTGAACCGCCTGCAGGAGCGGCATCCGCACGCCGCCGTGATTTCCGCCGTGACAGGCGAGGGCATTGCGTCGCTGCTGGCGGAAATCGGGACGCAGTTGCGGCCGAAGCGCGAGTTCCTGGAACTGCGCGTGCCGCACGAGCAGTCGGCGGTGATCGCCCGGTTGCACCAGGTCGGCCAGGTCATTTCACGCAGCTACCGCGGCCCGGCGGCGCGTTTCAAGGCGCGCATCCCGCCGCAGTACCACGACGAGTTTGCGCCCTACATCGTAGGCGAAGCGCAAACAAAAACTTAAGGGCAGGGACGGCGCGCTGCGCCGTCCGCGCCGCGTCAGCGGCGCAATGAAACGGGGTGAGCCGCACGTCACACCCGATTCGTTCCGTCGCCTGACGCTGCGCTCGGCGACGGTGACAGCGCAGCGCGCCGTCCCTACCAACAAATTCCGGATACGGCTGTCAAAATCCGCGGCTTGCCCTACCCGGGTGGAGAGCGGTATGCTGGCGGCAAATCTGGCTATGTCACAAACCGGGCGTCAGTCACTCAACACCAGCGCGGTCCTCTGCGTCATCATGGGCGGAGGCCAGGGCACGCGGTTGTTTCCCCTGACCAAAGACCGCGCCAAGCCCGCCGTGCCGCTGGCCGGCAAATACCGGCTCGTGGACATCCCGATCTCGAACTGCATTAATTCCGGCTTCCGGCGGATTTACATTCTGACGCAATTCAACTCCACCTCGCTGCACAGCCACATTTCGCGGACGTATAAATTCGACCAGTTCACCAGCGGGTTCGTGGAAATACTCGCGGCGCAACAGACGCTCACCAACACCTCCTGGTATGAAGGCACCGCCGACGCCGTGCGGAAAAACCTGATCCACTTCCTCAATCACGACTTCGATTACCTGATCATCCTCAGCGGCGACCAGCTGTACCGGATGGATTTCCGCCCCGTGATCGCCCAGCACGTCGAGACCAACGCGGACATCACCGTCGCCACCATCCCGGTCGAGCGCGCGGCGATGCCGTCGCTGGGCATCATGCAAATGGACGCGGACCGGCGCATCACGCGGTTCGAGGAAAAGCCCAAGGACCCGGCCGTGCAGGAATCCATGCGCCTGGACCCGAAATTGTACGCCGAGCTGGGCATCACCGGCCCGGCGATGCGGGACGAACTGTTCCTCGCCTCGATGGGCATCTATGTTTTCAACCGCGAGATGATCCGCAATCTGCTTGACCAGCCGCTGCCGGATTTCGGCAAGCACATCATTCCGCACGCCATCAAATCGCGCCGCGTCTTCTCCTACGTTTTCCAGGGCTATTGGGAGGACATCGGCACCATCCGTTCGTTTTTTGAAGCCAACCTCGACCTCGTTTCCGAGCTGCCGCGCTTCAATTTCTTTGACATGAACTCGCCGATTTTCAGCCGGCCGCGCTTTTTGCCCGGGTCGAAAATCAACGGCGCGCAGATTGACCACGCGCTCGTCGCCGACGGCTGCATCATCAACCACGCGCGCATCCTGAACAGCATCATCGGCCTGCGCACGTTCGTCGGCGCCGGCACGGAATTAAACCGCGTCATCGGCCTGGGCAGCGATTTCTACGAATCAGAGGAATCCGTGGTCAAACACGAGCGTGAAGGCAAGCCGCGCATCGGCATCGGCGCGAACTGCAAGATCGAAAACACCATCATCGACAAGAACGCCCGCATCGGGAACAACGTCATCATCTCCCCCGCCGGCAAGCCGGAAAAGTTCGACCACGAACTCTACTACATCCGCGACGGCATCGTCATCATCCCCAAAGCCGCCACCATCCCGCACGGAACGGTGATTTGAGGCTGGCCGTCATTTACTTTCGACCCAGGCGCTGCTAATACTCCCGCGTGCCCAGCGACTCCGCCATCTGGAAAAACCTCAATTCGCCCGGCCGGATGTTTTTGATCGCCGGGCCGTGCGTGATTGAAAACGAAAAGCTCTGCCGGCAGGTGGCCGCTTCGCTCGTCAAAACCTGCCGGCAACTGGGTATTTTCTACGTCTTCAAGGCCAGCTTCGACAAGGCCAACCGCACCTCGGCCCGGTCCTTTCGCGGACCGGGCATCGCCGGCGGATTGAAAACGCTCGCCGGCATCCGGAAGGAATTCGGCGTGCCGGTGCTGACCGATGTTCACACCGCGGAACAGGCCGCCGCCGCGGGCCGGGTCGTGGACCTCCTGCAAATCCCCGCGTTCCTGTGCCGCCAGACGGACTTGATCGAGGCGGCCGCGGCCACCGGCAAGATCGTGAACCTCAAGAAAGGGCAGTTTCTGTCACCGATGGAAATGGCCCAGGTCGTGGAAAAGGCGCAGCGGGCGGGCGCAAAGAAGATCCTGCTCACCGAGCGCGGCACGACTTTTGGCTACAACAATCTCGTCGCCGACATGCGCTCGATTCCGATCCTGAAGAGCCTGGGTTTTCCGGTGGTGTTCGACGCCACGCATTCGGTGCAGATGCCCGGCGCCGGCGGAACCAAATCCGGCGGCCAGGCCTGGCTGGCGCCCACCCTGGCGCGCAGCGCGCTGGCGGCGGGCGCGGACGGCCTGTTCATCGAGACGCACCCGAAACCCGACGCGGCGCTCAGCGACGGGCCGAACATGATTCCGCTGGCCGAAATGCCCGCGCGGCTGCGGGAATTTCTGAAGGTTTTCAACGCGGTGAAATAATGAACATCGAACATCGAACATCGAACGCTGAACATCGAACGATTTTCCGGAGCGGAAACCGCTCGGCGTTCGATGTTGGACGTTCGATGTTCGATGTTTTCCTCTTTTGACTTCTCATGCCCGCAAAAACCTCCCAGTCATTTCGTTCGCGTCTCCAACGAGTGAAACTTCTCCTCTGCGACGTGGACGGCGTGCTGACTGACGGCTCGGTGTTCATCGGCGCCGCGGGCGAGTTCAAAGCGTTCAACATCCAGGACGGGTTCGGCCTGGTGCTGCTGCGGCGCGCCGGCCTGAAAATCGGCTGGGTCTCGGCCCGGCCATCGGCGGCGACGGCCCTGCGGGCGCGCGAGCTCAAGATCCATTTTCTGATCCAGCAAAAAGACCGCCGCAGCAAGACCGCCGCGGTGGAAAAGCTCCTGGCGCAGGAACACCTGGGCTGGGACGAGGTTTGTTTCGTCGGCGATGACATTGTGGATCTGGGACCGTTGCGGCGCGCGGGCGTGGCCGTGGCCGTGGCCAACGGGGTGCGCGAAGCCAAAGCGGCGGCGCACCTGGTCACCCGGGCCGCGGGCGGCCGGGGCGCGGTGCGCGAAGTGGTGGAGCTGATTTTGAAGGCACAAAGAAAATGGAATTTTTTTGTGGCGCATTACGCGGCATGAGCGCCCGGGCGAACATCGCGGGAATGGCGTTCGCCGCGGGTGCGGCCCTGTGGTTCACCGCCGCGACCGGCGGGCGCGCCCAGCAAGACGGCCACGCGAGCGATTTCACCACCACGGAATACTTCCCGGGCCAGAAACAGGTCAAAACCATTTTATCCGGCGCCGAGGCCATCCCCCGGACCGGCGGACTGCTGATCATCAAACAGCTGAAGCTCCAAAAGTTCAACACCGACGGCAAGCTGGAGTGTATCGTGACCGCGCCGGAATGCATTTATGATACGAAGGGTTGCACGGCCAGCTCGGCCGGCCCCTTGCAGCTGCAGAACGGTGACGGAAAATTCCAGGTGGCGGGAGAAGGTTTTTTGTGGCGGCAAACCAATTCCTTCCTCACCATCTCCAACCAGGTGCGCACCCGGATTGAAAACGGGGCGACAGCGAACATCAAACCATGAAACGTTTCTGTCTTATCGCCATCGCCGCGGGATGCAGCCTGATGGCGCAGGCGCAAACAAACGCGACCAACACGCTGTCCACGCCGCGCGGACCAACCCTGATCAATTCGGACAGCGCGGACTTTGACCTGACCGGGCACGAGGCGACTTATCACGGGCACGTGCGCGTGGACGACCCGCAGATGAAACTGACGTGTGAACAGCTCATCGTGGATCTGCCGGCGGCGGGCGGGCGGGTGAACCATATCGTGGCCGAGACCAATGTGGTGATTGATTTCCTGGACAACAAAGGACAGACCAACCACATGACCAGCGAAAAGGCGGTTTATGTCTACAAGGTGGAAAACGGCCTGACGAATGAAACGGTCACCCTGAGCGGCAAACCGCAACCGCAGATGGAAAACGCGCAGGGCAAGCAGTCCGGCGATGTCATCATCTGGAACCGGGTGAACACCAATACCTATGCCCGCATTATTGGCGATTACCATTTGATTGCCTACCAGCACTTCAGCGGCGCGGTGGCGGGCACGAATTCGTCCGCTGCCTCAACCAACTCCGACGCCGCGGCGAAAACAACCCGGGTTCCGCCGGATGCGGTTGAGAACACGAACCCGGCCGTTCCACCCGGACAACCCTGATGCCCAATGGAAACGCCTGCGTCACCCTCGACCAGCCCGCTGCTCACCACGCAGAACCTGGTGAAGGCCTATCGCGGCCGCCGGGTGGTCAACGACGTGTCCATCGCCGTGGGCGCGGGTGAAATCGTCGGGCTGCTCGGCCCGAATGGCGCGGGCAAGACGACGACCTTCAACATGGTCGTCGGCCTCGTGAAGCCCGATCAGGGCGCGGTGACCTTTCTGGGCGGCGGCATCACGAACCTGCCCATGCACCGGCGCGCGCGGCTGGGCATCGGGTATCTGACGCAGGAACCGTCGGTGTTCCGCAAATTGACGGTCGGGGAAAACATCCTGGCCATCCTGGAAACCTGCGACCTATCGCGCGATGAGCGCGCGGTGCGGTTGAAGTACCTGCTCGAGGAGCTGGATTTGACGCCGCTGGCCAAAAACAAGGCCTACACGCTGAGCGGCGGCGAAAAGCGGCGCCTGGAGATCACCCGCGCGCTAGTGACGAGCCCCAAGATGATGCTGCTGGACGAGCCGTTCAGCGGCATTGATCCGATCGCGGTTTACGAGGTGCAAAAGATAGTGCGCCGGCTGAAGGAGCGCGGGCTGGGCATTTTGATCACCGACCATAACGTGCGGGAAACCTTGAAATTGATCGACCGCGGCTATATCATCCACAAGGGTCAGGTGCTGGTGGAAGGTTCGTCTGAATTCCTGGCGAATGACCCGAAGGCGCGCGAAATTTATCTGGGTCCGGAGTTTAACCTGTAAATCATGCAACACCAGTCCGTCACCGTTGAGCAATTCTTCAAGGAACACGCCGCCACGCTGCAAATGCGGCTGCTGACCGGCGAGCGCAGCCTGAAGCGCATCATCCGGGAGGCGACGGTGAACCGCCCCGGCCTGGTGCTGAGCGGGTTCACGCAATACTTCGCCTACAAACGCGTGCAGGTTTTCGGCAACGCGGAGGTCTATTATTTGCGGTCGCTCAAACCCGCCGAGCGCGCCCGGCGTTACACCCACTTTTTCACCTTCCGCATCCCGTGCATTGTTTTCAGCCGCGGTTTCCGGCCGGACAAGGAATTCATGGCGGCCGCCGAAAAGGCGGGGGTGCCGGTCTTCCAGTGCCAGATGGTCACCATGAAATTCATCAACGCCGCAACGCTGGCACTGGACACCATGTTCGCCCCGCGCAGTTCGGAGATGGGCAGCATGGTGGATATTCTCGGGGTGGGCGTGCTGATCCGCGGGGAAAGCGGCATCGGCAAAAGCGAGGCGGTGCTGGCGCTCATCGAACGCGGTTACAGCCTGGTCTCCGACGACGTGACCAAGGTCATGCTCGAGGATGGCCGGGACGTCATCGGCACCTGTGCCGAATTGACGCGCGACCACATGGAAATCCGCGGCATTGGCATCATCAACGTCGCCGCCATGTTCGGCGTCCGAAGCATCCGCAACCGGAAACGCGTGGATCTGGTCGTCACCCTCAAATCGTGGAACGAGGTGGATGACGTGGACCGCATCGGCATGGAACAGGAATTCGTGAAGATCCTGGGCGTGGACGTTCCCCACATCGTCATTCCCGTCCGGCCCGGGCGCGACCTGGCGCGGCTCATTGAAGTGGCCGCGTTTCAGACCAAGTTGAAGAAGTCGGGCCACAACGCGGCACAGGAATTGAACGACCGCCTTATCGCCCACATGAAACAGGGCCATCCGCCCCTGGCAAAATAAATTCCCGGGGCGCTTTATTTTTGTATGATTTAGAGTAGTATGAGCAAGCCGATGAGTGCAAAAAAACTGCCGGACAGCGAGTTTCTCACAAAGGAACTCACGATTGCCAACAAACTGGGCATCCATGCCCGGCCGGCCGCCCTGTTCGTCAAGACCGCCAACCGGTTTGCCTGCGATATTTTCGTCGAAAAAGACGGCGAAAAAATCAACGGCAAGAGCATCATGGGCCTGATGATGCTCGCCGCCGGCCCCGGCAGCAAGCTGACCCTGCACGTCCGCGGCGCGGACGCCCATGCCGCCATCGCCGAGATCGAAGCCCTCGTCAAACGGAAGTTCGACGAGGATTGACATCGCCGCCGGCGGCCGGTTCCCGGAGACAAAGCAGGACCAAACCCAAGCTTCGGGCCGCAACTTAAATAGCGAGACAGCTGTGGGCGGTCACGAGAACGCATCGGGTGCATTTGTAATGCTGGAAACAGCAAGATGAAAAATAGCAGGATACTTTTGACCGACCTCTTTCTGAAGGTGTCATTTCTTATTGTACTCTCCAGTTGCATTTCTTTTGTGATTGGATGTGATTTCCGAAATGGGCGAACGCCTCTTGAAAAGACGACTAACGAAATTAAGCAGGATATGAGTCAAGAGCAGATCAGCAATCTATTCAAGGATTTTCACTCTTCCGATATTTCGGATTTTAGCGGCGAGTTAAGAAATTTTGGCGACTCATTCCACAAGGGTGTCGCGTTCGGAACAAATACATTTGTGGGTTTCAAAGTTAATTATGGCCCGTCGAAAGATGGTCTTTCATCGCCCTTTGAAATTTGCGCGGTCTATTATAATACGAACAAAATTGTCATGGGGTATTATTACAATTTAGATCATTAACATGAAGGGCGACGGTTATAAAGGGAGCCCAAGTAATGACAAACAACCGGCGGCAATTCCCATTCCGCGGTCCCGTACCGCGTGAGCACTTCCTGAAGATAAGCAAAAGGATCGAGCGGGACTTGCCAAAAGCCAGTCGTCGTTTGGTTCCGGAGGAACCCATCGAAAATAGCCCGGCGTTTAAACGCCGGGACCCGTGCCGAACAGGGCCATAAGTCCCGTAGGGACGGCCGAAAGTAACTTTGAATTCAGTCGTCCCTGCGGGACTCGACCGCGTTTCCTGTCTTTCCCCGGCGTTGAAACGCCGGGCTATTTTCAAAATGTCCCTTTGGGACATGGTATTTCCGATTGTCCAAAAATTAAGATGCGCCCCCTGAAAAACTATCTATTTCCCGTCGTGAAGGAAACGATGGTTTGGAAACAGGGGTAACCGATACGGAAGTTCGCCGAGAATTGACGTTGCCGCCAGGAAGTTCACCCCTTCGACTTTTGCCGACGCCAGAAAACTAAAGCCCCGCCGCCGATCAAAGTCAGCAGGGAAATGATCGCGCCGGCCCGGAACGACCGGTCTTCGTAACGCAGCACCACGCGGTGCTTGCCGGCAGGGACCTCCAGGGCTTGAAAGGCATAATCCGCCCGCCACAATCGTGTCGGCTGGCCATCCACGTAGGCCCGCCACGGATGATAATACGTTTGCGACAGCACCAATAAAGCCGTGGCGTCGGCTTCCACTTCATACGCCAAGTGTTGAGCCGTATATTGGATGATCTGGACCGTCCCATGGGTCGGGTTGGTCACGGTCAGCCAGGCTTTCGTCTCCGGAGCAAGGTAAACGATTTTTCGCGGATCGAAATCCGGCTGCAACAGCAATGCCGGAATTTGTGAACTCTCAGCGAACACCGCCTTTTGGCCAATGGTGGCGACCGGCAGATACGAGGGGCGAAACTGCCAGTCGGACAGCCGCGCCGGGTTGGACAGCCAGGCAATGCCGAAAAAATCCGCCAACCCGTCCGGGAAATGGCGGGGAGGTGAGTTGAAAAGGCTCTGGCAAATGGTCCATTGTTCCTGCACATACAGCGGGAAAAAGCCGGCCGGAGTGGCGATGCCGTCCAACAGATTACAGTCTCCGAGCAGGGCCGTCCGGCGGCCAAGATAGTCCGGGTAAGTGTCCCGGAGCATCCAGCTGTAAACCAAGTCGTGGGCCTGTCTTTCCAGGAAGGCGCGGGCGTTGCCCGGCTGGGGACTGACGTTCAGCTGTTGCGGCAGCAGCCCCGGTTGATAAACCGAAGCGGCGACGGTGGGATTTTGTCGCGGGGCATGGGTGGCGACATCCAGCCAGACCAGCACGAGCAGCGACACTCCGGTGATGACCTGCAGGTTGAATTTTTGGATCCGGACATATAGCAGGGAGACTGCGAGGATCAACAAGAGAAAAGCAACCCGGGTCAAGCCATTGAAGCCCGCCGTCTGCCAGGGTTCGCTGGGCAAGGGATGAAGGCACGAATACCGGACCAGCGCACCCATCAGGGCCGCCAGGAACAGCGCCAGGGCCAGGGTCCAGCGTGCCGCCGTTGACCAGGAGGCCGCCGTTGTCTTCTTCAACCCGGCGATGGCAAAGGCCGCCAGCAAGGGTACGGCGAACATCGTCAGGAATTCAAACTTGACCGGATACCGCATGAAACCCAGCGGCGGGAAAACTTTCAGCATCCCGGAGTAAAGCCGGCCGGGTTCACCCATGGCGGCAACAAACCCGAGGACCGCAATCCCGGCCAACAGCCAGACCCGGGGTGTCCGCGCCAGGACCAAGGCCAACAACGCGAGCGCGAGGGTGCCAACCCCAAGGTAATACGAGGAAGTCCAATCCTGCCCGGGCTGGAAATAGACCCCCAGGGGCGATCGATAGCAGTGGAAAAGCGGCACCAGCAAATTAGCCCAGCCCGAAAGTGGAATGGACCAAAAGCCTGCGCCCAGGGCACTATTGCGGTTGGAATGGAACAGCAAATCCAGAAAAGGCAGGAGCTGGGCCGCACTGATCAGGCTGATCAGGAGCATCACCAGGGATAAACGCCCCGCCAGCGAAAAGCATCGCGATTTTTCCTTCATCACCTGCCCCAGCCATAACGCCATCAAGCAAAGCCAGGTCAGGATGGTTATCTCCGGCCCGCCGGCCAGCATTTGGAAGGCGCCGGCCAGCACCGCCAGCGTCACCCGCCTTGTCCCTCCGTTTTGCCAGGCCGGCTCGGTCACCAAAATCACCCACGGCATCCAAGCCAAGGCGGCCAGGTAGCCCACCCACATCAGGTTGTTCAGCATCATGCCGTTGAACGCAAAGGCAATTCCGGCCACGGCGCCCGCCAGGCGATTTCCCGACCACCGCGAAGCCAGCCAATACATGCCCAGCCCCGCCAAAAAAAGATGGGCCAGAATAAAAACATTCAAACCGACGGTTAACGGCAGCAAAACGTAAATCAGCGACAGGGGATAGAGCACGGCCGTGCCCCACTGGGCCAGGAATGGTATTCCGCAGTTGTTCAGCGGATTCCAAAGCGGAATTTCACCGTGCCAGAAGCTTTCGCGCTGATAGTAGGCAAGGGGATATGTAAAAATGCCGTAATCGCGGAAGACGAATGTCTTCCCGGCAAACAGCACATCCGGAAAAAATGCCGCAATCAATCCCGCGAGAACCAACGCAAAGCGCCCCGGCGTCAGCCACGCGTCGGCGGGCAACCGGGAGGGGCCGTCAATATGGTCGGGAATTTCCTTCATGTCGCCGCCCAGAGTAAATCATATTCATCCGGAAAAGGAACTAACTTTGAATCTTGAACTCTGAACGCCGGACTTTAATCTTCCGGCATGTCAGCGCCCCAATTTGACGTCAAATATGTCGCACATCTGGCGCGGTTGCAGCTCACCCCCGACGAGGAAAAGAAACTGGGCGGGCAGCTCGATGGCATTCTTGGCTACATCGAAAAGCTGAAGGAGCTCGACGTGGCCGACGTCGAACCAACCGCCCACGCCGTGCCCCTGGTCAATATCACCCGGCCGGATGAAATCCAGCCGTCGCTCCCGCACGATCAGGCCCTCCGCAACGCGCCGGCGCAGGCCAATGGACTGTTCATGGTGCCGAAGATTGTGGAATAACAGAGAAACCACCAGCTGGAATGCAAAAAAACCAACATCCAACATCCAACATCCAACATCGTACAACCAATTATTGCACCGGTTGCCGCCCATTGGATGTTGGGCGTTGGATGTTGGGCGTTGGATGTTTATGCTTTTGAATCAGCTCACCATTTCCGAACTCACCGCCCGCCTGGCGAAACGCGAAGTTTCCGCGCGCGCGGCCATGCAGTCCTGCCTGGATCAAATCGTCCGGGTGGATGGAACCATCCATGCCTTCATCAGCTGCGACGACCCGGACGCTCTGGCGCAGGCGGATGCCGCCGACCAGGCCATTGCCTCCGGCGCGACGCACGCCCAAAAGCCGCTGCTCGGCGTGCCGGTCGCCGTCAAGGACGTGCTCGCCGTCAAAAACCAGCCGCTCAATTGCGGCTCGAAAATCCTCGGCCGGTACATTTCGCCCTATGATGCGACGGTCGTCGAAAAGTTGAAGGCGGCGGGGGCCATCGTTTTCGGCCGGCTGAACATGGACGAATTTGCCATGGGCAGTTCGACGGAAAATTCCGCGTTCGGAGTCACGCGCAACCCGTGGGACACCACGCGCATTCCGGGCGGGTCGTCCGGCGGATCGGCGGCGGCGGTGGCGGCGGATGAGGCGATCGCCACGCTCGGGTCGGACACCGGCGGTTCCATCCGCCAGCCGGCGGCGCTGTGCGGATGCGTCGGCCTGAAACCAACCTACGGACGGGTGTCGCGCTATGGCCTGGTCGCCTTTGCCTCGTCGCTCGACCAGATCGGCCCGTTCACCAAGGACGTTCGCGATGCGGCCACGATGCTGGGCGTCATCAGCGGTCATGATCGGCGCGATTCCACGAGCGTGCCGCAGCCGGTGCCGGATTACGGCGCCGCCTTGACCGGCAATATCAAGGGTTTGAAGCTTGGCCTGCCAAAGGAATACATGATTGGCGGGCTGGATTCCGAAGTGAAAGCCGCCGTGGACGCCGCCGTGAAGCAATTCCAAAAACTCGGCGCGGAAGTCGTGGAAATTTCGCTGCCGCACACCGATTACGCGGCGGCGACCTATTACATCATCGCGCCCGCCGAGGCGTCGGCGAACCTCGCGCGCTTCGACGGCATCCGCTATGGCGCCCGGGTGGACGGAGCCGACCCGATTGAACTTTATTGCCGGACGCGCGGCGCGGGTTTCGGCGCGGAAGTGAAGCGGAGGATTATTCTGGGCACTTACGTTTTGAGCAGCGGCTACCACGATGCGTATTATTTGCAGGCGCAAAAAGTCCGCACGCTCATCCGCAACGATTTCCTGAAAGCGTTCGAGAAAGTGGACGCCATCGTCACGCCCACCACCCCGACGGCGGCGTTCAAGATTGGCGAGAAATTTGACGACCCGCTGCAAATGTATCTGTGTGACGTGTTCACGCTGGCGTGCAATCTGGCGGGCCTCTGCGGCGTCAGTCTTCCGTGCGGGTTCACCCGGGACCCGAGGCTCCCCATTGGCCTGCAGCTGCTCGGCCGGCCGCTGGGCGAGGAAACGCTTTTGAGAATTGCCCATGCCTACGAACAAGGTACCTTGTGGCACAAGGAAAAACCGGCCATCCCCAGACCATAACCCCAACCGAGGCATTGATTATGCAGCTCATGCACGGCACCAATAAAATCCTGTTCTTCATCGGGTTGTCGCTGCCGCTGATCGCCCTGGTCTTGATGAGCTGGCTGGTGCACCGGACGACCGGGCAGTTTCAGGATTCCTTCTACAAGGTGGCCCACACCTACAAGGTCCTGAACCTGGTCCAACAAACCCAGCTGCATCTCCTGGATGCGGAAACCGAGCGCCGCGGCTATTTGCTGACCGACGGCGAGGAGTACCTCACCTCCTACGGCCGGGTCATGACCTCCGTCCGCAATGACATTGGTCAACTGATGGAACTGTCGCACGACAACCCGGGGCAGCAAACCAACATCACGGTCCTGCAGGAGCTCATCGTCGACCGGTTGGGCATCGACCCGGACAAGATGACCGAGGGCAAAACCAATTTGCACAATGCGCTGGCCATTTCCCTGACGGACCAGGGCCGAAGCACAATGGAGCAGATCGGCCGAGTGCTGTTCCGGATGGGGCAGGACGAGGAGTATTTGCTGGGCCTGAGCCAGCAGCGCGCCGAGGCCAGCGCCATGTCCAGCCAGGTCACCTCGGTGATCCTCATCGGCGCCGTGGCCATGGTCTTGATGTTCATCGTCATCATCCTGCTGCGGCTCGAAAAACTGCAGCAGGTCGTCACCGTCTGCGCCTGGACCGGCCAGGTGAAATATGAGGGCCAGTGGGTCCGCCTGGACGAATACCTGCAACACCGGTTCGGGCTTTCCGTCTCGCACGGCCTGTCCCGGGAGGCGGCGGACAAGCTGGCCGCGGAACTCAAGGAATTCAACCGGCCGGGCGGCGAACCGCCGCCGCGCTGATCCGCCCCCATCATAAACACTTGCGTTCCAAGTAACTTGATGGTTACTTATGGGACGCATGATCCTGCCGGCAAAACCAAACCGCGCGGTGGCGGAACGGAACCCCGCCCGCACCCGCGAACGCATCTTGTCCGCCGCGCTGAAGGAATTCGCGGCGAACGGTTTCGCCGGCGCGCGGGTGGACGCGATTGCCCGGCGCGCCGCCATCAACAAGCGGATGCTTTACCACTATTTCGGCGACAAGGAAGGCCTGTTCCGCGCCGTGCTGCGCCGGAAAATCGCCGAACGGCAGGCGTGGGCCGAAAATTTGTCGGGCGCCCCGGCAGAAAGCCTGGCGTTCTGGTTCGAGGCCTCCTGCAAGGACCGGGACTGGGTCCGGCTGCTGGAATGGGAGGCATTGCAGGGCGACGAACAAAAAGTCATTGATGAAAAACAACGGCTCGCCGCGGTGTCCGGCGGACTGAAGCGCATCCGGCAACGGCAGGCGCGCGGCCAGTTGTCCGGCGAATTCGACCCGCGCCACGTGATGCTGGCCATGCGGTCGCTGACCATGTTTCCCGCAGCCTTTCCGCAATTGACGAAGCTCATCATGGGCCGGCCGGTTTCGGATCCGCGATTTCAAAAGGAGCGCGTGGCGTTTCTGAAACAATTTGCCGCCGCGTTCCAATCCGCCGCCGGCCCCCGCAGGAAAACCAAATTCACCGATTGAACAAGGCATGAAAAACCCCGTCTTAATCCCAGCCCTGGCGCTCGTCGCCGCCGCCTTTCTGGCCAATGGCTGCTCCCGCAGCGCCAAACCCGGCCCGGGCGCAGGAGTTCCGGTGCTCACGGCGGTGGCGGTTGCCACCAACGTGCCGGTGCGGATTGATCCACCGCCGTTCGGGCACGTGCTGCCCTATTCCACGGTCACGATTCGCCCGCAAATCGGCGGCGTCATCAGTGAAATCCATTTTCAGGAGGGGCAGGAGGTGCGCAAAGGCGACTTGCTGTTCACCATCGATCCGCGGCCGGTCCAGGCTGCGCTGGCCAGCGCCCGGGCGAACCTGGCCCGCGACCAGGCCCAGATGGAAAACGCCCGGATCCAGTTCGACCGCGAACGGAAATTGTTCGAGCAGAAACTGGTTTCGCGGGACGAATTTGACACCAGCCAGTCGGCCCTCGACGCCCTCATCGGGTCGGTGGCGGCCGACCAGGCCGCGGTCACCAACGCCGCGTTGAACCTGGAATTCACCGCCATCCGCGCCCCGTTCGACGGCAAGACCGGCAGCCTGCAATTCTACCAGGGCAACGTCGTCAAGGCGCCGGACGACACGCTGTTGACCATCAACCAGATCCATCCCATTTACGTCGTCTTCGCCGTGCCGGAACGCTACCTGCCGGCCATCAAAAAGGAGATGGCCCAGGCCACCCTGAAGGTGACGGCCGCCTTTGAAAACCTGGCCGGACCGCCGCCGAAGGGCGAATTGACATTCATTGACAACAGCGTGGACCCGACCACCGGCACCATCCAGCTCAAGGCGACTTTCCCGAATGAAGACAATGTGTTGTGGCCGGGCCAGTTCGTGCAGGTGTCCTTGACGCTGTCCGAACTCACCAACGTGGTCGTCGTACTGTCGCAGGCGGTGCAGACCGGCCAAAAAGGCCCGTTCGTTTATATCGTCAAGCCGGACCAGACGGTCGAGGAGAGGCCGGTGGCCATCGGTATCACCTTTGCGGATGAAACGGTGATCCAAAGCGGATTGCACGCCGGTGAGACCGTGGTGACCGACGGCCAGTTGCGGCTGGCGCCCGGCGCAAAGGTCAGCGTCAAAACCTCCGAATCCGCGGGGGCAGTCACCAACCAGGCAAACGCCGCCGAACTGAAATGAGGATGCCGATCCCAGATCAAACCTCAAATTTCGGACGCCGGACGGCGCTTCGTCGCCGGCGGCCTTCGCGAATGGCGGTTCAGTTGTTATGAGCGTCCCGGAACTATTCATCCGCCGGCCCGTGATGACCACGCTGGTCATGTCCGGCATTTTGCTGTTCGGCCTCATCAGTTTTCACCAGCTGCCGGTGAGCGATCTGCCGAGCGTGGATTATCCCACGATCCAGGTCTCGGCCAGCCTGCCCGGCGCCAGTCCCGAAACGATGGCCTCATCCGTGGCCACGCCGCTGGAAAAGCAGTTTTCCATCATCGCCGGCGTTGACTCGATGTCGTCGGTCAGCGCGCAAGGCGCCTCGCAAATCACCCTTCAGTTCACGCTTGATCGCGACATTGACGCGGCGGCGCAGGACGTGCAGGCGGCCATCGCCCGCGCGGCCCGGCAATTGCCGCCGAACATGCCCACCCCGCCGACCTATCAAAAGGTCAATCCCGCGGATGCGCCCATTCTCTACCTCGCGATGAGCTCGCCCACGTTGCCGCTTTCGAAAGTGGACGATTATGCCGAAAACCTGCTCGCCCAGCGCATTTCCATGATCCGGGGCGTGGCCCAGGTGTCGGTGTTCGGTTCCCAGCAATATGCCGTGCGCATCCAGGTGGACCCGAACAAGCTCGCCGCCTACGGCCTGGGTATTGACCAGGTCGAACAGGCCGTGGAAGCGGGCAATGTGAATCAGCCGCTGGGCACACTCTACGGCAAAAGCCAGGCCTTCACCGTGCAGGCCAACGGCCAGCTCCAGACCGCGGCGGATTTCCGGCCCATGATCGTCGCCTACCGCAACGGCAACCCGGTGCGCCTGCAGGAACTGGGGCACGTGCTCGACAGCGTGCAAAATGACAAGGTGGCCAGCTGGTTTAACAACACCCGGGCCATTGTGCTGGCCATCCAACGCCAGCCCGGCGCCAATACCGTCGAGGTGGTGGACAACATCCAGCGGGTGCTGCCGCGCTTCCGGGAACGCATTCCAGCTGCGGCCAAACTCGAGGTGCTTTTCGACCGCTCGCAATCCATCCGCCAGTCCGTGTCGGATGTGGAGCATACCCTGCTCCTGACGGTGGTGCTGGTGGTCCTGGTCATCTTCATTTTCCTGCGGAACCTGTCCGCCACCATCATCCCCAGCCTGGCCCTGCCGATGTCCATCATCGGCACCTTTGCCGCCATGGCGCTGCTCGGTTACAGCCTCGACAACCTATCGCTCATGGCGCTGACGCTCTGCGTCGGGTTCGTGGTCGACGACGCCATCGTCATGCTCGAAAACATCGTGCGCCACATGGAGAACGGTGTGCCGCCGATGGAGGCCGCCTTGAAGGGTTCCCGGGAGATCGGCTTTACCATTATTTCCATGACCCTGTCGCTCTCGGCGGTGTTCATTCCGGTGCTGTTCATGAGCGGCCTGCTCGGCCGTCTGCTGCACGAATTCGCCGTGACGATTGTAGTGGCGGTGCTCGTCTCCGGCTTCGTCTCACTGACCCTGACCCCGATGATGTGCAGCCGGTTCGTTCATTCCGTGCGGGGGGAGAAGCATGGACGGCTTTACAATGCCTTCGAAAGATTTTTTGACCGCGTCCGCGACGGCTATGACCGCAGCCTGCTATGGGTGATGCAGCGCCGGCGTCTGACCTTGATCGTGTCGCTGATCGTGTTCGTGGCGACGCTGGTCCTGTTCGTCGTGGTTCCCAAGGGGTTTTTCCCGGACGAAGACACCGGTCAGATTTTCGCCATCACCGAGGCGGCGCAGGACATTTCCTTCGATGCGATGCGGGAGCACCAGATGGCCCTGGCGAAGATCGTCGCCGATGACCCGAACGTGGACAGCTTCATGTCGGCGGTGGGCGCCGGCGGACCTTCGGCCAGCGGCAACAACGGCCGCATGTTCATGCGCTTGAAGGACCGTTCAAAACGGAAGCTGAGCGCCAACCAGATCATCCAGGAGCTGCGCCCGAAATTGGCGCAGGTGCCGGGCATCAACGTCTACATGCAGAATCCCCCGCTCATCCGCATCGGCGGCCAGCTCACCAAGGCGCTCTACCAGTTCAGCCTGCAGGATACCGACACCAAGGAGCTTTACCACTGGACGCCGATCCTGATGGCCAAGATGGCGGAGCAAACCAACATCCTGCAGGACGTCACCAGCGACCTGCTCATCGCCAAGCCGCAGGTCACCGTGGAAATCGACCGGGACAAGGCCGCTGCGCTCGGGGTGACGCCGGAACAGATTGAGAACGCGCTCTACGATGCCTACGGCGAACGCCAGTCCTCCACCATCTACACCGACATCAATGAATACTGGGTCGTCTTCGAGGTGGAACCCCAATTCCAGCGCGAGCCGGCCGCGCTCGCGCAATTGTACATCACCAGTTCGCAGATCGGCACCAATGGCGCCGCCAAACTCATCCCGCTCAGCGCGGTCGCCCGGCTCACCCGCGACCTCGGGCCGACCACCATCACCCACGTCGGTCAACTGCCGTCCGTCACCCTTTCCTTCAACCTCGTGCCCGGTCAATCCCTGGGCACCGCGGTGCAGCTGGTGCAAAAGCTCCAGACCGATCTGCAAATGCCGGCGAGCATCAATGGCAGTTTCCAGGGTTCTGCCGCCGTGTTCCAGTCGTCCCAAGGCGGCATGTTTGCCCTGCTCATCCTGGCCATCATCGTCATTTACATCATCCTGGGCGTGCTTTACGAGAGCTTCATTCATCCCATCACGATTCTGTCCGGCCTGCCGTCGGCGGGGTTCGGCGCGCTGATTGCGCTGATGCTGTTCCGCCTCGACCTGAACATCTACGGATTTGTGGGCCTCGTCATGCTCGTCGGCATCGTGAAGAAAAACGCCATCATGATGATCGACTTCGCCATCGAGGCGCAACGCGGCGGCAAATCCGCCGCCGAGGCCATCCACGAAGGCTGCCGGCTGCGCTTCCGGCCGATCATGATGACCACGATGTGCGCGCTCATGGCCACGCTGCCCATCGCGCTGGGCCTCGGCGCCGGCGGCGAATCCCGCAAAGCCCTCGGCATCGCCGTCGTCGGCGGGCTGGTGGTCTCTCAATGCCTGACGCTCTACATCACGCCGGTGGTTTACATTTATTTGGAATCAGCCCACCAATGGTATCTGCGCAAGCACGCGCAACGTGCGGCGATGCAAACGGGCATCAGGCCGGCGGCAGGGTGATTTGCGGGTTATCCGGGCATTCCCAGGAGCGCCGGCGCTCCAGTTCAATTCAGCGTGGCCGCTTCCGCTTCCATCACCTGGGGAATGTCCGTCAGCTTGAGCACGTTCAGGTAATCCGGGCCCTGCACCTGCGATTGCGGCAGGTCCACCAGGTCCAGCTTGCGCACGTCCGGCTCAAACAGCGCCGCGTAGAGCGCATTGACCGCCATGGAACCTTCGGCATGCAGCTTGATTTTCGCCGCGCCCGTTCCGGGCAGCGAATGCAGCACCTGCACCGCGCGGCGGATGTCCCAGACCCGCATCCCGTCCAGGGTCTGGCCCAGCAACATGAAGCGGCGGCGGATTTTGGTGAGGCGCGCGTCGCCGCCGGACCACGCCGCCGGGCCCACCCCGCGGGGCGCAAGATAGGCGAACGCACCGTGCTGCTCCACCAGTTCGTGCCGCCAGGCTTCCAGCACCGCCGGATTGGGGGCCGTGGAGTCCGCGCCCGCCAGTTCCTCCGAGAGCCCGCTGCCAAACTCCGCTCCCACCGTCGCCAGCCAGTTGGTCCAGCCGGCGGGATCAAGCACATCCAGCCGGACCTGTTCCGGCGCCTTCACCGCCACGCTTTCCAGCAGATAGAGCCGCAAGGGAACGTCCGGCTGGCTGGAAAAATCCCACGCGCTCAGCCGGAAACCGTCGCGCTCGACGGAAAAGGCGCGCTTCACTTCCAGCGGCGTGCCCTCGTCCGGCCAGCCGGCGAAGACCCCGGCCCGGAGCCCGGAACGGAGTTCGGCCGCGGACTTCTTTTCCGGCCGGGCCGCGGGCACAAAGGTGTCCGCGATGTTGGTGTTGATCGCATCGGCCGGCAAGGTGGTAAAAACCCGGAGCTGCTCGGGCGGGAATTTTTTTTTGGCCGCGGTCTCCACGGGCGTTTCCTCACCCTTGAGCTGGCGGTTGAACCAGCGCATCACGGCCAGCTGCAGTTCCGGCGTCTCGTCATGCGGGCCGGGCGCGATCGCCAGGCCGAGCTTGTTGTTCGCGCTGTAGAGGTCGTAAATGCGGCGGACTTTTTCATTGATGCGCACGGTGCTGGGCAGCCGGAACAGGGCATCCTGATCCGTGCCGCCGATCAGGAGCGGACGCGGGGCGGCCAGCGCGGCGACCTGCGGAAAATCCCACCGGTAAAGGTTCACGAAGAAATTGCAGTCGCAATGGCTGTCGATGACGCCGTCGAGCATGTGGCTCTGGAGGTCGGCCATGCCGGCCAGCGGCGCGGCGGCCTTGATGCGGTCATCGAGCGCGGTGACCATCCAGCTGTAGGCGCCGCCGCCGGAATGCCCGGTGATCCCGAAGCGGTTGGTGTCCACCTCGGGCCGGGTGCAGAGATAATCCAGCGCGCGGATGCCGAACCAGGCCTCGACGCCCGCGGGCGTGTAACCGCGCGAGTTCCACCACCACAGGCCGTTGTTGCGCGTGCCGGTGTGGATGCCCCGGATCTCGCCGGCCAGCAGCGTATCGATGACCAGGCAGACGTAGCCGTTGCGTGCGTACCACGCGCCGTCCGACTGGTAAACCGCCTTGTTGCCCAGGCTCACGCCGTTCGTCACGACGCCGATGTGGCCGCATTCATAAAGGATCGCCGGCGCGGGATTGGTCCGGCCTTTTGGCAGGTACAAACTGGCCGTGCAGTACAGGTCCGGCGACGCCTGGAAATAAATCTTCTCCACCGTGAATTCGGCATTGGTGAGGGTTCCGGTGATGACCGGCTTCAAATCCGTCCGCTCCGGCATTGGCCACAACCCGAGCATCTCCTGCAATTGCCGGCGATACTCGCCGCGCTTCGCCTTCCATTCGTCCAGCGTCTTGATGTCCGCCAGGCAGTTCGACGAAAGGGCGGCGGCTCCGTTCCGGAAATAATTGGCCAGCTGCGCATCCGCGGGCGTTGGGTTCCCGGCCAGCTTGGGAATCTGCGCCTCGCCGGACAGCCATACCCCGGAAAATAACATCGTCAGCAAAAGAGTCACACGCGGCATGACAGCATGATGTTTCGAACCCGCCCGGCACGGCAAGACATTTGGCAGGCCGGCTAACACCAAGTTCGCTGTTCCGTGACCTCCTTATCCGGATCACCTTCGCCCAGAGTCACATGATCGTTGAGCCTTCACTCTTCAAGGTCACGTAAAAGGTGCAGCCCCGGCCGGGGGTATTTCTCACCCCGATGCGCCCGCCGTGCGACATCGTGATTTCCCGGGCAATGGACAATCCCAGTCCGGCCCCGGTCTTGGTCTGGCCGGGCACGCGAAAAAAGCGGTCGAAAATCCGGGTTTGATATTCCGCCGGGACGCCCGGGCCCTGGTCGCTGATTCTGAATTCAACGCTGTCGTCCTCGACCGGCACGGCGCTCAGGACAATCTCGCCGGCCTCGGGCGAATATTTGATGGCATTGGAGATGAGATTGGTAAAAACGTGATTCATGCGCTGCCGGTCCACCGAGACGGCGGGCAGATCCGGCTTCGCCCGGACATTCAACTGAAGGTGCCGGGCAGAAGCCTTGTCGGCCATTTCTTTCGCCGCCCCGGCCAGCAGGTCGGCCGGCAACACCGGCTCCCGGCGCAAGGCGGCATTCCCCTCCTCCAGCCGGGCCAGATCGAGCAAGTCGTTCAGGATCCGCAGCAGCCGTTCGGTGTCGTCCCGGGCGGCCGAGACCAGTTCGTCCTGCTTGGGGGTGAGGGACCCGACGGTTTTTTCGAGCAGGATGTGCAGCCCCATCCGCACGCTGGTCAGCGGGCTTTTTAATTCATGGCTGACGGTGGAGACCAGGTCGGTTTTGGCGGCGTCCAGCAGGCGGAAGCGGGTGACGTCGTACAGCACCACGGCCACTCCCAGCAGCGCGTCCGCCTTGCTGCGCATCGTCAGAATGCGCGGCAGGAAAAACTTTTCCCGGCCGTTGATGCGATAGGTGACCGCCTCCTTGAAACTGTCGGGAAGGAAATTGTCACCGCTGGCCAGGGTTTTCCGGGCGATGGCCTGCAACCGGTCGGGCAAGCGGTCGTTTAGTTGAAGGTTCAGCATCAGCCCGTCCGCCGCCGGGTTTTTCAATTCGATGCGCCCTTCCTCATCCAGCACAAAAATGGGGTCGGGAAACGAAGCCAGCGTGGTTTCCATCGTGCGATGAAGGCGGACGATTTTCTCCGAGGTGCTCTGCCGGTATTCCTGGAGCTGGGCCGCCATTTTGTTGAAGGCCAGGGCCAGTTCGCCCAGTTCATCTCGCGTGACCGGCACCGGCTGGCCCAGCAGGCCTTCGCCCAGATCGCGGGTCGCCCGGGTCAGCAACTGGATCGGCTTCAAAATGGAGCGGCTGAGCTGGTAGGCGGCAAAGGCGCAAAACAGCAGCGCGATGACCGTGCCGAAAACCATGAGCCGCGTCACCTCCTGCGTGATAATCCGGATGTTCTGGCTGGTGGCGAGGATGGCCCGGTGGTTCAGGTCATGGATCTTTTCCAGCGCCTGGTTCATCATCTGTCCGTTGGCGACCACGTCCCGTTCATACACCAGCCGCTGGCTTTCCGGGAAATCGAGGGTGCTGATATTGTCCACCGCCTTGAGGAAAGCCTGGTAATTGGTCGCCATCTGCCGGGTCAACGCCAGTTCACCGGGCAGCGTGCTGGCCTTGAGCAGCAAATTGAGGTTTTCATCGAAGCTCTTCTGGTGTTGCGCAAAGGCGTTCCGGTCAATGTTGCGTTTCGGGTAGACCACCAGGTTGTTTTGGTCGCCGGCGCGCGGGCCGGCCACCACCCAGGACACCTCGCGATCCATTCCCGCCAGCGCCAGGCTCATCGCCGAGGCCGAGGTGAAGCTCTGGTAGCTGTTCGTCACGGAGGCATCCACGCTGTTGGCCAGGCGCGCAAAGAGCAGGATGGCATAAACGCCGCCCGCCAGCAGAATGGCCACGAAGGGCGTCAGATAAAGGAACAGGCGGGTCCGCAACATGACGGGGTGAAATATTATCCGCCTGGACTGCCCGGACTGCCCGGGTCGGCGGACATTTCCTTCTTCTTGCGATGCAGCGTGTCCCGGGTGATGCCCAAAATCCTCGCGGCTTCACTCATTGTGGACGCCTGCTGCATCACCCGGGCGATATGTTCGGTTTCGATTTCCCGCAAGGACACCTTGGCGCCGATTTGCAACCCGGACACCGGCGACAGCGGGGAGCTCTGGGAAAGTTTCTCCGGCAAATCCAGACGGTCCACTTCACTGGCGTCGGCCAGAATCACGGTCCGTTCGATGACATTGCGCAATTCGCGCAGGTTGCCCGGCCAGGCATATTGCAGGAGGATGGCCTCGGCGGCCCGGGAAAAACCGTTGATCCGTTTGCCGCATTGCTTCGAGAAAAACTGCAGGTAACGGTCCGCGATTTTCAGCAGGTCGCCCGGGCGTTCGCGCAGGGGCGGAATGGGGACGGCGATGACGTGGAGCCGGTAATATAAGTCCTCCCGAAAACGCCCGTCCTGGACGGCCTTTTCCAGGTTCCGGTTCGTCGCGGAAATCACCCGCACATTGGCGTGCCGCGTTTTGGCCTCGCCCACGCGTTCGTATTCCTTCTCCTGCAGCAGGCGGAGCAACTTGGGCTGGATTTCCAGCGGCAACTCCCCGATTTCGTCGAGAAACAGCGTGCCGCCGTTCGCCAGAGCGACCTTGCCCACCTTGTCGTTCACCGCGCCGGTGAAGGCGCCCTTGACGTGGCCGAACAATTCGCTTTCCAGCAGCTCCCGGGACAGGCTCGGACAACTCACGGTGACAAAGGCGTTTTCCTTTTGCGGGCTGTTTTCATGCAGCGCGCGGGCCACCACCGATTTCCCCGTGCCGCTCTCGCCCAGCAGCAGAATGGTGGCCGGTGTCGCAGCGGCCTTGAACGCCAGATCAAGCGCCTTTTGCATCGCCGGCTCGCTGGTGGTCAGGTCCGTCGTCACCGCTTCGCTTGAAAGCCGGGACTCCAGTTCCGCCACCCGGCCCCGGAGCTTGCGGGCTTGGATCAGCCGGCTTAACGCCTGCCGGATTTGTTCGGGCGTGAACGGTTTGGGGATGTAATCCACCGCGCCGCGCCGCATGGCCTCCACGGCCGTTTCGATGGACGCATAGGCGGTGAACACAATCACCTCCAATTGCGGATTGTTCTTCACCAGCTCGGGCAGCAAATCCAGTCCGCTCTCCCCGTGCAATTTCAAATCCAGAAACGCCACGTCAAACGACCCGTTTTCCAGCTGCTTCAACGCAGTGGCAGCATTCTCCACGCAGACCGTTTCGTGCCCGATTGCTTCCAGCACGACCACCGTGGCGCGGCGAATATTCTCTTCGTCATCAATAATCAGAATTCGCATGGCAGATGCCCTTCGTCCGGGCTAGATGACCGTCACGATGCCAGATTGGCGCGGAAAGGCGAGCAGGTTTCTGCCGGCGGCCTGGTCGGGGCGCAACCACGGGGCGCGTTGCCCAAACGGCAAAGGAGCGCGGGTCTGTGACCCGCAGCCGCCAGGATTGCGGCATACGCGGATGAAATTCCACCGGTTTTATGCGGTTGATCGCGCTGCGGCTCCACAGAGCCGCGCACCGCCGACAAGGCAAGCTGCCGCCACCGCTGGTCCGCTGAAACGTTAGAAGAATTGAAAATTGAAATTAACTGCGGTTTGCGCCATGGTTTGTCCCGTGAAAAATCCAAATTCACCGGACGATGCCCCGCCCTGCCAGATGGGCGCCGAACGCAAGGCGCCCGGCCCCTGCTCCATCGTCATCTTCGGCGCGAGCGGCGACCTCACTGCGCGCAAGCTCATCCCGGCGTTTTATCATCTCGCCCGGGAAAAACAGCTGCCGTCCGCGTTCCGCATCCTCGGTTTTGCGCGGAGGGAAAAAACGGATGAATCCTGGCGCAGCGAATTGCGCGCGGCGCTCGACCAGTTTTCCCGCACCCAGCCGGTGGATGAAAAGATCTGGCAGGAATTTTCCGCCAACCTGTTTTATTGCCCGGGCGACCTCACCGACGCGGCGGCCTACCAGAAGCTGGAGGGACGGCTGACCTCATTCGGCAGCGGCCCGCTGCGGGAAAACCTGCTGTTCTACCTGGCCGTGTCCCCGAGCCAGTTCGGCGAGGTCGTCGAACAAATCCATCGCACCGGGCTGTTGAACAAGGACGGCGCCGGCTGGCAGCGGATCGTCGTTGAAAAACCGTTCGGCCACGACCTGGACTCCGCCCAGGCCTTGAACCGGGAACTCACGCGCTTTGCCTACGAGCAGCAGGTCTGCCGCATCGACCATTACCTCGGCAAGGAAACCGTGCAAAACATTTTGATGTTCCGGTTTTCCAACTCGATTTTCGAGCGGCTGTGGAACCGCAACCTGATCGACCACGTGCAAATCACCGTCAGCGAGAAACTGGGGGTGGGCCAGCGCGGCGGTTATTACGAGGAAGCCGGCGCGCTGCGCGACATGGTGCAAAACCACATGCTCCAGGTCCTCGCGCTCATTGCGATGGAACCGCCCGTATCGCTCGAAGCCGAGGCCATCCGGGATGAAAAGGTGAAGCTGCTCAAATCCATCCGCCCGCTGCGGCCCGACGACATCGCCAGGCAGGTGGTGCGCGGACAATACTTCGCCGGCACGGCGGCTGGCCAGCCGGTGCCGGGTTACCGGCAGGAACCGAAAGTAAAGCCCGATTCGAACGTCGAAACCTATGTCGCCTTGAAGCTGTTCATTGACAACTGGCGCTGGTCCGGCGTGCCGTTTTATTTGCGCACCGGCAAATGCCTGCCGCAAAGCGCGAGCGAGGTGCGCATTCAATTTCGCCCCACGCCCAACGTGCTGTTCGCCGCGCAATGCGGACAAAAGCTCGACCCCAATTCCATCACGCTCCGGTTGCAGCCGAATGAGGGCATTTACCTCCGCTTCAACGGCAAGGTGCCCGGCATGAGCCTCGGGGTGCGGCCGGTGCGGATGAACTTCAGCTACGACGCCGAGTTCGGAGCCTACACGCCCGAAGCCTACGAACGGCTGCTGCTCGAAGCCATCGCCGGTGACGCCACGCTGTTCCTGCGCCGCGACGAAGTGGAAACCGCCTGGAAAATCGTGGACTCGATCCGCGCCGGCTGGGAAGGCAAACCGCTGACCAACCGGGAATTTTACGCCGCCGGCACCTGGGGACCGGTTGCCGCCGACGATTTGCTGGCCCAAAGCGGCCACGCCTGGCATGAACCACAGGCAACGGCCAGTTAGCAGCCCGTTCAAACAGTAGGAGCCGAAGTCAGGAGGCTTGACAAGTGCCAGTTTCCAAAGAGATTTGAGCCTTGTCACCTCGGCTCCTACTGGAAAACGAGTTCTTGAACGAGCTGTTAAGCCACGCTGTCTTTCCAAGTCAGGTCCGAACATCAGGCAACCATGATGTTGAAAATGCGAGGGTTCGGATTTTTCAAAGGCAGAGGCTCGCGCGCGGACATCCAATGCTTTATCGCCAGTTCAATCAAATCCAAAGTAGCCGTCCAATCCGGTCCGGCGTGACCCAATCGCATGGGAAAATTTTGATTTCTGAATTAATTCTGTCACAAACACTATACAAAGTTGACTCAATTCGGGACACGTCCGAAGAGTTTTCAGCGTTTTTCGGGTGGTGTGGACAGATCAGAAAAATAATTAAAAAATTCTTTGAACCATTTGCATTTTCATCCGTCTATGTCAATGTATTGAGTAAGATGATTTCGCTGTTCGTTTAGGGTTGGCAGAGAGGTTTTGCTCGTGGCGCGGCTCGAACAGCGACCCCAAGTTGGTCGCGCCACCCTTCTGAGCGCCTTGGTGAAGGCGTATAAACCTCGTCACCGCGGGGGCCGGACGAAAGTCCGGCCTTTCGCATTTATGGAATTCGCATTGATTGGAGGGAAGGAATGTTTATCCTGTCCAACGTATGAAACACCAGCTCGACTTCGAGAAGCCGATATTCGAACTGCAAAACAAGCTGGACGAACTTCGTGCCCATCCGGAAAAACACTCGCTGGATGTCAGTTTTGAGGAGGAAATCCAACTCATTGAAAAAAAACTGGAGGAAACCCGGCGGCAGATCTTCCTGAACCTTACCGCGTGGCAGCGCGTGCAGCTGGCGCGGCATCCCAAGCGCCCTTACACGCTGGATTACCTGAAAAAGACGTTTACTGATTTTCATGAGCTGCACGGCGACCGGCTCTTCGCCGAAGACCGCGCCATGGTCGGCGGTTTTGCCAAGCTGGATGACCATCGCGTGGTGGTGATCGGCACCCAAAAGGGCCGGGACACCAAGGAAAACATCCTGCGGAATTTTGGTTCCGCCCATCCCGAAGGTTATCGCAAAGCGCTGCGCCTGATGCGACTGGCCAGCAAATTCGGGCTGCCCATCATCACGCTCATCGACACCGCCGGCGCCTACCCCGGCATCGCCGCAGAGGAACGCCATATCGCCGAAGCCATCGCCGTCAATCTCCGCGAAATGACGCTGTTCGAAGTGCCCATCATCGCCGCGGTCATCGGCGAAGGCGGTTCGGGCGGTGCGCTGGGCATTGGCGTGGCCGACCGCGTGCTAATCATGGAGAACGCCTATTACTCGGTCATCAGCCCCGAAGGCTGCGCGGCCATTCTTTGGGAAGACCGTGACGCGAAGGCCAAAGCCGCCGAGGCCCTGAAAATCACCGCCAAGGACCTGCTGGAACTCGGCCTGGTGGATGAAGTCATCCCCGAACCGCTGGGCGGCGCGCATAACGACCATGCGGCGGCCGCGGCAAATTTGAAGACGCACCTGCTCAAACATCTGAACGAGCTCGCCGCCATGCCGTTGGCCGAACGATTAAAAAAACGCTACGACAAATTCCGCGCCCACGGGCATTTCATCGAAAACACCGAGCCTTCCGTGCACGGCGTGGTTCCGATGGCTTCGCCCGCCTGATTTCCAGTGCTCTATCCGCTCACCTTTCTGCCGGTCTTCAAGGAGCGCGTTTGGGGCGGACGCGAACTGGAACGACTCTACCAAAAGCAGCTGCCCGCGGGCCAGCCGATTGGCGAATCGTGGGAAATCAGCGACCGCCCCGGCGACGCCAGTGTCATTGCCAACGGTCCGCTGGCCGGAAAGACCCTGCGCTGGCTGATGGAAAATCATCGGGCCGAATTGCTCGGCAACGCGAAACCGGCGGCGGAAAACCGGTTTCCCCTGCTCTGTAAAATACTGGATGCGCGCGAAAAACTTTCGCTGCAGGTCCATCCGCCGGCAAACAAGGCCGCAGGGCTCGGTGGCGAACCGAAAACCGAAATGTGGTTTATTGCCGATGCCACACCCGACGCGGAATTGTACGTCGGCCTCAAACGCGGCGTGACCCGCGCGGAATTTGATAAGAAAATCCAGGATGGCAGCGTCGCCGAAAGTCTTCATCGCCTTCCCGTTCGCGCCGGCGACGCGATGTTCCTGCCCAGCGGCCGTGTCCATGCCATCGGCGCAGGCCTGGTGATTTTTGAAATCCAGCAGAACTCGGACACGACGTATCGCGTTTTTGACTGGAACCGCACAGGCCTGGACGGCCGGCCGCGCGAATTGCACATTGCACAATCGCTGGCCAGCATTGATTTCGGCGATTTCGAGCCCAGGCTCGTCGAAACCGAGTTTGTCGCCGCCGGGATAATTCAGAAACGCTCACTGGTGAACAACCCGCTGTTCAACGTCGAGGCGTGGAGGCTGAATTCCGGCGCGAGCGGCTTGTTGAAGCCGAGGAAATTGCAAATCATCGCGGTGACAGCGGGCGAAATCGAAATCAAGAGCGGTTTGGAGTGCGGACGGCTCGTCCGCGCGATGCAAAGCCCGGAACCCGCGGACGAGCCGTCCGCGCTCCTCTTGAGTGCCGGGCAATTTTGCCTGATTCCGGCGAGTTTGGGACCGACGGAAATCCTGGCAAAGTCAGATGCGGCCTTGCTGTGCGTCGTGGCTTGATTTCTTAACCCTGGGCAGGCTTCCAAGCTGCCCCGCGAGCGAAGCGGGGCGGAAGCCTGTTTCAGGCGCTAGCTGAAGCGCTCGCTGGGCAGGCAAAATGCCCTGCGCCAGTCAATTCAGCGACAAATCCTCGGGCAACTGCGAGAGGAGCTTGTTTTTCCAGCCGCCCTTGCTCTTCAGGATTTTTTGCCAGAGCTGGTCGGGCGGCGTTTCGAAGACCAGCTCGAGGGACGCGGGAAAAGTGAGCCACGCCTTGCGTTTCATCTCACTTTCAAGCTGGCCGGGCGACCAGCCGGCATAGCCGGCAAACATCTTGACCTTTTTCAACGGCGAAAAAGATTCGCCGATTTCCACCAGCTCGTCGAGCGAGTGGCCGAGGTTTAGATTCGGGAAGACGTTCGCGTCGGGAATGAAATTATCCGCGTGCAAAAAACTCAGCGCGGTCGGCTGCACCGGACCGCCGAGAAACAGCGGCGATTCCCGGAGCGGATCCGGCAGGTCGGCCACGAGCACCTCGCCCACCTTGCTGCCGGCGGTGCGGTTGAGCACGAGGCCGAAAGCCCCCTCGGCGTTGTGGTCGCAGATCAGCAGGACCGTGCGATGAAAAAACGACCCCTGCAACGCGCCGCCGTCCAGCAGCAACTTGCCTTTGAGGAATTTTACCGCATCGCTCATAACCAATTACCACTGCCAATGTGCCTCATAAGTCCACATCTGGCAATGGGTGGAAATCTACAAAAAGCGCCCGAAAACCTTGGCCGGACGGCCGGCGGAGGGGGTTATCAATGGGTCGGCAGGCAAAGTTCCTGTTCTGTTCCCGAGCCAACATTCTGGATGCGGACCGACGTTTTCTGGATTGTCAGGCAACGAATGACCACATTGGTTCCCCCGATTTTCACGGGGCCCAGATCATTGGCCAGAAAGGAATGGCCATTAACGATGGCCACCGGCCGGCTTCCCCACATGATCCCATCAAGCTTGATGATCGCCGGAGCCGGTTTGTTGGTCCGGGCATAAACTGCGGAACCGCCGGAGGCAGGCTTTGTTGCCGGCATCTTGACGTCCCGAAGTTGATCCACCTGGCCCTCCTCCAGCTGAACGGCCACCCCATATTTCATCCAGTCCAGGACCTGGTCGAAGCCATAACGTTTTTCCGCTTCGATGAACAAGTCAATCTGGCCGCGGGTGTAACGGTTTTGCAGCACCCGTTTTTTTTCGACTTCTTCGTTTTGTGAATTCATCAATAAATAACCGACCAGTTCACAGAAACCCTCCTCGGCGTCGCGCCCCAATCTCGCCTCCCGCTCCTTGGGCACATTTTCACCCACCCAGGCATGCGAATACTCGTGGGCGCATGTTTCCTTCAACTGGGCCAGCGGCAGCCCGGTCAGCAGGTTCATCTTGTATCGGGTCTTATCGTTGACGGTCTCAGGACGGATGCAACCCAGCAGATCGGGGCTTTCAAAGTTATTGCCCTCCTTGATAAACATGGAATCCACATCGATGCGATCGATGACGCTGACATCCACATTGTCGGGAAACACGGTGAACCGCGAAAACAACCGGTCCAGGTCATCTTTGATCTGGCCGCAGATTTGTCTGGCATCGTCAGCCGTCAACACCACGGTCTTGGTGTCGCGGGCGCAAAGATGACGCCCGTCGGGCAATTCCAAGCTGCCTTCCTTGACGGGCAGACCGCAGATGGCACACCGGGGCAATCGAACGCAGTCGGAGCAGATGAGCTTTCTTTCGTTGGTGACCTTGTCGGTGGCGGTAAAAAACGTGCCTTGGATCGGCCGGTCGCAAATGGCGCACATTTCCCCCCAAGCCGCCAATGGCCGGCTGAGGCCTAAACCGGCCAGCAGGCAGACCATCAGGAAATATTTTGTGCCGCGTTGCATGTTTTTCCAAAAAACGTGTGCAACAAAAGCAAATGCTTCGTTGCCCACTGCAACCCACGAGCACCTTTTACGCCAAATCAGCCCAGGGATTTGACCTTTTTGGCAATGGCGGCGGCATCAATACCAAAGTGCGCGAGCAGTTCGGCCGCCTTGCCGGAACGCGGCAGGGAGGTGACCGCCATTTTGTGGACCTTGATCCCGTCCGCGCTGAGTTCGCCCGCAACGGCATCGCCCAAACCGCCTTCGATATAGTGATCTTCCACGGTGATGACGGTGTTGCCGGTTTTTTGGGCTGCGGCCTTGATGACGTCCCTGGCCAGCGGCTTGATGCTGTAGGCGTCAATGACCGTGATGCCGATGCCCTCGGCTTTCAAGGTGTCGCAGGCCTTCAAAGCTTCAAACAAGGTGACGCCCGCGGCGACGACGGTGACCTTGTCACCCGCGTTCTGACGCACCACCTTCGCACCGCCAATGGGGAATTTCTCGTCGTTGCCGTAAATCACCGGCGTCTTGGGCCGTGACGTGCGCAGAAAATGGATGCCTTTGGCCAGCGCCATTTGTTCGAGCAACTTCTCCGTGCTCACGGCGTCGCTCGGATACAGCACCACGCTGCCGGCGATCGCGCGCATCATGGCAATGTCTTCCAGCGCCATCTGGGACGGGCCGTCCTCGCCGATGCTCACGCCGACGTGCGAACCAACGAGCTTGAGATTGGCCTGCGAAATCCCCGCCACCCGGATCTGGTCATACGCCCGGGTGAAAAACGTGGCGAACGTGGAGACAAACGGCACCTTGCCGCGAGCACCGAAACCGGTGCCCACGCCGACCATGTTCTGCTCGGCAATGTAACACTCTGTGGAACGGTCGGGGAATTTTTTGAAAAACTTGTCCGCAAACGTGGAGTTTTTCGTGTCGCCATCCATGGCCACGATGCGCTGGTCGGCTTCGCCGATGCGGGCAAGGGCGACGCCATAAGCCTCGCGGGTCGCGACCGAATCGCCGAGTTTGTAATTGATGGGTGGATAGCTTGCGGGCACGGCGTTAGCCGGCGCAGGCAATTGGGCCGGCGCGGCAATTGGAGCGCCGATGCCGGATTTAGCGGTGGGCTGAAGTTCCGCAATGGCCCGCGCGGCCTCCTCCTTGTTCAGCGGCTTGCCATGCCAGCCATCCTGGTCCTGCAAAAACGAAACGCCGCCGCCCTTGTAGGTCTTGGCGATAATACAGAGCGGTTGATCGTTCAATCCGACCCCGCTGAGCACTTCCAGAATCTCCTCGATGTCGTGGCCGTCAATGTCCTCCACGCGCCAGCCAAACGCTTCAAAGCGTTTGCGGTAGACCCCGACGTCGTGGCCGAACGCCGTCGCCTGGCTTTGGCCCAGGCGGTTATCGTCCACAATGGCGATCAAATTGTTGAGCTTGTAAATGCCGGCCAGCGAGGCCGCTTCCCAGACCGCCCCTTCGGCGATTTCACCGTCGCCCATCAGGACGTAGGTGTTGTAATCAAGTTTGTCCAGGCGCGCCGCGAGCGCCATGCCGGCGCCGACGCCCAAGCCCTGGCCGAGCGAGCCGGTCGCCACGTCCACGAACGGCAGCCGCGGGGTCGGATGGCCTTCAAGGTCGCAGCCGAACTGGCGCAGTTTCAGCAGGTCGCTGGTCGGGAACAAACCGGTTTCCGCCCACGCGGCGTACAGCAGCGGCGCGGCGTGGCCCTTGGAAAGAATAAAACGATCGTTGTTGTGGTAGTGGGGATTCTTCGCATCGTAGCGCATGTGGCCGAAGAACAGCGTGGCCGCGACATCTGCCGCTGAGCAGCAGGAGGTCGGGTGTCCGCTGCCGGCCGCCGTCGTCGCGGTGATGGAGTGAATCCGCAGCTGGTTTGCGATGCCCTTTAGTAATTCAATGTCCGTATCAATCATGGAATGGGAAGCTTAGAGGAACGAAAGCAAAAGCCAAGAATGAAAATCAAAAAAACACGCTCACGGGCGCAACTTGACACCCGCACCATTAATTTCCCCATAGTTCGTCCCAGTGGGCGAGATCGCGGGTTTCGATAAGAACATTGAGGTGTTGGAGGCCCTTGGCCGTCCAGAACTGGCCCGGACGCTT
>Ga0265338_10001890_pt1 | contig 32781 bp, 12 predicted proteins | sample 42126metaG_FD_193579 | JGI IMG/M metagenome (GOLD analysis project Ga0265338, IMG submission 193579) | Rhizosphere microbial communities from Carex aquatilis grown in University of Washington, Seatle, WA, United States - 4-21-26 metaG | ecosystem: Host-associated > Plants > Roots > Rhizosphere...
GCACAGCCACTTTGCCGCCTTTAATACGTCGGGATAGGCCAGCACGGGAATGACTGAGGCCTTCGGAATCGACCGGTTCGAGGGCATTCTTTCTCCTTAAAACTTTTTGAATGCAAAAACCATCAGCGTGTTGGCCCGTTCATGTTCGGTGGGGAAATTGGGGACGTGGTTTTGCGGGTTTGAAACGTTCATACGAGAATAATGCGGCTATGCCACTGCCTCCAACCTGCAATTGCACTTACCGTTGAAATACTTGCACGGGATGGGATAACTGAGCGGGCAATCTCGAGCGGCTTTTGAGCGCGCGAAAGATTGGAAATGCCAAGTGTTTCAACCCTGCGCTATACTTTCCGCAGCCTGGATGAGGAGTTTCCCCGATTGGCAACAATCTATCCTAACCAGCTGGGTCCAAAAGGGATAGCGCCGCACAAGCGCACTCAGCCGCCTTTCACCGTCTGCTTGCTTTCGACCGCCGCACTGCTTGGCGCGGCGGTGGGCTGCCATACTGCGCCGCCGGCCACTGCCACCGCACATGGCTCGCAGCATCTTGATTTCAACCAGGACGTGCAGCCGATTCTGGCGGCCAACTGCTTTAGTTGCCATGGGCCTGACCCCGAGATGCGCAAGGCGGGGCTGCGGCTCGACCTTGAGGAGTCGGCATTTCGCAAGCGGCCAGGCCATCCCGACGCGATTGTTCCGGGACATCCTGAGCAGAGCGAGCTGATCAAGCGAATCGAGTCGAAAGATCCGCATCACCTGATGCCCCAATCGTCTCTGGGCGAGGCTAAGCCCATGAAGGCCGCGGACATTGCGGTGCTACGCGAATGGGTTAGGGAGGGCGCGGTCTATCGGCCGCATTGGGCTTTTGAAAAGCCTTCGCGGCCCGCACTGCCGGCTATCGCGCGACCAGAGGGATGGGACAAAGATCCGATCGACACGTTCGTTCTGGCTCGTATGAAGAAGGAGGGTCTGCATCCCTCGCCCGAGGCCGACAAGCATACGCTGATTCGCCGCGTGACGCTCGATTTGACCGGATTGCTGCCTACTCCCGCTGAAGTGAAAACGTTTGACAAGGATAAATCACCGCAGGCCTATGAACACCTGGTGGACGGCCTGCTGGCGCGGCCGGCCTATGGCGAAGCCCGGGCGCGCTACTGGATGGATTACGCCCGCTACGCTGATACGTATGGGTTGCACTACGACAACAGCCGCGACATCTGGCCTTATCGCGACTATGTGATTCGCTCGTTTAACTCGAACAAGCCCTTCGACCAGTTTGCAATGGAACAGATTGCCGGCGACTTGATGCCTGCGAAGAATCTCGATCCGTTGATTGCCAGCGGCTATGTGCGGCTGGGTGTGAGCAGCAACGAGGGCGGAACGATTCCTGAAGAGCTGCGCGTAAACATTGCGCGTGAGCGCACCGAGGCGTACGGCGCGGCGTTTATGGGGCTCACGGTTGGGTGTGCGGTTTGCCATGACCACAAATACGACCCGACCACGCAGAAAGATTTCTATGCGCTGAGCGCCTTCTTCAACAATCTTGAAGAAAAGCCCTTTAACAATGATCGTCCGGTGTGGGAGCCGATGACGCGTGTTCCCAAGCCGCAGAATATTGAGGCTTACAACCGCGTGCTGGCCCGGCGGTCAGAGTTGGCAGAGCGCGTGCGGGCAATGCGACTCAATGAACAAGCGCTGGTGGAGCAGTGGATTCGTTCTGGGCAAAATAGGGCCGAGACAGTTTCGACAGACAAGCTTGAAATGCGCCTGCGCCTTGACGAGGGAGGCGGCGAGGTGTTGAGGAACAGCGCGCCACATGCGAAGACTGCGAGTTTCCCGATCGGCAAGATGAAGCCGCAGTGGGGCGAGACAACCTGGCTGTGGCCTGACATGCGCACGGAGACGAGCACGCACATCGCGCTGGGCCAAACCGGGGATTATGAGTGGAACCAGGCCTTCTCGTCGGGTGGATGGTTTATGGTGCGCTCTGCGCCGAACTATCACCTCGACAGTGCCAAGGGCGCGCTGCTGGCGAAGATGGACACCACGCAGCACAATCGCGGGTGGGATCTTTCGCTTGACAACGGCAACGTGGTCGTCAACCTGGTGAACCAGGGACCCAGGGACCTGCCCAATCCCAAGCCGCCTGCCGAGGCCAAGGTGCCGGCCAAAGCCAAGCTGGTCGCTGATGCTAAGTCGCCCGCGGATACAAAGGCGCCGGCCGATGCCAAAACGCCTGTCAAGGACAAAAAGAAGGAAGAGCCGAAACCGCCGGAGATCAAGGAAGTGTTTCAATATCCAACGCCTCCTGATTTGACCAAGCAGGAACTTGCTCCGTACAAGCCGAAGGAAGACCCGAAGAAGAAAGCAGAAGAGGCGAAGAAGAAAAAGGAAGAAGAGAAAAAGAAGAAGCCCGATGAGCCAAAGGAGCCCGCAAAGCCGGAAGACACCACTCCGTTTGTCGCTGCGAGAGTAACTACTGTTGAGCCGCTGCCGGTTGATGGGCGCTGGCGTCACATCTTCTTCACTTATGACGGCACAGGCAAAGCCGCGGGCATTCGCATCTTCGTCGATGGAAGGCCGGTCGCCACCAAAGTTGTGTACGACTCTCTGGCGCAATCGACCATTCGCACGCAGGCGCCGATGCAGCTCGGCATGCGCTACCCTGAGGCTAATCCCGCACGCGAGGCGCGTTACCAGGACATTCGTTTGTATGGGCGTTCGCTGACCGACGACGAAGTGAAGCGCCTGCCGTTTGAAGACTATGTTGCTGAGATTGCGCATAAGCCGACCGGCGCGTGGACACCGGATGAGCGGCACGTCGCATCGGAATATTACTTCAACAGCGTCGACAAGTCGTTCAGGGAAACGGCGGAGCAGATTGAGCAGTTGAATGCGCAGTTGATCAAGCTGTCAGACGGTGGCGATTTGACAATGGTTTCGTGGGAGAAGCCTTCGCTCGCATATGCTCACATACTCACGCGCGGCGTTTACACGGCGCGCACTGAGAGAGTCGAAGCGAACACGCCTCATTTTCTGCCCGCCCTGCCGGCGGGCGTGCCGCACGATCGCCTGGCCCTTGCAAAGTGGACGGTGAGCCCTGAAAATCCGCTCACTGCACGGGTTACCGTGAATCGCATGTGGAATGAGATTTTCGGAACGGGCCTCGTGGAAAGCACTGAAGACTTCGGCATCATGGGGCAGCGGCCTTCAAATCCTGAATTGCTTGACTGGCTGGCCGTGGAGTTTCGCGAGAGCGGCTGGAACGTGAAGCACATGTACAAGCTGATGGTGATGTCGGCGGCCTACAGGCAAAGTGCGAAGTCGACGCCGGAAAAAATCGCAAAAGATCCGAAGAACTTATTGCTATCACACGGACCTCGGTTCCGCATGGATGCGGAGATGTTGCGCGATGTGGCGCTCGAATCCAGCGGCCTGCTCATCGACAAGTTGGGCGGCCCGAGCGTGAAGCCTTACCAGCCTGCAAACATATGGGAGCAGATTGGCATTGGCGGCAGCGATACGCTGACCTACTTGCAGCAGCATGGCGACGCGCTTTACCGGCGCAGCATGTACACGTATTGGAAGCGCATGGCGCCGATGCCCGACATGGATGCGTTTGATGCGCCGATGCGCGATGTGGTGTGCACGCGACGGCAGCGAACGGACACTCCTCTGCAGGCGCTTGTGACGATGAACGATGTGCAGTGGGTTGAAGCGGCGCGGGCGTTGGCCCAGCGCGTGATTCATGAGGGCGGCAAGCAGCCTGAACAGCGCCTCGACTTGATGGGAGAGATTCTGCTCTCGCGCGATCCGTCGCCGAAAATGGCTGCGGTTCTTGAAGGCTCGCTGGCGCAGATGGAGAAGCACTACGAGGCTGATCCGAAGGCAGCTCATGATTTGATCGCAGTCGGCGAGAAGAAGAGCGATGGTTCGATTCCCGCTCCGGAGTTGGCCGCGTGGACAATGGTGGCATCGGAGATGCTGAACCTGGACGAGACGGTAACAAAATAGTCGAGACGGTTACGAAGTAGTTGATGGAGGCCGGATGAAACAACATCCCTTGTGTACCGATACCGAGCACGTGACGAATGTGCTCGATCTCGCGATCCCCGCGCAAGTAAAGCAGGAGTGGGCCGAGTTGCAGACCCGCAGGCATTTTTTAGGCCGCGCGGGAAAAGTACTGGGATGGGCTGCGGCAGCCAGCCTGCTGGGCAATCGTGCGCTGCGCGGCGACAATTATCCGTCAGCCGGGGCACCGGCCGGCGACTCGCTCAAGTTTCCAAATTTTGCGCCCAGGTCTAAGCGCGCCATCTATCTCTTCATGTCGGGCGGGCCCTCGCAGGTCGACCTGTGGGACTACAAGCCGAATCTCGCCGCGCAATATAACAAGGATCTTCCGGACTCAGTTCGCGGCTCGCAGCAGTTGACCGGCATGACCACCGGGCAGGCTCGATTTCCGGTTGCGCCGTCGCATTGGTCGTTCAAGCGTTACGGCGAGAGCGGCACATGGGTGAGCGACCTGATGCCGAATATGGGGCGGATAGTCGACGATCTCACCATTATCAAATCGACCAATACTGAAGCCATTAATCACGAGCCGGCGATTATGCTGATGAACACCGGCAACATGAATGCGGGCAAGCCCTGCCTTGGATCGTGGCTTGCCTATGGGCTGGGCAGCATGAATGATAATTTGCCCACGTTCATGGTGCTGCAAACCAAACTCAATACCGCTGAGAATAATCAGCCGGTTTCATCGAGGCTGTGGAGCAGCGGGTTTCTATCGTCGGAATATGCGGGCGTGGGGCTGCGCTCGTCGGGTGACCTGGTGCTCTACCTCACCGATCCTAATGGAGTGGATCGCGAGGTACGCCGCAAAATGCTCGACGCAGTGAACGAGATCAATCGGCAAACATTTCAAGAGCTCGGCGACCCGGAAACAAACTCGCGCATTGCGCAGTATGAAATGGCCTACCGCATGCAATCGTCGGTGCCGGAGCTTGCCGATTTGAGCAAGGAGCCGCAGTCTACATGGGATTTGTATGGGGCCGATGCGAAGGAGCCGGGAACGTTCGCTTACAACTGCCTGATGGCTCGCCGCCTGGCTGAGCGCGGCGTGCGATTCACGCAGGTGTACAAGCGTGGATGGGACATGCACGACAACGTGACGAAGATTATGCCCATCATTTGCGGAGAGACAGACCGCGGCTGCTACGCGCTGATCACCGACCTGAAGCAACGGGGAATGCTGGACGACACGTTAGTGATATGGGCGGGCGAATTTGGACGCACCGTCTACAGCCAGGGCGGCCTTACGCCCGATAACTACGGCCGCGATCATCACCCGCGCTGCTACACAACGTGGATGGCGGGAGGGGGCGTGCGCCCCGGCATCACCTATGGCGAGACCGATGACTACAGCTACAACGTGGTCAAAGATCCGGTGACGGTGCGGGATTTCAACGCAACCGTTCTTCATTGCCTGGGCATCGACCACAATAAGCTGACCTATAACTTCCAGGGGCTCGATCAAAAACTTACCGGGCCGGTGCCCGCCAGCGTCGTTTCAGGTTTGCTTGCGTGACAACTATGAGCACGATGGCGGTACGCGCCAGACAAATGCTTCCCACAAAGAAATCCACGCGCATCGTGTGGGGTGCGTCGCTCGGTTTGAGTCTTCTGCTGCTGTCGCTGCCATGGCTGGTCAGGCTCGACGGCCATCCGCACGCTGACTGGCAACAGTTTCTCGGCCGCTTTCATCCGCTGGCGGTGCATCTTCCCATTGGCCTGCTGGTTCTTGTTCCGCTGCTTGAAGTGGCCGGTTCATTCCGTCCCGCGTTGCGCGAAGCTGCGGGATTTGTGCTGGCTCTTGCGTTCGCGAGTTGCGTGTTCGCGCTGTGGCTCGGATTTCTTCTCGCTTTCGGCAGTGGCGCATCAGGCACGGGAGTAACGCGCCATTTGTGGGGCGGCATCGTGCTGACCATTGTTGTGCTTATCTGCCTGCTGGCGCGCCCGCAATGGAATGCGCACGGTGCGGGGTATGTGTATCCAGCGTTGCTTGCCTGCATGCTGATTGCGCTGGTGTGGACGGCGGACGAGGGTGGATCGATCACGCATGGCAGCAACTACCTTACGCAATACATGCCTGCGGGAATGAAGCGCGTGCTGGCTCTGGGGGCAACGCCGTCGGCCTCATTTTATGCAAAGCATATTCATCCTATTCTGGATTCGAACTGCACGAGCTGCCACGGCGAGGGACAGGCAAAAGGCGGTTTGCGCATGGACTCGTATGACTCGTTGATGAAGGGCGGCAATGACGGGCCGGTGATTGTTGCAGGCAATTCGGCGAGCAGCGTTCTTTTTCAACGCATCACACTTCCGCCGGATCACAAGCAGTTCATGCCCGCTGAAGGAAGACCGCCGCTTCAATCAGAGCAGATTGCATGGATCAAGGCGTGGATCGATCAGGGCGCATCGCCGACGCTCACCAAACTTGCCGGTGTTACGATTCGCGAAGAACTTCCTGAAGTGCCCGTTGAGCCAGTGGGCGATTACAGTTCGTTGATTCCGGAGATTCAGAAGATGGACCAGGGCCAGGGCGCAAAGCTCAAAGCTGTTTCGGCCAAGCCTTCTGACGGCCTGGTTCTTTTTACCGTGGATTCTGCCAGTACATTCGATGACGCGCAGTTGGCGCAGTTCCAAAAGTTCGCACCATATATTGTTGAAGCTGAATTGGGCCGTACCGCGGTGACCGACGCGAGCTTCGACACACTGAAGCAGTTTACTCATCTGCGCGCGCTGCACCTTGAGGAGACAAAGATTGCAGGCGCCGGCTTGCCTAAACTCGCTTCACTTTCGCATTTGAGTTATCTCAATTTAAGCGGGACGCAAGTTACAGCCGCGTCGGCGGCGTCGTTGAATTCAATCAAGAGTCTGCGCCACGTGTATCTCTACAACACACCGGCGCAGCCTGTGCCTGCCGCAAAGCAAGCGACGCAAGCCGCTCCCGCCGCAATCGCGGCAACGCAGCCGAAGGAGAAGAATGCGCAATGACAAATGAAAATCGAAACGCTGTTGTTGACAGGCGATTCTTCTGCGCCGCCGCGGGAGCCACGGCTCTGGCAGCCCTCATGCCGCAAGCCGCAACCGCAGAGCCGGCCATTGATGAAGGCGACACGGCGCAACCGCAGCACATAACCGGCAACGGCGAATGGACCTACAAGATTTCCGCGGGATGGGGACGGCTGCCTGCCGGAACTATCTTTGGCGGCACGCATGGCGGCATTGCAACTGACAATGCCGGGCGTGTATATGTGAGCACGCAGAGCGCGACGGGAATTCTTGTTTACAGCCCCGATGGAACGCTCGTGAAGACGATTGCGAATCAATATCCTGAAGTGCACTCGATGGTCTACGCAGAAGAAAATGGCGAAGAGTATTTCTATACAACGGTGCAGACCGGAACTCCCCAGGAGAATTGGCTCTTTGTGAAAATGAAGACCGACGGCACGGTGGTGCAGAAAATTACTGCGCCGCCCGAGGCCGGCTTTAAAGCGCCGAATGAGTGGCGGCTTACTGCGACCGTCCCCGCGCCCGATGGCAGCATCTTTATCGCTAATGGATATGGGGACTCGCGCCTCTTTCACTTCGACAAAAACGGCAACTATCGCGCCAGCTATGCGGGCAAGGGAAAGACCGATGGCCTGTTCGATTGCTGCCACGGAATCTCAGTGGACACACGCTACGACCAGCCGCTGATGCTGGTGTGCGACCGCGAAAATCGCCGCTTGTGCCACTACGATTTCGACGGAAAGTTTGTCAGCTCCGTCACCGAGCATCTGCGCCGGCCATGCCAGGTTAGCTTTCTTGGTGATTTCGCAGTCGTTTCCGAGCTCGAAGGGCGTGTCACCATTCTCGATCGCGATAACGCCCCGGTCGCCTTCCTTGGCGACAATCCGCAAAAACAGCAGTGGGCCAACTATCAGCTCCTGCCCGGTGACATTGCGCCAACATTTTTCAGCGCGGCACACGGTTGCCACATCGACCAGCAAGCCAACATCTACGTTTCCGACTGGAATCACACTGGCCGCATAACCAGGCTCGCCAGGCTACAGTCGTAAGTAACGAGCAGCGATTGTCCTAACCGAAACCTTGAAAGGCATTCGCAACAAAACGGCGCGGACCCTTCCGACCATCGGGTTGCGTTCGAGCTCCGCCTCATGGCTTCCGAAAGATCCATTTTGCCTTGTCGCTTGTCGGGTCAAACTTGGACAGTGTCGGAGTGCTGGCGCCAACTGCGGTGAGCGCCAACGGCTCACTCGAACCGGGCACTGACTTCGGCATGATCCGGTAGGTTCCATCGGTGAGCTCGTCGATGCGCCACAACTGCTCTGGAGTTCCGGTAAACGAAGGCACCGCTTCCACTTCCTTATCCGCGGTAGCAGCCAACGCGCGATCGGTACCGGCGACGGTGATTTTGAAGTACGGCGAGCCTGGATAGCCGCCCGCGTCGGGAACAGGCGTAATCTTCCAAATTTGATGCGGCCGCATCATGTAGTCGAGCAGATCGACACCGATGTTGCCCTGCGGCCAGACAGCCTCATCCTGTTCCAGTGTCTGATTGGGAATCGGGCTGACTGGACCGGTTGGCGGACCGAAGCCGAAACCGCGCCTTCCGGTGTTGATCCGCACAAAATCGACTGCCAGCTCGAGCGCAAAACCGCTGCGCTCACTCTGGATTTCGTAAGTGCCTTCCTCAAAGTTGTCGCTGCCAATCGGCCATCCGTCTTTCCAAAGCAGCGGACGAATATCGAGCACGCTGCGACCGCTGCGGTCCATGTCAGCCTCATAGTGCATCGAGAATTTCTGCACTCCGTCGCCCAGGTCGAGAAGGCCAAAGTGGCCGAGGCCGTAATGGCGACCGCTGGCAGCGGCCACCAGTTTGCCGCCGCCCTTCAGCAGCGGGACACCCATGTTATCCACATAAGGTCCGGTTGGATTTTTTGAACGGCCCACGCGAATGTTGTACGTCGAGTTGGGGCCGTCGCAGCAGGTACCATGTGTACCCAGCAGGTAATACCAGCCATCGCGATACAAAAGGTCGGTGGCTTCCATATCGATGGAAACGTTGACCGGTTTGTTGCCCGGCATGCGTTTGCCGGTCTTGGGATCAAGTTCCACGATGCGAATGAAGCCGAAATAGGTGCCATAGCTAAGCCACAAATGCCCCTTGGCGTACAGGAACGCCGGATCGATTGCGTCGCAGTCTTCCACGCCGTCGCTGGAGGCGACGATGCCAACGTCATGGAACTGGAACTCGGGCGACTTGGGATCGAGGGTCTTGTTCCACATGACCTTCACATTGCTGGCGTGGCCGCCGCTCATGCCGCCGCCGCCCACTGCGTAAGCCATGTAATAGCGGTCGCCGATCTTGATTACGTCGGGCGCTACGCCGCCGCCAGGGCGCACTGCGCCGCTGTGCCAGGTGAAGCCATCGTCTGACATCAAGCCGCCGCCGCCAGTGCCGAAGGTGTAGTACTTGCCATCGGACATGATGACAGTGGAAGGATCGTGGATGTAGGGTTCGCCGGCCAGTTGCGCAAATGCCGAACCGGACGCACTAACAGTGAGCAGGGCGAGTACCGCAGTGGCAAAAGAATTGAATTTCATACGGGCTCCGAGAACAAAACGGTAGAGAGAATTCGCAAAACAGCTCATGGACACCGGCTCTATTTCAGGCTGACGGTAAGATCCTTAATGGGCTTGCCGTCTTCATCGATAAGCCGGACGCAAAAATCGCTCATGCCCGGTCCGTTGATGACTGCGCCGCGAATCACGTTTCTGCCTTTGTTGAGCGTGACCCGTTTTGAAACGACGTCGTCCATGACCATGCGACGGTCGTCGAACAGGTCGACAACATCCTGGCCGTTAAGCCACCACATCGACGCCGCGTTGGAACCGACAGCAAGGCGTGCATTCTTTATCTCGCGCGGGCTGTCGACCACCGTGACGGCCCAGAAAATGACGCCGTACGTGGGCTTGTTAAGGCCGTAGGCGAAGCGAAACAACTTGACGTTGAAGTTTGTCGAGTCCAGTGCATGCCACGCGAGTTGCTGGCCGGCCACCGTAACTTTGTCGCCGTTGTGCGGAACAACGGTGAACTGATCGGGAAAATATTCAGTCGCGAATGTTTTCCGAACATAGGTGCCGACAAAAACGGTGTTGGTGCGATTCGGCTTCACGACCGGCTCAAGAAGCAGCCAGCGCTGAATAAAGCCGTCGGCGTCAGTTGCTTTAGGCGCCGCTGTGGATGGCACAAAGTACGGCGTCAAGGTTCGAGGAGCCTGCGCGGCGGATGCGGACGGAGGCAAATGCGAGACTCCAGTAAAGTCGGGAGGGCCGGAAGGCGGTCCGCCGGCTGGCTGCTGAGTTGGAGCTGCGGGAGGCTGGGCAGCGGGCGCAGGCGCTTGCGCGGCCGAGAGCATGGTAACTGCCATTAATCCAACGACGCCAATTCCCAGCGTCACGGTTTTGCGGAATGCGTTCATAGTGTTGGCCCCTTGGAGGATTTCTGTTTTGTCTCAGTGATACCTATTGCGCTACCGGAAAACGATAAACATTCACGCTTGCCGGTGCGACTGCCAGCGAAGCAGGTGCGTCGCCGATCGACGTCTCTTTCACTTCCACCTGCGGCGGCTGGCCTACATGATTGGCGGCATCCAGGCTGCTCCCAGTCAACTGCCAGAGCGTTGAAGGCCCTGCCGGATGCACGCCGCTCATGTTCAGGTTGAGCTTTTGAGCCGAGTCGGTTGCGTTGACCACGGCCACAGTCAGGAACTTATGATCGGCAGTCAGCGTGGCGACCACATCCAGCGGATAGGTCAAGCTGCCGGAACTGGTCGCGGGCTGGTCTTCGCCGCCCACGGGAAACTTCGGCCCGGGCTGCGGCGAGTTGCCGTTCACAGCGACCGGAATTGTTCCGACAAAGTGATTGCTGTAGAGCTTGAAGAGCAGCCCCAGTGCATTGAGAGTTGATGACGTGCGGTTGAAGTCGATGGTGGAAACACCCGTTGTATGCGCCGCCATGGTCAGAATGTCGGTGTGGCGCAACATCTCGTTGAAGATCATTCCATAAGCGAGAGCTTGCTTCAGATTCACCCCACGGCCAAAGCCGCTACCAAAGTACGCGTATTCATCGATGGAAAGAAAGATGTTCTTCTTGACCATCTCGGGGAAGCGCTGCTGGTATGCCTTCCATTCCTCGGCTTTCAGTTCCACAGTGTCGGCGGGATAGCGCGCCCACTCGAGCGTCGTCTGGTCGATTTTGTCGTAAGCGTCGTCAGATGGGGCATCGGGGCCAAGGCTTTTTGCTTTCTCGATATTCCAGTGCCTATTGCCTTGCGCGTACCAGTGCTCCGCGACGCCGTCGAAGTTTCCAAAGCATTTGGCTAGGAAACCGCCGGTCCAGTCGTAGTCGCCGCCGTACATTTCTTTCAGGTTGCCAACATATTTGGCACGCAGATTTCCGGGCACGTTGTCGTCCTGCAGCATCAGGCCCGATGCAATGAGGGTGATGGAGGGATCGACTGCGCGCATGGCCTTTGCAAATTCATTGTGCTTTATTTCGAAATACTTCAGATCGGTGCGGCCAAGCTGCCATGAGCCCCACGGCTCGTTGCCGATGTTCCAGAACTTTACATGATAGGGAGCGGGGTGGCCGTTCTTCGCGCGCCATGCGCCCATCGGCGTGGTAACTGCGCCGTTCATGTACTCCACTTCCTGCGCGGCGGAGTGTGAATCGCCAAAGCCAGCGTTGACGCTGATGTAGGGCTCGACGCCGATCTGTTTGCACAGCTCCATAAACTCGTCCAGTCCCAGGTCGTTGGGCTGCATTGCATTCCACGCAAAGTCCCAATCTGGTGGACGCTTATCGCGGTCTCCGACGATGTGGTACCAGATGAGGCCCGATGTATAGTTGCCGCCGTAGCGCCAGAAGCCGGAATTGATTTGCCGAATGAGCGGAATCGTGTCGGCGCGGAAGCCGTTGACGTTGTCAGCGGGCATGAGCGAAATAGCGCCGATGTGAAAAGAGCCTGCGCCCGTTCCGGTGATCTCGATCGCCGCGTCCTGCGTGTCGGCCTTGGCGGTGAAGCTTAGCTGAACCTTCTTATACTCGCTGGTGAGAGGGCCAATCGCGATGGTTTGCTTGTCGCCGTCGGCAGTGCCCCATACGAGTGAGACCTTCACCTTTGCGCCGGTGCTGCCGCTGAGATAAATCCGGCCCGTGTATTGCTTGCCTTTGACGAGCCAAATGCCCGACTGCCTGACTCCGTGCGGCGTCGAGGCGTCGAGCGCAATGCGCGGGCTCTGGTCGCCGACAAAAGGATGGTCCTTGTCCATTACTACAACTTCATCGGGACCTACAGGATGCCATTGGCGCAGTTGCATGCCCGGGAACCCACCCCGGCGCTGCGTGGGCGCGTGATCTTCCGATTTGATGGGGAAATAGAATTTGCGGTCATCGAGCATTTCGGCCCACAGGCTGCCGTACATGGTCTGGGCGATGTGCTCGATGAACATTCCGTATTCATATTTCGAGACCGCAGGCGCGGTCTGCTGCGCGTCGATGTTGGCGACGATCGGTTCGGGAATTGCGGACGGTGCGCCCTGAGCTGTTGCTGCACACCCAGCGCCTAATGCCGCACCGGCTAGAATTGCAATTCGAATTCTCGTCGGATTCATTTGCGATCCTCTCTTAAATCGACGTTGCACTCGGTTCGCCCAACGCCGGTCTTGCTTGGGTTGATTTCGTCGCTTCGTTTCAAAAGCAGCCCCAACTCAACATCGTGCCCAGCCGCGTCAAATCAACGCCAATCGAATCTCACTCCGGGAGGTCCGGTCGGTTCCGGGCCCGGGCTATCAGCAAATAGCTTGCCAGTTGCAAAATCCACGCGCAGATAACGATCAGTCTCGATCGACATCAGCGTTAATTCACCGGTCATCGTTTCAATCCACTGGAATGTCTCGGTCTTCGCCGGAACTCCGTTCTTCAATGAAACTCGCCCATCCTCGGTCACCGAGAGATACCCGCCCGGAGCCTTTAGCGCCACTCGGCCCAGCTTGCGGTCAACAATCGCGAATTGTTCGGGGCGATCACCGCCTGCGATAACCGAGCCGCCCGAAATTCCGATCGAGATGGACGCATCGTTGTTCTTTGTGCTTAACTCAATCCGTCTACCGTAAGGAATGGGTCGAGTGATACCGCGCGGGTTGGGCTCCTTCAAGTCAAAGGAATCGAAGTCAGCATATCCTCCGTCGCCGTCGCCGTCGCCGCGATGAAAGTTGAAGAGCGCATAGCGAACGCCCTGAAACGTGACTCCGATAAACAGCATTCGAAAAGGCTCGCCGATCGGCGTGTAGTTCTTCCCATCGGTACTGTAGCTGAACCGCGCCAGTTGCGAGGCAAATTCGCAGTCAGCGCGCAGCCAGACACGAGTCGTCAGAATCGGCATGCGCTGATCCGTCATGGTCTGACCGTCATGCTGTACAAGCGCCATGCCGTCGGAGGTTTTCTCAACGCCGATCCACGCGTCGGGTTGGATGAGCAACGCCAGGCCTGCAACGTCGCCGGGCTGCATCCCGATTGTCTCCAGCACCGCCGTCGGAATCGAGTGCGGACCCATTGCGCGCTGCGTCAGTGAATCGCGTGCATCCCACAAGCTGGTTGCATGTAAAGAGCGCAGGCGCAGGAACCCCGATCGCTCGGTCAGCGACCACTTGCCGTCAACAGGAACGTGGTTCCACTGCCAAACCGGGTTGAGCCGCGGCTTCGAAAAATCGTCGCTGCGAATATATGGCGCATGCGGCTTTTCAACGGTGCCGGTGTGGGGTTTTATCCATATTCGCGGTGATCGGCCAAGGTTGCCGGGCAGCCCGAAGTAGGGCCAGCCGTCTTGCCACGTCACGGGCGATAACGTCACCACGCGTCCGAGCGCGTTTTCTTCGCCCATGCTCAGGCCCCACCATTCGCCGGTTGTGGTTTCCACGATTCCGCCCTGGTGGATGGCCATGCGGCCGATGGCGGCAGCAGTATTGTCGGGAGGCGAAAACTTGTATGGCGGCACAGTGGTAAGTGGCGGCCTGAAAGCGCTCAGATGCCATCCCATCGCCTGCCCAAACTGTTCGCTCACGCTGATGTTCCGGTTCACTTCCCACGGCCCCGACAGCTTGTCGGCCCGCGCTCCAACCAAACGCATCACGCCGTTGTACCAGGCGCTCAAGATGTAATATTTGCCATTGATCTTGTAGAAGTGCGAGCCCTCGCCCATTCCCTGGTCTCGGGTAAACAAGGCCCGCTCGGTTCCCGGAATCTCGTCGGTCAGGTCGGGCGTGAGCTGCGCAATGTGCAAATCAGCATAGCCCCACACGACGTAGGCTTTGCCGTCATCGTCGAACAGCACGCCAAGATCGTGGAAGGCTCGCTTCATTTTTGTGTGTGTCCAGGGGCCGCGCGGATTTGTTGCGTAGTACATCTGCGTAGTCTGTCCATTCACGTTGGCAAAAATGTAGAAGGTGCCGTTGCGATAGCGCAGGCTGGGGGCCCAGATGCCGTCACCATAAATGTTTTTGCCGTCTTCAAGCCGATACTCCGGGCCGAGATCGAGCTTGTCTTCAGCGTAGGATTCGAAGTCCCAGTTCACCAGGTCGCGCGAGTGAAGCAAGGCAAGGCCCGGCATAACGTGCATCGATGAGCCGAGCAGATAGAAGTCGCTGCCTACCCGAATAATGTCAGGATCGGCGAATTCGTCGTAGAAGAGCGGATTCGAATAAGTTCCGTTGCCGTTGTCTGCTGTCCAGGTCTGCTCTGAGACTGCGTTACCTATTCCGACGAGCGTGAACGCAGCAAGCAGCGTCAGAGGCAGAATTGAATACCGTTCTAGCCTGGCGATCATCGCGAAATCCCAATCAAGAAACCGTTTACCAGCACGAAGCGTAACTCATGTGTTCCCAAGCTGTAAAGCGATTTATTTCATCATTATCGCAATCCGGTGACGGCCTGTACGAACAGTCCGCTTACTTGCAGCCGGCAGTAAAGCAAAGATTCTGGCTGAAGAACGGCATCACGTGATTTTGGAAACGGTCGGCGACCGCGCTGGTGTGCGTTCCCTTGTAAATCTCAAAGCCATTCGTGATTCCGTAGCTGTCCATGATGTCGTGCAGCTTGGTGGCGTCGAAGCGCAAGCCATCCTGGTCGCCCACGTCCATTGAGATGGCTTTATACATCTTCAGATTCCCAATGTACTGGTCAACAAATGCCAGCGGTGAATTGGCGGTGATTTTTGCCGCGATGTCCGGCTGCGGAACGCCGTCCTTGGTCGTCAGGTCGAAATAGAGAGGAGGGTTCTTGGGGTCTGGCGCCCACGCCGCTGCAGTCGCATACTGCGCTGCGCCGAAGCCGGGCGACTGTGCCGCCAGATCCGCTGGAGATTTGGCCGCCGCAACTTTCTTTTCGTTTGCAATCGCTCGCTCCTTCATCTGATCGCTAGGGCCTGGTCCGCCGCCGGTCATCGGCGACATGCAGCAGGGGCTCATGATGTAGAGAGCACCGAAGACGTCAGCATGCTTCATTCCGATGCGGCTCGCGCCATACCCTCCCATCGAGTGGCCGACGAGGCCGCGGCTGGTTCGCTCGGGGATTGTGCGATAGTGCGCATCGATGTATTCCACCAGGTCGTGCGCAATGAAATTCTCAAAGTCGCCTGTGGTCTGCGAACTCGAGTACATTGATCCGTTGTAGATCGTTTTTGAGTCGGGCAGCACCACGATCATCTCTTTCGAGCCCAGCGCAAAGGCGCCCTCGATGGTCTGAGGCACGTGGATCTCGTGGGTCCACTGTTCCGCGCCAATCGAGTATCCATGCAGCGCGTAGACCACCGGGTAGCGGCGATGCTTATCTTTGGCGTAGCTTGGAGGCAGAAAAACAATTACATCGCGGTCCACCGCATCGCCCTCAAGATTGCCCTCAAGCGATTTGCCGTGAACCTCGATGTGCTCCACCGTGTCCGGCTTCGCATTGGGCTCAACCGCCGGCACAATTGTCTGCACTTGACCCATCGCCGGAATCGCGGCAAGCGCTACCCCAATTGCCGCTGCCAGAAACAGTTGCTTCGTCGTCATTCAATCCCCCCTAATTCGATCCACCATCATTAAGACGGCGCTAAGGCGCTGCAAGTCGAAAGAAATTCGTTTACTTTATCGATGAACACTTCGATCGTTGCATCAAACGATACCGACAACGCCGATATGCAAAGCCAGAGATTCTTCAGTGCGGCCGGCGCAGCGATTATTGAAACAACAGCGGCGCGAACTCTTTCAGGTCGCGGCGCCAGGTTTGCCACTCGTGGGACGTGCCCGGTGACTCATAAAAGATATGTTGCACGTGTGCCTCGGTAAGCGAGTTATGCAGGTTCACAATGCCGGTGTGCATCATGGCCGGCTCATCTGTCCCCACGCCGAGCCACAGCAGATGCACCTTTTTCGCGAAGGCCGACGGATCGGCCAGTTCTCCGTGCAGTGAGGTCTTGGTATCGAACGGCTGGCCGCCAAATGCCATTGCCGCTCCGCTGAAGCCGCCAATGTAGCTGAATAGATCGAGCCGGTCGAAGGTGACCGTGAAGGTTTGCATGCCGCCCATGGAGAGGCCGGCCATGGCGCGATGATCTCGATCGGAAATCGTCCTGAAGTTTGAATCGATAAACGGGATGAGCGCCTTGGTCACGTCGTCTTCAAAAACTGTCATCATGTCCTGCATCGCCTTCATCATCTCGGGCGAGCCGAACCTGGCGCCTGGTGGAGGCGGCACTGCGCCGGCGCGGCGAGCGTAGCCGTTAGCCATCACGATGATCATCGGCTTCGCGGTTCCGGCGGCGATAAGGTTGTCGAGGATAAAGTTGGCGTGGCCCTGCTTGATCCAGCCCGTCTCATCTTCGCCGCCGCCGTGCTGCAGATAGAGAACGGGGTAGCGCACCTTAGTCTGCCCATCGTAGCCGGGTGGCGTGTATACCAGTGCGTGGCGCCAGGTTCCGGTCACGTCGGAGTGATACCAGACCTCGCGCACCTGACCGTGAGGCACGTCCTGGGGCGAATAGTAGGTTGAGCCTGCCTCGGGAATCTCAATGGCGCTCGCGTCTTTGCTGCCGCCATAGAAAGAGTGGCTGCTGGGGTCGCTCACCTCTGCCCCGTCGACGATGATCGTGTAGTAGTGAAGTCCCGGAACCAGCGCAGGAGTAGTTACGGTCCAGAATCCATCGGCTTGTTTCGCCATATCGAGCTTGGGCCCGCTCCAGAAGTTGAGCTTGACCGCAGTTGCATCGGGGGCTTTGAAACGGAACTCTGCCCGCCCTGCACTATCGACGCGCGGATACTGTGCATCGAGAACATTGGTGGTGGCAGGCTGGAAGTCGCCTTTATCCTGCGCGTAACAGAAACTTGCAACCAACAACATCGCCAGTCCAACCAGCTTCATCGTAATTCTCCCTTGTATTTGTATGCCGAAATGCCTCTCCACCGAGGTAAATGTGTTCGAAGTGTTGTACAGGTTTCCGGCCCTCCGCATACTACTCTCTAGGATTCTCTGAGGGAAAGTCTCAAATTTGGTAGAAGTAGATCGATTTATTCGATATATTTAGCCAGTATGCGCACCACCCTGGATGAATGGGAGATTCTGCAGGCCGTGGTACAGCTGGGCGGGTTTGCGGCCGCCGCAAAGCAGCTCAACCGCTCGCAATCCACCATCAGCTACGCCATTGCCCGCCTGCAGGATCAGCTCGGCATCAGGCTCTTCGAAATCAAGGGCAGAAGAGCGCAGCTGACTGAGGTGGGCCGCGTGCTGCTGGCTGACGCCGAACCTCATCTTGCTGGTTTCCATCAACTTGAACAGCGAGCCAAATCCCTCGCCTCGGGCGGGGAGTCCGAAGTGAGGTTGTCGGTGGACAGCATTTTTCCCAACGACCGGCTGTTTGCTGCGCTCGCGGGTTTCGTCGCACGCTTCCCCCACGTACAACCGAGGCTCCGGCAAACCACCTTCCTCAATGCCGATTCCGAATTTTCCGTGCACAATGCACATCTCTGTATTACCGGACTGGTCTCACGCGAGTTCTTCGCAAAACCCATCCTTGTCATCCGAGTAATTGCTGTGGCTCAACGCGAACATGGCCTTCATCGGTTGAAGCGCGAAGTCACTCGCGCCGACATGCTGGAGCACACGCTGGTGACGATAGAGGGCATGGCACCCGGAAACCCGAAGCACCAGCCTCGTGTTGCCGCGCAGCGCGTGATGCCAGTGCGATCGATTGAGGTTGCGATCGATGCCGTGCGCAGCGGATTGTGCTTTGGCTGGTTGCCAATGTATCGGATACGGCCAGAATTAGAAAGCTGCGAACTGATGCCGCTGAACCTTCCGGTCGGGGGCACACGTGAGGTGCGGCTCCAACTCGTGCGCAGGGATCTGAACGCCAGCAGCGCTGAGGTGAACGCTCTCACTGAACTATTCGGCATGAGTCACGAAGCGGAAGTGATATGAGCGGCATGACTCGCGGCAGTCGATCGAGCCGGCACATGCACTTGTAACGTGAACCCTGAAGCAATAGACTCGCAGCGAACAATCGAAGACTGGTTCAGACGCACGCAAACCCATGCGTGCCTGCGTCGTTTGGCGATGGTTGGCCGTCATAGGAATGGAGACCCAAATTCATGCATCCAAGAATTGCACTGATTACTGCGGCCCTGGCTCTGCTCGTTCTGCCGGTGTGCAGGGCTGTTGCCCAGCCCACTCCCGGAACTGGTCCTGGAGTTGCGAGCTCGACAAAGCCATTGCCGTTCGTCAGCCCCATCTTCGGCGACAACATGGTTTTGCAGCGCGGCAAGCTCAATACTATCTGGGGATGGTCCGACCCCGGCGATACCGTGAAGGTGCAGATTGGCGAGAACGCGGCGTCGGGAGTCGCCGGCCCGGATCATCGGTGGCAGGTGAAGATCATGCCGCCCGCGGTTGGCGGCCCTTACACGGTTCAAATCAACGGCCACCAGTCGGTAACGCTGAATAATGTTCTTGTGGGCGATGTGTGGTTGTGCGGCGGCCAGTCGAATATGGGCCTGCCATTACGAATGACGGCAAACGCCGATGAGGAAGTGAAGGCCGCCAACTACCCTGAGATACGTTTCTTCTCTGTTGGAGGTCACTCCACGTACAACCACATCGGCGTAATCGACGGAAGCTGGAGAGTGCTTTCACCCGAGACGGCGAACTGGGTTTCAGCAGTAGGGTATTACTTCGCCAAGGATGTGCAGAATCAGATTCACGTTCCCATTGGCCTGGTTGTGGATGCAGTGGGCGGCACGCCTGCCGAGACATGGACCAGCGCCGACGCGCTTCGGCCGCTGAAAGACTTCGATGTGCCGTTGGCCGAGGTTGATCGGCTGGCGGCAGCAGGCGCGCCCGAGCATGGCGATTACATCGAGCACTGGTACGACGAGTACGACACCGGACTCAAACAGAAATGGGCTGCTCCAGACCTGGACGATTCCTCGTGGACGGCGGTCACGATTCCCGGCGGATTTAAGGAGCTGGGTGTGCCCGACACACCAGCAGTCGCCTGGTTCCGCAAAGAGATTACGCTGCCCGACCCACTGCCCGCCGGCCGCTCCGCACTTTTTCTTGGCATCATCGAGCGCATGGACACGGTATTTATCAACGGAACCCAGGTTGGTGGAAGCGCTTGGGTTGAGAATCCGCGTGTGTATCCGATGTTCGGCCCGTGGCTCAAGCCCGGCAAAAACGTGATTGCAATTCGTGTCTTCAAGACCAAGCCTGACGGCGGATTCATGAGCAAGCCCGAAGACCTGCATCTTGACCTTGGCGATCACACCACCATCCCGCTGGCAGGCCAGTGGAAAGGCAAACTCAGTGTGGACGCTCGGCCGCCGCAACCGTTGCCAATTGCTTTCGAGAACTGGCCAGTAATGCCGACCGTGCTTTATGAAGGCGTGCTGGCGCCGATTGGGCAGCTTTCGATTACGGGCGCGATCTGGTACCAGGGCGAGCAAAACTCCGATCGAGGGTATGAGTACCGCAAAGTATTGCCGGCGATGATTGCCGATTGGCGCAAGCTCTTCGGACAGGGTGATTTTCCTTTCTATATCGTGAGTCTGCCGGCGTTCAAGCATCGCAGCCCGACGCCGGTGGATGACACGTGGGCCGAAACGCGCGAGTCGCAGGCGATTACGGCGGCGACGGTTCCCAACACCTGCCTGGCAGTCACCATCGACACTGGCGATCCTGACAACATTCACGCCAAAGAAAAAGCGCCGGTAGGTGATCGCCTGGCCCGGTGCGCGCTGGCAAATTACTACGGCAAGCCTGTGTCGTATCTGGGGCCATCGCTTGCGTCGGTCGATAGATTCCCCAACTCCATCCGCCTGCACTTTGCGCACACAGACGGAGGGTTGGTGGTGAAGGGCGAAAAGCTGGAGGAATTCACGATTGCCGGCGACGATCACAAATGGTACTGGGCTGACGCGCGCATTGAAGACGATACCGTCGTGGTTTCGTCCCCATCTGTGCCAAATCCGAGGGAAGTTCGTTACGCCTGGCAAGGTGACCCCGCGGCAACGTTGTTCAATGGAGCCGGATTGCCGGCCGGGCCGTTCCGCACTGACAATTGGACGCTAAGTACTGAGAACGCGAGACCGTACTAGAAAAAAAGCCAGATTGCAGCAAACCAGCCTCGAAAGCCTATTCGGGGACTATTCCAAGTTAGCTTCGTTAGGTTCAGCAGTTGCCGCAAGCATCCCTACAGCCTATCCGCGACGAAGCGGGTCTCCTGGTTACAGGAGACCCGCCCAGTGCCTTAGTGAATTTCATTCTTAGTTAGGGACACACTCCTGCGTTGCCAGCCTGGTAGATTGCCTGGACCTGTGCAGCAGTGAGTTCGCCGTTGAAGACTTGCGCCTCGTCGATCAGGCCGTTGAATGCACGGTTGTAGTCGCTCTGTTGGCCGATTGCAAACCAGGCGCCGGTATAGGAGATGTCGCCGTTCCATTGGCTCTGATATGCCGTGGTGGACGGCTGTAGAACTCCGTCGTAGTAGATTTTGCCGGCATTGTTGGCGGACCGGGTGGCTGTCACCAAGACCCATTGATTCATGGGAACCTGTGACAGTGAGTCGGTAACATGCCAGTAGCCATCGCCGCCAATGTTGAATGAGATATGCCCCGGCGGCGAACCGGTACTGCCGTCGGAATTGGTCCGGCCGTCATAGAAGATCGTTGCTCCGGCCGTTGTCCCATCATGCTGACTGCCCACAATGAGTCCAAGCGCACCGGAGCCGTTGTCCACCGGATATTGCGTCACGTAGATCCATGCCTGCAAGGTAATAGCGCTCTGAATCTGGAGGTTATTGGGAACCGGCTGACCGATCAGGACATACTGATTGTTGCCGTTGAATGTAAACCCGTCGTTGTCAAGGCCGAGAGCATACGCGGCGCCATTTTCGAGGGTGCCGTCATTGCCATTGCCGGTTTGATCGACTGGGCTATCGTCGCCCTTCCACCAGCCAGCCAGCGAGGCGGGGCTGAGAGTGGATTGAGCGTAGCAGGCATTCGCGGGTGTGATCGTGGCAGAACAAGAAGCATTGGTGCCGCCGTTTGCGCCGCTGCAGGTCCACGAGTACGTTCCATTGTTGGTTTGGCCACTGACGGTTCCAGCCGAGCAGAGATTGGTCGCGGGCGGAGCGGCGAACGACATTCCATTGGCTGAACCGCACACCCCGTTGGTGGCCGTCGCGGAGCCGGTGGTGAACGTGGTGACCACCTGCCATCCGCAGTTGTTGAAGTTGTTGCCTGCGACGTCGGTCATGCACCAGTTCGGATTGGTGACGATGAGGTCGTAGATCGTGTTTGGATCGAGTGGGCTGGTCGGCGTCAGCGTGACTGTAGTGAAGTCTGACGAGAACGTCAACGAGGCCGGCACGGTTGTCTGTGTGTTGTGGGTTCTTAAGTAAATGTGATTGGTGTCGATGAAAACCAGGTTCATTGCTTCACTAAACGTAACCGAGATGGTCGCCCCGGAAACACCGACGTCAGTGGCTCCGTTCGCCGGCAACACGCTCGTGATGCCCGGATTGTTCCAATCGAAGCTGGTGCCGGTAGTGAAGCTGCTGGTGGCCGGCGCTGCTGCGTTGCCGTTGATGTCAGTCACCCCGGCAATATTGTAGGTATAGGCTGTGTTTGGAGCCAGAGCCCATGGGAGTTGCACCACAGCAATGGTCGATGTGGCACTATTCCACGCGGTGTTGACGGCAATCGGAATCGGGCTGCCGCCTTGCGGAGTGAGCGTAATGTTGCCCACGGAACTTTGACTAACGGGTTCGTTGAACTGCAGCAAGAGCACGCTGCTCCACGGCCCGCCGGTGTTGTTCAGCGGAACATTGGTCATACCGTTGGGTGGGTTGGTCTGGACGAGAACCGGTCCCGCGCTGCTGGTTCCGGCGCCGGTTGTGAACCCACGGCTGTCGCCGTTCTGGCCGTTTCCGGTCAAATCGATCCCACCTTGACAGTAGTAATAGTAGTAGGAGTTCGCGAAGAGCTGGTTAACCGGTGTCATGGTAAGCGACATCATGTCAGAGGACCAATTGTGAGAGACGGGAATATGGTGGCCTTCGACATCCCCGCGCAGGTAAGTGTTCCCGTCGTATACGCTGCTTGGATCCATCGCTTCAGAGTAACGGCAGCTGAAGGAAGCGTTGGTGGCGACGCCGCTTTGCCACCAACTGAAGTCCATACTCACCGTCGGCGTGGTGTAATCGGGCAATGCAGCAGTGGTGAACTGCGAGGTGGCCGGCGTAAACAGATTGCCGGCATAATCAAGAATGTTGTTCGTGCTGATGGAGATCACGCTCGATGCAGGCAGCGGATTGAGCGGTGAGAAGTTGGCGCCCCATACGTCGCCACCACTTTGGCTATAAGACCAGGAACCGGGGATTGAAACGCCACCCGTGCTGATTTGGATGTTGGTGGAGTTGACGGTAGAACGATCCACGGGCTTGGAGAATTGGAACCGCAAGTACGCATTGGTTCCCACGTTGATGACGTTGTTGGGCGGACCTACGCTGATGGTGCCCGCGGAACTGTCGGGGCCCGTTGTGGTTGTAAAGTAGGTCAGCCAGCAAGAGTTGGGCGCGTTCACGCCATTGGTCCCCTTTATCGAGCTGTTGGTGCAGAAGCCGTACCAGGTAGACGGGGTCCACCCCGAGGCGGGCGGGCTGATGCGGACGATATTGGGCAAGCCGGCGGGAACGGACACGGAAAAAGCTGATCCCGGCCCGGAGTTCTCGTAGACATTCCCGGTTACTGTTGTCGGATCGATCGGCAGGCTGTATTGAATGTCGATCTGCGCGTTAGTGGGTACCAGCGAAGAGCCGCAGCAGGATGGGCTGATCCCCAAGATGATGGGTTGGTCGGTTGTCGGATGGGCCGTCGGCGCGATATAGAACGAGTTACTGGTTCCATTAACGGGATTGCCGTAAGTGTCGTACATGCCCGAGAAGAACCACTGCACCGTCGCTCCAGCGGGGAACGGCGCACCGGGCGTGTACTGCACTTCGTATCCATCGGCAATCGCCAACACGCTCCCTGAGTACACCTGGCCATTGACAGTGACGGTCAGGTTGCCGGGGATGGCGGAGGGATCGACAGGTCTATTCACATAGAGTGTCAGGAGTGTGTCTGCGGACACGCCGGATGCCCCTCCACTCGGAGAAGTCCCCACCACGCTTCCATTGCCGGTGGCAGGATTGCATCCGGTGTTGAACGTGCTGGAGTAGGTTGTAGCCAGCGCATTCCCCGACGGATCGCTGATGCCGCCGGCGGGCAGGTAGACGGTGTAAGTAGTGTTGCAACTCAATGTGCCGGTGTTGAACGTCAGAGTTCTGCCATCGCTGGAGATATTGAAACTGCTGCGATCCTGTAATCCCTGGCCTGCATACAGCAGCGCATTGGAGGAGTTATACGCGGTGTAAGGATTGATGCCTTTGTTAAAGGTCACGCTGACCGGCGTGTCCGGTTGTACATTGGTTGATCCCGGCGCCGGGCTCACAGACAGCACCGTGAGCGCGGTTGTGTCGGGGGAAGCCGCGTTGACATTGAAATTAACGATTTGAGTCCAGCAGGTACCGTTGTTGAATACCTCACCAAGAATGTCGGTTGGACCTCCGCACGAGCCAACATACACCTGCGCTCCGGGCGGATATGGGCTGCTGGGAGTGAATTGAATCTGGTTGGGTGCGCTCAATGCCCATGTTCCAGCCAGAGGATAGTTGCTGTTCCAGCCATTCATGACCATCAGTGTGCTCAGCGTCGCCGGGTCCAAATTCTGATTGAACGTGACCGTAATAACCTGGTTCTCGTTCACGTTGCTCGCCCCCCATCCAGGATCCGTGCTGCTGACCGAGAATCCTGAGGTCACCGCTGCGGCTCCAGTGTGGAAGCTGCCATTGTAGGGTGCGACGGGGTTCCCATTTGCATCGGTGAAGTGATCCACCGTAACCGTATACGTAGTGCTGGCGACGAGCGGTGCCGCCGGCGCAAAGTTGATTTGCTGCACGTTAGCCAGTGACACAGTTCCGGCCACCGGGTTATTGCTCGCGTCGTAAACCTGAATCGCGTTCTGCTTCACCGACAGAGGATCCACAGGAGCGCTGACGCTGGCGATCACCTGCGCATTCAGTGGTGTCCCGATGGCACCGTTTGCCGGGCTCACGCTGACGGTCGGGGGTGCCGTGACGGCTCCTCCGGAGGTCCAGAAATAGATGTCAGATCCGTTGCCATTATTGCCGTTCTGATCCTGGTAGCTGCAGCACACTTGGAAGTGATAGCGCGTGTTGGGCTGCAGTGCAACTTGGGGAACCATCGTGACCGTGAGACCATCCGGGGACGGCGTGACCGCCAGCGGGATCCACTGGCCGGTGTCGTAGAGATACATGCGGAAAGTGCTGTTGCTGACCGTGATGGGATTCAACGGCTTGTTGAACAGAAGCTTCGGATGAACGTTTGTTCCGACGGTATTGTTGTTAGCCGGATCGGAATTGACAGCGCTTGGACCTAATAGGTCATACGTCGTCCCCGTGGTGAAAGTGTTCGTGAACGTTGCCACGGGATTGCCGGCCGGGTCCTTGACGCCTGCAATCGTCATGACGTAGGTGGTATTCGCTGCGAGCGGCACGTTCGGAACGAGTTGCAGTACCGTGTTGCCGGAACCGACGGAAGGCGACGTATTGACGGTGCTTCCACCCGTCGTCAACATGACGTTGCCAATGGTGGTTGGATCGATAGGGCCGGAGAATTGCGCTTCAATGATCGCATTGGTCCCGAGCCCGGAAGCGTTCGGAAGAGGATTGAAGTTGATGACCGTGGGCGCTGAACTTGCGCTCTGCAATTCACCATAGAAGTAGATGTTGTAGCCATTAACACCGTTACCCGCCAGGTCGGTGCCGCCGTTGACGGACAGGTAGTATTGACGGCCTGCGGCCAGCGGGGCGCTTGGAACGATGTAGGCCATCGACTGATCCGCGCTCCAACTGAGCGTGGCGCCTATGCAAGTCCAGTTCCCCAGTGTGTCGTAGATACGGATGTTTCCGCAGTTTCCGGCGCTGCCGATCGAGAACGTCGTCACATCCATTGACTCGCTGAACTGCACCGTGATGTTGGAATTCGTGGGCACGCTGCCGTTCGACGGAATACTGCTGGAAACAACATACGGGCTGCTGTAATCAGGTCCGGCGCCGGTCTGGAAGCTCGATGTGAAGTTGATCGGGTTGCCCTCAATATCCAGAACTCCATTCAACTTCATCGTCAAAGTACTGCTGGCCGGCAGCGCCTCGTTGGGCACAAACTGGGCCCTGGAATTGCCCGAGCTGAGCCAGAAGGTTCCGGAGATGGGATTGCTTCCCTGGGTTACCTGGAACGTGTTGCTGTTGATGCTGACCGGATCAATGGTCTTGTTGAAGACCACGCCCGGGTCGGCGTTGATGCCCACGTTCGTTGCGCCGTTGTACGGCACGGCGCTCATGATGATGGGAATGGTATTGTCGTTGGTCGTCCCGGTGTAGGCGTAATAATTCGTGGCCGCTGCTGGAACGCTGGTTGCGCTCTGCAGACCGGTGGTGACATAGAGGTAGATGTATGCGTTCGCAGTGAGCGACGTGGTCGGCACGAGCCGCACCTCGTTGGGCTGCGGCGTGGTGTAATTGGCGTTTACATGAAGCCCGGTGGAAGAATCGTAAAGATAGATGTTGTTGCTGTTCACCGTGGCGGGATTCAAGGCCGTGTTGAACTGTACATCCCAGGTAGAGTTGAGCGGAATGTACGACGATCCGTTCGACGGCGAGATGACCTGAATGGACGGAGCGAGCGCGTCAGTGTTTGACGCTACGTAAAAGTAGCCCGATGCCCCGCTCACAACCGTGTCGTAGGTGCTCTCAAACAGTGTTCCTGTCGTCCACCATTGGACCAGCGCACCAGGAGTGAAGGGCGTACTCGGAGTAAAGGCGAGCACGTACCCGTTGTCGAGCACCTGCACGCTGCCCGGTATGGCCAGGTTGTTTTGCGCCACTTCGATGCCGTTCGTCGCTGTATTCGGGTCGATAGGAAGATTGAAGAACAAAGTAAGGGGAGCGTTCAGGTTCACTCCGGATGCGCCGTTCCCTGGGCGCGATCCGGTCACAGAGCCATTGGTGTTGGAATCCCAACCAGTGGTCGTGAACTGGCTCGTATAGGTCGCCAGCCCATTGCCTTGCCAATCGGAGATGCCGCTTCCGAGTACTGCCGTCAACGGCGTGCCGGATGGTAGCGCGTAACAGTTGAAGGCGATGGTCGCATCGTCCTGCGAATGCGCCATGCTGGTGCACCATGGATACTGCGAATCGCCGGCGAACAAACCGAAGTCGCTGGAGTTGACGGAGTTCAGGTTGACGGAGCGATTGAAGGTTGCCGCCACCGGAGCGCGCAATCCGATGTTGGTTGCATTGTTCGCGGGGGTAAAGGCGATCACCTTGAACGGCGCCCCTGCTGCAACCGCGGTTCCGCCGGTATAGAAGTAACCAAGCTGCGTGTAACAATTGCCGAGGCCCTCTCCCGCCAGGTCCAGCGGCCCATTGCAGGCGCCCATATAGATTTGCGAATCGGTCGGGAAAGGCGCAGCCGGCGTAAACACCACCTGGTTTCCTGTTACCACGTAGCTGCCTGCGATCTCCGCATTGCTGTTCCAGCCCACCATGATCGGTAGGGTCGACGAATTCACGGTCGCCGGATCGATTGGATGATTGAAGTTCATGGTGACGGTGGTATCAGTGGCCACGTTCGACGTTCCGGACGCGGGAATGCTGCTGGTCATCAACAGGCCGCCGACCAGGCTTGCCCCGCAAGTTTGAATGTTGGCCTGCAGGCGGAAACCTTCATACCCATCCCAACCGCTCGCCAGCTGATAGGAAAGCGAGTTCGCACCTGCATTGAGACTGGAGGCCTGAAGGGCGATGTTGATCGTTGCCATCCCTTCCCACGGATAGAACTGATTCGTATTCGTGATGGCCAATCCGTTGAGCATCAGCGTTCCATAGGGGTCGCCTTGCACGCTGCCCACCAGGCAGAGGTTATCAAGGCTATAGCCGGTTAGATCGAAGGACGTGGTGTAGGTCGAGTTGGGATATCCCTGGGCTGCGTTTGGATTGACAGTAATTACCGAAGAGTTTGGTCCGTCCGCGTATCCATAGGAGGACCAGTACGAACTCCAACCGCCTTGACCGGGCGCTACCACATCGGCTGCTTGAGGCGTTGTGCTGCCGCCCGGAATCACGGTCCAATGTGCGTCGGGAGTACCGCCGGTGGTAATGAGATTACCGCTGGCGTCAAAGCCGGTGGACAAGCTCAGTGGAGCGACAGTCGTCATGGTAGTGAACGAACTGCTGAAGCTATTCCCCGGGTTGCCGGCCAGGTCAGAGAAGCCGCTCACATTGACGGTGTACTGGGTTGCGGGCTGAAGTCCGGTCTCGAACGTGCCGCCCGAAGTGGTTGGCGTGAAGGTCAAGGTAACCAGATCTCCGGCCAGAGTCGCCGTTCCGCTTACCAATGCCCCGCCGCCGGTGGGCGTCAGAGTTACCGTATTATTGTTGATCGTATCCGGATCAATGGGTTCGTTGAAGTGTACGCGCACGACCGAGTTCAGCGGGATAGACGATTGGCCGTCCGCGGGCGAGACACTGGCAACGGTGGGAACTGTCATGTCGTTCGTCGTACCGGTGGTGAAGTACGAGTTCGTTCCATTCAGATAGTTGCCGTCCCCGTCGTAATAGCCCCATGCAAGATGCACATAGTAGTAGGTGTCGGGCAACAGCGGATACGTCGGCTTGAACGTGGCGCTCATTCCGTTCGGCGCTACCGTCACGGCGCCTGCGACATATTTTCCGCTATCGGCGTTGTAAAGCATCATCGTTCCCGTGTTGATGTCGATCGGGTTGATGGGTTTGCTGAAATTGACGGTAGGAGCAAAGTTGAGTGCCACGTTGCTTATGTAGTTGGCGAAGTCCGGCCCGGCGTAGTTCTGGGAAGTATCGGCACCGGCACCGGTAGTGAACGTGAATGAGCCCGGCACCACTGCGTTATCCGCCGTGTCGGAGAGCGAGTTGTTGTAGCTGACGGTATAGACCGTGTTCGCCTGGAGAGGCGAGGTTGGCGTAAACGTGAGGACTGTACCCGGACCCCAGGTGCAGCAGTACGGATTCCCGTTCCAACTATAGGATCCTGGAACCGGATTGACGCCGGCCATGACGATCATGCCCGCCTGGGTCGACTCGTTCATGTTGGAGTTGAATTCAAGTTGGATCGGAACGTTGGTGCCTATGCCTGTCGCGTTCGCCATCGGATTGGTGGCGATCACCGACACTAGTGTGGTATTGGCAGTGAAAGCGGTGTAGAAGTACTGTGCCCAGTCGCCAAACGAGTTTCCTGTAGCATCTTTGATGCCACTGGTGAGGTGCAGATAGTACTGAGCATTCGCCGCCAGAAGACCAGATGTAGTGAGGGTCAATACGCGACCGGAGGCGTCGACACTGATGTTAAGCGGTATCTGCGCCCAGCCGCTCGGATTACTCGCCAGGTAAAAGATCACGTTGCTGGAGTTGATGGTTGTGCGGTTCATCGGCTGGCTGAACACCACAGTGAAGTTCGAATTCACGGGGATTCCGCCTGCGTTCGGCGAAGGACTGAAAGAAATCAGGTAGGGCGCCGGGATACTCGCTGCCTGAATGGTGAAGCCGCCTGGAGTACCCTCGTTTTCGCCAAGCGTTGAGGTGGACACATCGACCGGGCCGACGGAAGCGCCGGACGGAATGACGATGTTCGCAATCAGACTCGTCGCGCTGCTAACGACGGTCGACGAAACGGTAATGCCTCCCCCGAAGCTTGCAACGGTCGTGCCATTGAGCCAGTTCGTGTATTGACCAGTGATCGTGACCGGAATGCTCTGTCCCGGGGTGCCGATGTTGGGACTGATTTGCGTGATGAACGGTGTTCCCGCCGTTACGGTAAGAGCACCGCTCATGGTCAGCGTCTGCCCGTTTGCTGTGACGGAAATATCACGCGCTCCAACAGGTGCGTTGGAAGCAACGGTGATGTTCGCCGTCAGTTGCGTCAAGCCAGTCACCTGGATGAAGTTGACGGTGACGCCGGTCCCCATGCTGACATTGACGAAGCCCTGTTGGAAAGTAGTGAATGCGCCGGTGATGACGATGTTGTCTGTGGTGCCCGCCTGGGCTGTGCCTGGGGCTGCCTGGGTGAGCGTTGGAACGCCCGCCAGAACCGTGAAGCCGCCGGTGATGGAGGCCGTTTCAGGCACGGTCGTGACAGTCACGTCTCGATTCCCCTGCGCCGCCGTCGCGCTGATGGTGATGTCGGCGGTGGCTTGAGTCGAACCCGTCACGTTGACCGAGTTCACGGTGATGCCGGAGCCGAAGTTCGCCGTTGTGACTCCATTCACGAAGTGCGTAAACAGACCGGTGAGTTGAACCGAGAAGTGACTGCTACCCTGCGCGCCGGTGGGTGGGCTGACCTGCGAAATCTGCGGCGTTCCCGTAGTGACGGTAAAGGCGCCGAGAATCGTAGCCGTTTCACCGCCGGTGTGAAGAGACACGTCATACGAGCCCAGAGCCGTAGAACTCGGAATCTGGATATTGACCGTAGCGTGGAGCAGATCGGTGACGGTGATGTTGGTGACAACGATGCCTCCACCAAACGATGCCGTGGTGACGCCAGTCTGGAAGTGAGCCTGGCTGCCCGTCACGACGATCGTGTAGGAGTTGCCCTGCCCACCGCCGCCAAGGCTCAAGCTATGAATGGCTGCCGGACCCGCGGTGACGTTGAAAGCGTTATTGAGGTTGACGACTTCTGGGCTCGTGATCGTGGTCGTGGTCACGCTCACATTGCGAGCGCCGAGCATCGCCGTGGGCTCAACCGTGAGATTCACCTGGAGAGAGGTCGGGGTGGGTGCATTCGCTGAGTTGACGGTTACCCCGGCTCCGAACGATGGCACACTCTGCGCGGTCGTAAAGTGTGTGAAGGCTCCTGTGAGCGTCACCGTTTCGGTCTGACCTTGCATGCCCGAACTCGATACAACAGACAGCAACTCGGGTTGCGTCTGGGTGATGGTGAAGACGTTCACACCAATTGCTGTTTCTCCGGCAGTGGTTGCGGTCAATGTGACTTGGCCGGCAGACGCGTACGCGGAGATTGTGATGTCGGCCACGATCGTGGTCGGTGATGTGACGTTGAGGGTGGTGATGGTGGCGCCGGGGAACGAGAGGTTGGTGATTCCCGATTGCCAGTTGGTATTGGTGCCATTCACCGTGACGGTTAGAGTGGCGCCCTGCCCTGCGGAGTTGGCAACCACGTTATTGATGACGGCTGGCCCTGGGCTGACATAAAACGCGTTGTACAGGTTCAGCACTTGAGTCCCAGTGGTGACGGTCAGGTTGCGATAGCCCACGGGGGTCGTCGGCTGCACATAGCCATCCACAGTCATCGAGGTGGGGCTTGTGACATTGACATTGGTGATCACCACTCCGGGACCGTAGCTGACGACGGGCGGAGCAGTGTTTGTCCAGCTTGTGGCCTGGCTCAGAATGGTGAAGATTGCATTACCCTGTTGCGACACGGACCACGGCCCGGAAGAGAGCAGCAATGGAGTGCCTACCTGCACGACGAAGCCGTTGGTAATGCTCGCGACCTCGCCCGATGTGGTGGCGCTCACCCAGGTTGGTCCGATGGACGCGAGCGGCGGGATGGCCAGTGTGAGCGAGGCGGTCGTATTCGAAGTCACGTTGGTACTGGTGACCACGATTCCGGCGCCGAAGTTGAAGACAGTGTTCGCCGCCCAGTGCGTGTTATCACCGGTCACCTGAACGGGAATAGTGCCTCCTTGAAGCGCAGTATTGGGAGAGACATCCACGATCCGGGCCAGGCTCGGTGTGACCGAGAAGCCCGCTCCGCCTACGACTTGTTGCGCACTTGGCACATCTGTCGTGGTGGCAACCACGGGGTAACCGCCGGTTGGTGTTTCGATGCCGACGCTAATGCTCTGCGTGGCGATGGTCGGCCCAAGAATCGTTGGCGGCCCGTTCACTGTAATGCCACTGCCAAACGCAAATGTGGTGGTGGCGTCAAAGTTTGTGAACTGGCCAATGATGTTGACTGTGACATCTTTCGCGCCCTGCATGGCTGACCCTGGATCGACGACGCTCAATGTCGGCCGCGCCACCACCACGGTGAAGCCTGCGTAATCAACTTCCGACGGCGAGACTGTATTCGTGGTCAGGCTCAGCGTGTAGTACGCCTGCACAGCGTCCGGAGCGATCGTGATGTTGGCCAGAGCGGTGGTCGGACTGGTGACCTGGAACGAATTGATGACGACATTCGAATCGAATCCTGTCAGCTGGGTTCCGCTGATCGGATCCGGATCCCAGTGGGTATAGGCGCCGTTGAACGAGATTGTGAGTGTCTGTCCCGGAATGCCCGAGGACGGATTCTCATACCATATGTACGGGGTTGGCGGCGGGGCCGGCGCGGTCACCTGGAAGTATCCGGTGAGAACCTGGGTGCCGGTCTGGACCGTAACGGTGCGATAGCCAACCTGGGCGTTGGGATCGATATTCAGCACAGCTTCGATGTGCGAAGCGTCGTCTACCTGGAAGCTGGACACCGTGATGCCAGGGCCGAAACCAATCTTGGAAGTGGAATCCCACTGCGTATATGCGTTGCCGTTGATCGTGACTTCGAGCCCGGTGGTTCCCTTGAGTGCGCTGTTCGGACTGACCGATGTGACTACCGGGATGCCGCCGGTAACAACGAACGCCCCGCTGTCGGTCAGTGATTCCCCATTAGTGACCATGAAGATGGAGCGCGGACCAGGGTTGGCAGCCTGCGCGATATTGATGTCGATGGTGGCGCTGGTGGCACTGTTGATGACGACAGAATTGACCGTGATATCGGAGCCGCCGCCTGCAATGTAGAACTGCGTGAAGTTTTGCTGCCAGTGCGTGTCAAGACCGTTCAGGTTGAACGCCACTTCCTGCCCTTCATTGCCCGTGGCCGGAGTCACATTGGTGATAATCGCGGGCCCCGTAATGATGGTGAAGATGTTGGCGTTGACGATCTCATTGCCCGTACCGATGGATACGC
>Ga0265338_10001892_pt1 | contig 32766 bp, 18 predicted proteins | sample 42126metaG_FD_193579 | JGI IMG/M metagenome (GOLD analysis project Ga0265338, IMG submission 193579) | Rhizosphere microbial communities from Carex aquatilis grown in University of Washington, Seatle, WA, United States - 4-21-26 metaG | ecosystem: Host-associated > Plants > Roots > Rhizosphere...
CCTGCAACGAGTCACCTCTACCTACGACAAAGTGTTTGGCGTACCCTTCCCTTACTCGATGGGATTCCACCAATCGCCGACGGATGGTGTCGATCATCCCGAGTGGCACTTCCATGCGCACTTCTATCCGCCACTGCTGCGCTCGGCGACGATCCGCAAGTTCATGGTCGGGTTTGAAATGCTCGGATCACCGCAGCGGGACATCACACCTGAGATTGCCGCGGAGCGGTTGCGAGAGCTCGTCAAGAGCTAAGTCGTTGAGTCTCCGTGCAAGTCATTGAAAAGTCGTAGAGGGCCTCTGCGAAGCCGCAGGACGCAGAATTTTGCAGCAGCCGACGCTTACCTCGACCTGGACATCGATCGTCGCAGGAAGGGCTGTTTCCGGTCCGGCAAAGGGCACTGTAGACGACGAGCGCGCCTCACTTTTGATTCGGGAAGATTTCGCTGCTTCTTTTTATTTGTACGTACAACAATATATGTAAATACGCGCTAAATCATAGTTGCGACTAAGGTTAAGTCTTAAAGACAGCTTTTGTGGCGGGATAGACGCGCCGGTAAGCGGCGTACGAGCCGTTCATCTTCGAAGCCACATCGGCCTGGGCGGGCACGCGTTGTTTCACGCGGATGACAGCGTTGCAGGCGGCGTCCACCGAAGGCCAGAGCGCCGCACCTACGCCTGCCAGAATGGCTGCTCCGTAGGCAGCTCCCTCTTCGGCTTCGACGATCTCGACTTCATGGCCGTAGATATCGGCCTGGATCTGTCGCCATAGACTAGAGCGCGCGCCTCCACCGCCGAGGCGAATACTCTTCACGGGCACGTTCATCTCCGCGAAGATCGTAAACGTATCGCGCAAGCTGAAGGCAACACCCTCGAGAATCGCGCGAATAATGTGGCCGCGGGTGTGGGATGCAGTCAGGCCGATCAGCGCCGCCCGCGCCTGTCCATCGAGATGCGGCGTGCGCTCGCCCATCAGATACGGCGTCCAGAGAAGATCATCCGAGCCGGGAGCGACCTTCGCCGCCTCGGCTGTGAGCTGGTCGTAGGTCGCCGCGGCGCTTCCCGAACAAAGCGTGTCGCGGAACCAGCGCAACGATTGTCCTGCGGCCTGGGTTACGCCCATGACGTGCCAGCGTCCGGGGATGGCGTGGCAGAACGTGTGCAGTCGCCCCTTCGGATCCATGGCGGGACGATCGGTGGCGGCGAAGACCACGCCGGAAGTACCGATGGTGGCGCTGACTGCTCCCGGAGCGACGATGCCCATGCCGGTGGCGCCTGCAGCCTGATCACCTGCGCCGGCAACAACCGGCGTCCCCGGCTTCAGGCCCGTGGCAGCGGCGCCTTCCGCAGAAATTTTGCCGCAGACCTCCGCTGATTCGAAGACCTTGGGCAGCAGGCGTTCATCGATCTGGGTTGCATCGAGCATCTGGCTTGACCAGCGACGGTGAGCCACGTCGAGCAGAAGAGTTCCCGACGCGTCGGCGACGTCGATGGCTCGATCGCCCGTCATGCGAAAGCGAACGTAGTCTTTCGGGAGCATCACCGAACGTACGCGCTTCCAGTTCTCCGGTTCGTGCTCGCGCACCCACAGGAATTTCGTCAGCGTGAAATTTGGCAACGCGGGATTGCACGTCAGCTTGATCAGTTGATCGGCGCCAATCTTCTCGGTGAGCTCGTGGCACTGCTTCTCAGTACGGACGTCGCACCAGATCAGCGCAGGACGCACTACGCGATCCTGCTCATCGAGCATGACAGCACCGTGCATCTGGCCGGAGAGGCCGACGCAGGCAATATCGTCCCCGCGGAGGTTGGCGGCGCTCAAAGCCTTTTTGATCGCAATACCACAGGCCCGCCACCAGTCTTCCGGCTGCTGCTCAGCCCATCCGATCTGGGGAGTGGCGAAGGGAGCGTGTTCTTCGGTGGCGGAAGCGAGCAAACGACCTTGCTCATCGATGATCAGGGCGCGGGTTCCGCCGGTTCCAACGTCTATGCCGAGTAGTTTGATGGTGGGTCTCCGTTGTCTGCGCGAATCACAGGGGCCAAAGCCCCGGAATATTTTTGCGTCGAACGCGGCGCTCTTTCAATCGTTCCTCTATCGTGCCGCTCTTCCACGTTATGGCGTTACATTGAGCTTCGAGCCGGAGTACTGCACAGTCTTGTCGGCTTCATCGGAGGGGTTGACTCCTACGCCGTGGTTCTCACGAACGAACACCACCCGGAAGGTACGATTCTTCAACATGCCGGGAAATTCGCCTTTGCGGTCGCCGATGGTGAGCGTCTTCTTTGCGTCGTCCCAGTGCAGCGGGATCGTGGCGTGCGCGCCTTTTTCGTAGTTGTAATTGTCATTCTCGTCTTCGTACAGGGTGAAGTCGCCGTCGGCGCCGTTGTAGACGCGGAGTTCGATCGGGTCCGCGGGTTTTTCGGTCGACCACTCCATCTCAGGACCCAGCGGGAGAATTGAGCCAGCGCGAACGTAAAGCGGAATTCGCTCGAGCGGTGCGGCCGCGTTGATCATTTTGCCGCCTGGCGACGTGGTTCCCGACCAGAAGTCGTACCACTTCGCATTCGGCAAGTAGAGTTGCCGCAGGCTGGCCGCGGGCTCGGTCACAGGACTCACCAGGATTGCTGGCCCGAACATGAACTGATCGCCGATGTTGGCGGCGCGGTCGTCGGTGCGGAAGTCCATGACCAGCGGGCGCATCGGAGTGTAGGCTTCGCTCGTGGTCTTCCACGCCAGCGAATAAATATATGGCAGCATGCGATAGCGCAACCGATCGTAGTTGACGAGGATCTTTTGCGCATCGGGCCCATAGGACCAGAGCTCATTGCCGTCGGGATTGCGGGTGCCGTGAACTCGCATGACTGGACTGAACGTGCCAAACTGAAACCAGCGGACAAATAATTCGCGGAAGGCGGGATCGTCGGGATTTCCGAAGACAAATCCGCCGATATCCGTTGTCCAGTACGGGATTCCAGAGAGCGCGAAGTTCAGGCCAGCGGGAATCTGGCGGCGCAGAGTGAACCAGTCGGAATTGACATCTCCCGACCAGGCGGTCACCGAGTTTCGTTGTGCGCCGGAAAAAGCCGAACGAGAGAGGATGTAGACGCGCTTCTTGTCGCTCGCGGCGCGCTGTCCGTCGTAGACGGCGCCAGTGTCCATCAGTGGAAAAATGTTCACATAGCGGTCGCCGCTGCCGACCGCGAGCTTGTGATTCAGCAGGATGTTATCCTCCAGACCCTCCGTTTCGGGCTCGGTCGTGTCCATCCACCAGGCATCGAGACCGATGCTGAACAGCGCCTTGTTGATTTCGTTCCAATAATATTTGCGGGCTTCCGGATTTGTCGCGTCGTAAACAGCCATGCCATCGGTGTGATAGGGCGGCTTGGCAAATTTGAATTTGTCGACGAACCATCCCTGCTTCTCCATGTAGTCATAATTCGTGGATCCGGGCTCGAAGAAGGGCCAGATCGAAATCATGAGGTGGACGTTCTGCTTGTGAAGGTCGTCGACCATGGCCTTGGGATCGGGATAGTTCTTGTTGAAAACGAATTCGCCTTTGCGGTTCCACCAGAACCAGTCCTGCACGATGTTGTCCATCGGAATGTGCAACTCGCGGTACTTCTTGGCCACTCCGAGGATTTCTTCCTGCGACTTGTAGCGGTTCTTGCACTGCCAGAAACCATAGGCCCAGCGACCGAACATGGGAGCTTGTCCGGTGAGTTCGCGGTAGCCGGCGACCACCTTGTCGAGATCGGGGCCGTAGAAAAAGTAGTAGTCGATCAGGTCGGCCACTTCTGAGCTGATGTACATGTAGTTCGCGAAGCGGTTATTGACGCGACTGCGTGAATCGTTGTTCCAGTAGAGGCCGTAGCCTTTGTTCGAAACCAGGAAAGGGACCGAAATATTGCTGTTGTCCTGCGAGATGTCGACGGATTCGCCGCGATAGTTCCAGACACCGGACTGATGCTGCCCCAAGCCATACAGGCCCTCGTGCGAGCCGTAGATGTTAAAGAACGACTCGGAGCGATTCGTCTTCTCGCCATTCACTTCGACCGGGGTCAGCTTGCGCGTTCCTTCCTGAAGAAGCTGACCGCCGTCGAGCGAGCGATAAGTAATGGAGCTATCGTTGCGGGCCACGACCACCTTAAGCACAGCGGTCGTAAGCACGATTTCACTGTCAGTGGACTGCAGGTTCCACTTTCCGCCGGGCCAGCCTTTCTTGACAACAACGTAGTCCGGAATCGCCGGGAAGGACGCGTTCGCGGAATAGAGAACACGAATGATCGAATCGGTGCAGACCTGGATCTTCAAAGTGCCGGATTGCAGTGTGAGAACGACTCCGTCGGGCTGCTGCTGAACGTTGGTGACCGGATTGCGCGGCGTCCACTGGGCGGCAGCGAAGGAAATCAGGAGAAAAAGAGAGAGCAGCTGAAAGGACCAGCGGAATGTCTTTGTCATGAACTTTCGCGATGAAAACAGAATGAAGTGCGGGAACTCGCGAGCATCTTACGCGTTAGCGTAAACGATTACAACTGAGGGCTTGCGGTGGAAATTGGGAGCATCGATGGCCCCGAGTAGCACCTGCACGGCCAACTGCAGGTGTTACACTGTGGGCGAAAATTGGGTTTCGTTTCCTTCGGAGGGGCAGACCATGGTAACGAATACGCACAGGAGACTTCGGTGAAAACTTTTTTGGCGCTTGCTCTGCTCGCCGCCTTCACTGCTGTTTCCCTTGCCCAGATTCCTACGGCCCCTGGCACGCCGCCGATCGGACAGGCCCAACAGGCTTTCGCGTTCGCGCAGGCTCAGAGCATGTTCATCACGAATCAGGCACAGCTCCAAGGACTCATCGCGACCCAAGCCTCAATGTTGAATTCCTTTCAGGCTCGCTCGATCTTCCTTACGGAGGCAGCATCGCTTCAGGCTCGCGTGGCCTCGAACCAGGGGGCGATGTTTGCCTCGCAAGCCGCAGCGATCAGTGCCATGCGAAGGTCGCTGGCCATACAAAAGCAGCTTCAGGTGCAGTCGGTGATCCTCAGCATGCGCAGCCGTGGAGTCGAGAGCGCATCTGCAATTCAGAGAGCTGTGCAACTGGCGTCGCTTGATCCTGCCAGGTTCGCCCGGCGCAACGCGATGCTGCATGCCGCGGCCGCTCAGGCATCGGGCCAGACTTCATCCGGGCAAAGCGCGGCCCAGCCTCCGTCCGGCGACGCAGCCTCGCTTCCCGTCGAACAGCCGCCGATGATGATCCGCCCGACATTCGGCAACGCGCTGGCTGTCGACAAGCCCATGCTCTCACTCGGGTCGGGGACCATCTCCGCCGATAGCAAAGTGAGCATCCGGAGCGAAACTCACTATGCAACGCTTTACTACACAACAAACGGCTGGACACCGACGACACAGTCCGCGAAGTACACCGGCCCCATCACGATCCACTCCAACACTCATCTCGAAGTGATCGCGGTCGGGCCCAATTTTCTTCGTAGCGCGGTTGAGCGCGCGGACTACCAGGTTCCCAACTCTCCAGCGCCTGCGCTTGAGGCCACGGTTCTGGTTCCAGAGGACGGAATGTTGCGAGCCGGCACGCCGGTGCGCGTCGCTTTCGCCGGCAAAGAAATCGACTCGGAATCAGCCGCCGTGGGCGACGAGATTACGGTAGTTCTGGATGAACAGGTCAAGCTCGGCGAGACTGTGCTCGCTCCGAAGGGCGCCCCCGTCAGTGCGGCCCTCACCGTCGCCGATCCTGGCCGCGGTGGGGCTCCCGGCGATCTCGTCTTCGAAATTCGCTCGGTCGAAGTGGCAGGCAAACATGTCCCGCTGTTCGGCGGCGAAACGCTTGAGGGTGTCAAGGGAGGCAAGAACGCCAAGATCAAACCTGGCATGACCGCCATGGCCTTTGTCGCAGCCGATACACTGATCAAGTGAGCGGCAGCCCGCGATCGTTAGCTAACAGCCAACAACGTCGATCGAGTGGCTCAATTGTTCAGCTACTCAGAGACATGCGATCGCCTTCCCCGGGAGTGCGCGGCCTTCGTCTTCCCCCCTTCTGTTGTTATGGTAGGCAGTTTCAGCCATGAGTGGGAATCCGGACGCGCCTATCATTCTGAATGTGAATCCACTGAATGTGAATCCACTGAATGTGAGTGCAAGTCCAGACCTACGCCCCGACACGTCGGGTCGGAGGAGCTTCCTCCAAGTCCTCCGGATCTTCGTTCGATGGCTTGTCATCGGCGTGGCACTTCTTTGGTTGCTCGCCGCGCTGACCCTTCTGGCCGCCCGGTGGATCGATCCGCCGACAACTGCGGTGCACGTGCAGCGGCGCTTGCAAGCCTGGATTCACCACAGGCCGTATCACGAACGCTACAGATTCGTGCCACTGAACCAAATCTCGCCCGATCTTCAGCACGCTGTCGTCGCCGCCGAGGACGCGCGCTTCTACCAGCATCATGGGTTCGATTGGCATGAGATTGAAATTGCTGCTGAAGACGATTTGGATGGGGGCCGCTCGCGCGGAGCCTCCACCATTACGCAGCAACTCGTAAAAAACCTATTCTTCGGGACAGGGCGGTCCATCCTCCGCAAGGGCGCGGAGTTCACACTGGTACCGGTGGCCGAGTTCGTCCTCGGCAAGCGGCGCATTCTGGAGATCTATCTCAACGTGGTCGAATGGGGACCAGGTATTTACGGTGCAGAGTCGGCGTGCCGTTATTACTACGGCGCCGAGGCCCGGAATACCGGGCGGCAAGAGGCGGCACGGCTCGCCGCGATTCTGCCGGCTCCCCTGAAGCGACGGCCGGAGCGCATGAATAACTACAGCGCGCTCATCCTGGAGCGGATGCGCCAGATAGGTTGGTGATTGTGAGCAAGATCTGAACGGGCTGCGGCCTACTTCTGCGCTGCGGACTTCGAACCTGTCAACTGACGCGGAGCGGATCCGTCGGAGTTCATCTCCCAGACTTCGGTCGATCCCGTGCGATTGCTTTGAAAGGCGATTCGCTTTCCATCTGGAAACCACGACGGAGTTTCATCGAGATACGAACTATCGTGAGCGGCGAGTTTGTGCGTCTCCCCGGTCGCAACGTGCAATGTCCAGATATGCGCGGTCTTCTCTGTTAACTGGTTGACCTGAAAGGCCAGAGAATTGCCGTCGGGCGACCACACGGGCCACTGCGCGTTACCTTCCGCCGCGGCCAGGTGCGTGACCTGATGCAGGCCGGAACCATCCGCATTCATCACAAAGATGGCTAGAGTCCCCTCACGATTCTTTCCGGTAAAGGCAATCCGTTTTCCATCGGGTGACCAGTGACTGTTCCACGCGATCGAGTTACCGTCGTTAATCTCACGAGCATGGGAGCCATCCGCTGCCGCGACCATTAACTTCGTAGTGGTCCAGGAGTCCCCTGCCATATAGACAAGTTGCTTGCCGTCGGGCGAGAAAACCGGACTGCGTCCGGGAACACTCCCGATCTCGTGCTCATTCTTGCCGTCCATGCCGATGGCGTAAATCCGGCTGTTGCCGCCCGCAAATCGCGAAAACACAACTCGCTGGCCGTCAGCGCTCCATTGTGCATTCCCTTCATCCTCGGGAGTACGCGTCAGTTGCTTCTCCGCGCTGCCATCGGAAGCGATCACGAAAACATCGTCCTCGCCGCCACTTCGATTCGCGAGAAACGCGATATGGATGCCATCGGGCGAAACTGCCGGCAAGCCACCGTTGGCTGCTGCGCGTTGGGCCTGCAGCGGTGTGAGCAGGGCCACAAAAACAACGACGGACATCCAGTTGGAGTTCATTGATTTATTTCTCCGCGCCGGCACCCACTATTTTTTTACCACTTCCAACGGAACACTCTGGGTGTGCGCTGAATCGGGGCCGACCATGATGTCGAAGGTGCCGGGCTCGACCACTCGGTCCATGTGGATGTCGAGGATCGAGAGCGCTTCAGGAGTTAGCGTGAATTCGACTGTGGTCTTCTCCGCGGCGTTCAGATGCACCCGGCGAAAAGCGCGCAGTTTTTGAACTGGCTGTGTGACTGAGGCGACCTTCTGGTGAAGGTAGAGCTGAGGCACTTCGTCTCCGGCTCGTGTGCCGGTGTTGGTGATATCGACCTGGACCGTCGCGGTCTGTCCCGTGCCAATGGTTGTGGGCGTGACGCGCAGGTTGTCGAAGTGGAAACTGGTGTAGCTCAGGCCGTAGCCGAAGGGGAATAGCGGAGAGTTATCCGCCAGTAAGTAGTTGCGATTGCGGGATGGCTTACGGTCGTAGTAGTCAGGAAGCTGGCCCACTGAACGCGGGAAGGTAATGGGCAGCTTGCCGCCCGGATTCATATCGCCAAACAAGACTTCTGCGGCTGCGGTGCCGCCTTGCTCACCGAGGTACCAGCCTTCAAGAATGGCGGGAACGTGCTGGGCTGCGTAGTTGATCGAGAGGGCGCGTCCGTTGAGCAGCAGAACGATGGTGGGCTTGCCAGTTTCGACGACCGCCTTGATGAGCGCATCCTGCGCGCCGACCAGGTCCAGGGAATCGCGATCTCCTAAATGCTGGTCCGACCAGGCTTCGCGGTTGGTGCTTTCGTTCTCACCAACCACAACGAGGGCTACGTCGGCCTTGCGGGCGGTGTCGACGGCGGCGCGAATGCTTGCGGCTTGCGCTTCCGGGCTTGGTTCTGCAACTTCATTTTCGTACCACGCTGACCAGCCTTGCTTACCGGTGGTGATCTTGCAGCCTTCGGAGTACAGCACTTTCACGTCGGTGCCGGCGCGTTTGCGGATGCCGTCGAGAATACTGATCTGGTTGCCGGGTCCGGGATCGCGGCTGTATCCGCCGAGGTGAACGTCGGCGGCGTTGGGGCCGATGACCGCAATCGAGCTGATTTTCTTCTGGTCGAGGGGGAGCAGGTTGCCGTCATTTTTCAGGAGGACGATCGCCTCGCGCGCAGCCTGCAACGCCAACTTCTGGTGCTCCGGGCCGTTGGTGATGCGCTGGGCGTAGTCGGGATCGACGTAGGGATTCTCGAACAGGCCGAGGCTAAACTTTTCGGTAAGGATTCGCGCCGCGGCAGTATCGACTTCTTTTTCAGGAATCTTTCCGGCGCGTACCTGATCGATCAAGGTGCGATAGACAGCGCCGTCGGATAGATCGAAGTCGACTCCGGCAGCGAGTGCTTTTTCAGCGGCGCCGGCAAAGTCGGCGGCGACGTGGTGCGTCTCTACCAGCATCTGCAGGCCGTGGCCGTCGCCGGTTACATAGCCGGAGAAACCCCACTCCTGGCGCAAAACGCGGTCGAGCAGCCAGCGGTTGATATGCGAAGGCACACCGTCGATTTCGTTGTAGGAGGCCATCACGCTGCCGACATGCGCTTCTTCGACAGCGGCCTGGAACGGCTCGAGAAACGACTCTCGGAGAATGCGCTCAGAGAAGTTAGCGGGTGCCGTGTTGCGTCCGCCTTCGGGCTGGCCGTGGGCGGCAAAGTGTTTGGCGGTGGCCAACACGTGGTGGCGATCGATAAGGCCCGATGTTCCCTGCAGGCCTTCGATGGCCGCCACGCCCATGCGCGAGACCAAGAAGGGATCCTCACCGTAAGTTTCCTCGGTGCGTCCCCATCGCGGATCGCGTGCGAGGTCGAGTACGGGAGTAAAGGCCTGGTTCACTCCGGCGGCGGACATCTCATCGGCCGCGGCGGTGAAGACATTCTTCACCAGTTCGGGATCCCAAGTGCTGGCGAGGCCTAACACTTGCGGAAAGCTGGTGCTGCCGTAGGCCATGAAACCGTGCAGGGCTTCTCCGGCAAAGATCGCGGGAATGCGGAGCCGTGTTTTCTCTTGCAGGAATCGTTGCGCGGCGTTGCGGAGAACGGCGGCAACGCGGGCGCTGACTTTGGAATCGAGGCTGCGCATTTTCTGCATGGCCTCTTTCGCGCTCTCGGGAGTGAACTGGCCGCTGGCATCGAGGAGTTCGTAGTGATGACCTCCCATGAGCTGATCGACTTTCTCTTCCAGGGTCATGCGCGCGACGAGATCGGAGACGCGCCGCGGGATGGGGAGCTTCGGATTGCGATAGTCGGGAGCGGGTTCTTGGGCTACGGCGGCGGTGAATAGAAAAACAATCAGGACGACGGCAGGGGATTTCATGGGTTGTGGACTCCTGTTCATGGCGGCTCGCTGCTCAAGGCGGAATGGGATCGCAATCCCAGTCGTGATCTGACTGCCGCGACTTCGCCCGGGACTTCGATTTCTGACACTGCACACAGCCGCGGGCGGGAGTGGCCATGCCACACAGGCGCCTTGCTGGCTCAGCTGCTGCGGGCCAGGACTGCGTTTTCATCTGGGGCGGTTGGTGAGGACTCCGTTCGACTGCTGCGACGGAGTCTCTCTTTGGCCTCGCCTGACTGTCGCTCGAGGAAGAAGTCGAGGTTACCGCGCATCACGAGGTGGGGCGAGAGTGTGACTTGTTGCGACGGGCTTTCTCCTTCTGCGAGATATTCGTGCAAGACGCGGAACGCCATCCGGCCCTGGGTGCGCGGGCGCTGGTAGATAGTTGCGATGACGGCTCCTGAACGAATCTGAGGGACGAGCGCGGCAAAGAGATCGGTGGTGATGATGGTCAACTGGTTGAGCATACCGGCGTCGCGGGCTGCGTTGATGACGGGGATGGATGCCTCCGTGGTGACGTAGACTCCCGCGAGGTCGGGATGCGCCTCGAGCAACGTGCGGAACTTGGCATAGGCCTCGGGCTCGATGTCGTGATCCTCAAGGGGCTCCAGCACCTGAATCTTGGGATAGAGCGAGCGCATCGTTTTTTCAAAGCCTGAATATTTCTCGGCGTGCTCGGTAATTCTCATGTCACTGAGGGTGACGGCGACCTTACCGGCGCCCCGCAGAAAGCGGCCCATGAGGTCAGCAGCGAGCGAGCCACTGGCGAGGGTGTCGACGGAAACGACGGCCAGGCGGCCTGAGTCGGGAGCATCGGTGACGACGCACATGACCGGAGTTCCGCGGCGGGAAGCTTGACGGATGCGCATGCGCAGCTTTTCGGGACGGCTCGAGAACACAATGATGCCATCGACCTTAGCTTCAAGTGCCGCCTCGAAAGCTTCTTCTTCGCCTTCTCCCAGGCGGGGATAGGTGCGGAACTCGAGATCAACGCTTTCCATGAGCACTGACTTGGCTTCTTCGGCGATGCCAGCACGAACTTCGTCCCAGAAAGAGGTCGTACCTTCGAGCGTATTGATGGAAATCTTCAGGCTGCGCTTGGAGGACAGGAAACGAGCGGCGAGATTCGGACGGTACCCGAGTGTCTTCGCCATTTCGCGAACACGCGCCTTGGTCTTGGCATTTACACCCCGGTGGTCATGAAGAGCGCGGTGTACGGTGCCGGTGGAGACGCCTAACGCTTCAGCGATATCGAAGAGGGTTACATTCTTGTTCATGACAATGAGTGCATTGGGAAAGGGCCATTTACGATCTGGCTTTGCAGGATGACCTTACCGCAGCCGCAAGCGGCGCGCAACGTAAACGTTATCTCAAGCGCCAGGAATTGCAAGTGCGGAGTCGACATCGGCGAGTTTTTCGGCAGCTAGGGCTTACCGGGGCCCTTCGCTTGCTGCTCGGCGGTGAGGCGCTCGACGACCTCCCGTTCCCTGCGACCGTCTTCGGGGCGATGCAGGCGGTAATACAGAGACGCCAGCTCGATGTGCGGCTCTAACCAGGTGGGATCGTCTTTGGTTACTTTCTCCAGGGCCTGGGCGGCAGACTCGTAGTGTCCCGAGGTGCTTTCGTACATCGCGGATTCGTAGCGGGCCATGGAAGATGTGGGATTCAGGCGGAGGGCACGATCGAGGTAGGGCTTGGCCTCGTCGAGGTCACGGCGCTTGTAGAGAATGGCACCCACATAGAGGTTGGCGTCGAAGTCGTCGGGATTGAGCTTCAAAGCTTCGCGGAAAGCGGATTCGGCACCGTTGGTGTCGCCCGTTTTGTCCCGGGCAATTCCGGCGAGAGTGTGAACTCGCGGGAGCTTTGGGTCGAGACGCAGGGCGGCGTCGAGATCGTGGCGCGCCGGTTCATAGTCGTTGAGATCGAGGAATGTGGAACCGGCCAACAGGTAGGCGTCGGCGCTATTGCCCGACGTCGCTACCTTCTCGATCCGCACCGCGCCCTCGCGCCGACGACCGGCTTTGATCAGGGCGGAGCCGTAGGCATATTCGAAATCCATGTTGCCGGAGTTGCGAGCTTCCATCGGCTCGAGCATGGTGATGGCGGCGAGAGGGTTTTGCAACTGGACCTGGGTGTAGCCCAGAAGAACAGCGATCCCTAAATCGTTCGGCTGCGCCCGGTGAAGAGTCTCGAAGTGTTCTCCGGCGTGCTTGAAGTCGCCCTTCTTATAGTAGGCGAGAGCGAGATTCCGGAGGACGGCATTCTTCTGCGAGGAATTGATCTGCGGCAATGCGGACTGGTACATGGCGATCGCGCCATCGAAGTCGTTTACATGGACCAGTGCGGCTCCGAGGTTGACCTTCACCTCAACCATGTTGGGGCGGAGTTCGAGAAGCTTGCGATAGTCGCGGATTGCAGTCTGATAATCGCCGCGCTGCTGCGCCTGAATCGCGGCGTTGAGAAGCTGATCGGGATTCGGCGCTTGCGCCAAGGCAACGCTTAGCAGCAGCGTGAAGACGATCCCAAGTGGAACTACGACGCGCATCTTGTTCAGGATAGCGCAGAACGTCGGGGATGCGCTTCTCTGGTGTTCAACGCCGCGGTCTTTAACACCGCAAAGATCGGGAAGACGCAGGATTCAACATCACATAGGCCGAGTGTTCCGATTGCGTCGGCGCGAAACTCCTTCATCGGCGGGCGTCTGGATGGTAGATAATACCTAGCTGGGCACTTACAGTTGCGAGGTGTGGCCATGAAATATTTCTCCGTTCTTGCTTTATTCCTGATTCTTCTTACTTTCAACATGTTTTCCGTAGGGCAAGCTACCCAATCCAGAACTTCAACACCTCAGCCTCCATCGAGAATCACTCGCCCTGATTCAATCCAAGATAGCGGCTTGTATGGATATTGGAACAACATGTCAGGCCAGGGCCGCGCGGGCGGAGCGCTGTTGGGAAAAGTGAATGTCGAGGGTGAGCCGCTGTTGTGGAATCCGATTCTGATTTCTGTGCTGTGTAACGGGACGACTACCTACAACACGCAAACCGACCCGAAAGGTAACTTCGCAATCGCAATTGGCACGCCGCCGGGAGCAGTCGGGCTGGAGGGAGACGTAAAGCGACACATGGAAACCCACTTTGAGGGGTGCACGGTGCAGGCATCGTTTGCGGGCTTTCACTCGAGTGCCGCAACCATCACGCAACGCAACCTGCGCGATGATCCCGACTTGGGGACGATCACACTCTCCCGAGCGGGCGGAAGAGAAGCAGGGACGGCGGTAAGCAGAACGATTGAGTCCGCTCCGGCGAGCGCAGTGAAAGCTTTCGAAAAAGCTCGAACGGAATTGATGGACCAGAAGCCGGATAAGGCGGAACGCGATCTGCAGAAAGCGGTTCAGGCTTATCCTTCGTTTGCCGAAGCGTGGTATCAGCTGGGAAGGCTCCAGCAGGCCGAGAATTCCGGGGATGCGCGCGTTTCTTTTACGAAGGCAATGGCGGCGGACCCGCAGTTCGTTTTGCCCTACGAGCAACTGGCAGCGCTGGCGGCTCAAGAGCAAAAATGGCAGGAGGTAGTCGACAACACGAACCACGCGCTCGCGCTCGATGCAGCGGGCAATTCGCAGGACTGGTATTTCAATGCCCTGGGAAATTTTCAATTGGGCAAGATAGACGTAGCGGAAGGGAGCGCGCTCAAGGCCTTGACGTTAGATCCAGCGCATACGATTCCCCAGACCGAGCAACTCCTTGCCGTGATCCTGGCGAAGAAGGGAGATTACGCCGGCGCTCTGACTCACCTACGCGCTTGCCTCGCTTATCTGCCGGAGGGATCGAGCACAGATCTTCTGAAGCAACAGATCGCGTTTATGGAGAGCAAGGTAACGGCTGCGAAGTAAGCGTTCTGGATGCTGGTTCACAAATCTTTGCACCAATTTACTAAGTCTTTACCGGGCCCAGCGGGTTAGAAGGTCTAGAGTTGAGGTGCCGAATCGCGATGGAACGTCCGATGCGACACAGGATGATTGCTCTATCGTTGCGCTGGCGTGTTGTGATGGGGATTCTGTTGGCAAGTTCCGTCCACTTGCTTGCAGCGCAACAGAGCACGCAATCGTCGGCTGCTCAAAGGCCGGAAACGAGCGAGTTGCTTTTCCGGAGCATCGTCAACCGTGTGATGCTCGATGTGGTGGTGACCGACTCCACGGGCAAACCCGTACGCGGGCTCAAGCAACAGGACTTCTCAGTTTCCGAAGACGGCGGGGCGCAGCGGGTTCTTTCTTTCGACGTACATACTCTTGATTCGGCGTCTGAGTCCCTGCCTCCAAATCTGCCGCCTCTTCCGGTCAATACATTCCTGAACCTGCCGGCCGCTCCGGAGAGAGGGCCGCTTTACGTTTTGTTGTTGGATCTGGTCAACACGGAGACTACGGACCAGATGTGGGCCCGACAGCAGCTTCTGAAATTCATCAAGGATAAGCCAGAGGGCACGCGTTTTGCCGTCTTCCTGCTGTCGGACGGCTTGCGGCTGGTGCAGGGGTTCACCGCCGATCGGGAGCGGTTGTTTGCCGCAGTCGATCCCCAGCATCCCAAGAATCATGTTCCCAAAGTTTTCCTGTACTCGAGGAACTACGGACAGGGGAATCGAGGGCTGATGATTTCGGTGTTCAAAGATATCGCGCAATACCTCAATGGATTGCCGGGACGAAAGAATGTGATGTGGCTGGCGGGGGCGTTTCCGATGTCGATGACTCCGGTAGAGGGAGATCCCTACAACTTGAGTGACGATCTTCGACAGACCATCGACGCGCTGGCGCGGGGGCAGACGGCTGTCTACACAATGGCGCTCTGCGGCCTGTCGGCGGAGAATCCCGGGTGCGGAGCCGATCCTTCTGCCGCGGCCGTGGCGGGCCAAGGAGCGCTGGCGCGCCCCGTTTTTAACGCTGGCGTCTCGCTCGAAGTGAGCAGCGCAACCGGGGGAAAGACCTACGGACTGAATGACCTTAAGGGCGAATTGGCCGAGGCTACCGAGGATGGAGCGGACTACTACACGCTGTCGTATGCTCCGACCAATGCCAACTACGACGGCAAGGTTCGCAACATTAAAGTCGAGTTAGCCGAGCGCGGATATCAATTGTCCTATCGCCGCTATTACTACGCGGACAACCCATACGCGCCGGTGCGTCCGAGGAAGGCATCGGAAAAAGATGAGCCGGAACCGGCACCGCCGCGGAAACCGGGCGATTCATTGATCGCTAATATGGAGTTCGGAGCGCCGATGGCACACCAGTTGGTTTTCCGGGCGCATGTGCAAGCTGTGGGCGCGCCGGTGATGGGTACGGCAGCGCAAATGGCGAACCTGTCGCAACAGCCCGCGTACTTCCAGGTACGTCGCAAGAATCGGCCGGTCAAACCCCTGAGTCCCATCGAACTACAGACTTATGCCGTCGACTATGTGGTCGTGCTTCCGCCGAGAGCCGGTGGAAACGTGGGCGGGCGTCCGCTAGCGCTGGAGTTCGCGACTGCGGCATTCGATGCTGATGGCAGCATGCTGAATGGAGTGGTTGAAAACGGCTCGCGGATTGCCACCGCTGAGCCGAGGTTGTCGCGAGCGCAAGGCTCGGCTGACGGTTCGGGAGAGGGGAATCAGAAGGGGTTCTTCCGGGCGCAACAGCATATCGATGTTCCGAAAGCCGCGGTGTCGATACGAGTCGCGGTGCGTGACATGACTACGGATCGAATCGGAGCGATGGAAATTAACTTGCCATTGGCACCCGAACCGCGCACCCAGGCGGGAGCACCGGCACCATCGGAAGTGCCAGTTCCCAGTAAGGCGAATTAGGATCCAGGCCCCATCATCACTGCAGAAAAGGTGCGCTGGGAATAGAATGCGGCTGCCCAAGCGTCCAGGCCCCGTGGAACATGCGACGGCATCGTCGTACGCAGGAGGTTGTCTTGATTTCGCGAACCTTCGTTCTTTGCATTCGAGCTTTGCTGGTGGCAGTGGTATTCACAAGCACAGCTTCTTTTCTAGTTGCTCAACAGGGCGCACAGTCTGCGCCGGCCACATCGGAAAGCAGCGATCTGGTCATCAAGAGCGTGGTAAACCGCGTGGTGCTCGATGTGGTGGTAACGGATTCCTACGGCAGGCCGATTCACGGATTGACTCAGAAGGATTTCACCGTAGAAGAAGACGGGCACGCACAACAGATTCTTTCGTTTGATGTGCACGACCTCGAGACGGGTTCGGACTCGGCCAAGCTACCACCGCTGCCCGCAAACACCTTCGTCAACATTCCGCAGGCACCCGAGCGAGGCCCGCTCTATGTGTTGCTGTTGGATTTGGTGAATACGGAAATGGATGACGAGCCGTACGCCAGGGCGCAGTTGCAGAAATTCATCAAGGACAAGCCGGCGGGAACACGTTTTGCCATCTTCGTTCTTTCGGACGGACTGCATCTGGCGCAGGGGTTCACCGACGATCAGAAGCAACTGGCTGCGGTTCTGGATCCTGCAACGCCGAGGCCGCACATTCCGCGGGTTTTTCTGCAGCAGAAGAATTTCGGGCGGGGGGATGTGGGGATGATGGTTTCGGTGGTTACGTTCATCGGCCGTTTTCTGGACGGCCTGCCCGGACGCAAGAACCTGCTTTGGTTTTCCGGCGAATTCCCGCTGTCATTTTCTCCGACCAAGGATGATGTGCCCAGTTACCAGGAAGAAATCAAGGCATCGCTGGACACGCTGGCCCAGGCACAGGTGGCGGTGTACCCAGTCGATATTCGCGGCGTCGCCACGGAGAATGCGCACGGCGCCGCAGGATCGACGGGAGGCGGTGGAACGACGTCGGACTACCGCAACGGAGGCCAACCCGCGCCCTCGGGGGCGCCCGGCGATATCCCGCCATCCAGTGCTCCAACGGCGGCGGTCCCCTTGGCGAACGTGCCCCACGCGGGCGGGGACCAAGGACATTCCATCCTCATGCAGAGTTACATGGTGCAAGACGAAGTGGCCAAGACCACAGGAGGACATGCCTTTCACGGCAACAACGGATTGAAAGACTTGCTCGAAGCAGTGGTGGAAGACGGCGCGAACTATTACACGCTGACGTATGCTCCGAGCAACCGCAACTACAACGGCAGGCTGCGGACGATCCGAGTGGAACTTGCCAATCCTGGCTCTCAACTGGCGTATCGCCGTTCGTACTACGGGATTGATCTGGACTCGGAAAAAATTCGCGAGGGCGCACATAAGGCCGACATGCCGGCATCCTTGGCGCCGCGGAAATTAGGAGATTCTCTCTACGCCAACATGCGGCACGGAGCGCCGATGGCACACCAGATTTACTTTCGGGCCCAGATTCACACGGTTGGGACAGCGGCGTTGGCAACGCCGGAGCAGATGGCCAATCTGCAGGCGGGAAATCTTCGGGAGCACAAAAAGAGTAAGTCAGGGAAAGGTGCGGCGCCGGTGCAGCTCCAGACTTATGTAGTGGACTATACGGTCATGGCGAAGCCAGCAGGAAGCGGAGCCAATGCACGGCCACTCGCGCTTGAGATTGCCGCCGCGGCCTACGACGCCGATGGTCTTATGCTGAATGGCGTCGTCGACAAAGCCAACACCGCGGACGCAACGAATCAGGGCACTAAGCAGGGGCTATTTCGCGCGCAACAGCAGATCGATGTCCCGGTGAGCGCAACCGCGATTCGGCTTGCGGTACGCGATACTTCCAGCGACCGCATCGGCGCGCTGGAAGTGGCGTTGCCCCTAACACCGGAGCCGCAAGCCCAGGCGACAGCACCGAGCCGGCCCTCAGACGCTGCGCCGGGCAAAGCGAATTGACAATTTCGCAACAAGAGCTCTGAACAAAACTCTGAACGACAGAAGCACACCCGGGTTAGAATGGGTGCCGCTGCAGTGGGAATTCTGGGGTCCTCGCGGACGGGAGGTGCCGATTCAATGTCCGGTACTTGTGCGTTCCCGCTGCGTCTTCTGCTCGCTGCCGCACTGGTTGGTTGTGCCGGTCTTCCGCTACCCGGTCAGCAAGATTCTTCTTCGCAGGCCGCAGAACCAGCGGAGCGAAGTAACCTCGTCTTCCGCAAGAATGTTCATCGCGTCATTCTCGATGTTGTCGTAACAGACTCGAACGAGAAAGCAGTTCGAGGGCTCACCCGCGACGACTTTTCGATCACTGAGGACGGCAAGACGCAGCGCGTGCTGTCATTCGACGTGCACGACTTTGATACGCCCCCTGAAGTGCCGCCCAAAGTGCCGCCCTTGCCGCCAAATACCTTTATGAATGTTCCAGCGGCGGAAGAGCAAGGCCCGCTCAACGTGATTCTGTATGACATGGTCAACATGAAGGTCGACGACCAGCCGGCGGCGCGACAACAGTTGCTGAAGTTCATCACCAACAAACCGCATGGATCGAGATTTGCAATTTTTGTTTTGAGCGACGGGCTGCGGATGGTGCAGGGCTTTACGGAGAGCCGAACGGAGTTGTTTGCCGCGATGGACCCGAAGTCACCGAAACCGCACGTGCCCAGGATCTTTTTGCAGGGGGCAAACTACGGGCAGGGCGAGATTCGTCTTATTCGGTGGGCCTTTACACAGGTTGCTCATTTTCTGGATGGATTGCCGGGGCGCAAGAATGTGATCTGGCTGACCGGATCGGTCCCGACGTCCATTCTTCCCACCTCGGATCCGACGTCGGATCCGTTGAGCTACAACGATGAAATCAAGGAGATGACGGACGCGCTGGCGCGAAGCCAGGTCGCCGTCTATCCCGTAGACGTTCGGGGTGTGGTGGTCGTGGCGAAGAGCACGAGTCCGCAAGCAGGCCCTGGCGGAACGGCGATGGTGACGACTTCGGACAATCCTAATCTGATTGAGAGTTATCTGACTGAAGGCGATATTGCCAGTGCTACGGGGGGTCACGCATTCTTCAGCAACAACGACGTTACGGACATCCTGGAGCAAGCCACCGAAACAGGTGGCAGCTACTACACTCTGACCTACTCTCCCAGCAATCAGAACTACGACGGTCAGATGCGGAAGCTCCACGTGGAGCTTGCGAAACGCGGTTATCACCTGGCATACCGGCACGCGTATTATGCGTTCAATCCGGATTTGCCCCACTCGCACGAAAATCATCAGGACTCAGATCCGGCGCAGCGCGGCGCGCCGGGGGACTCGCTTTTCGCCAACATGCAGCATGGGGCGCCCCTGGTGCATCAGTTGCTGTTCAAAGTCCACATTCGGCCGGTGGGAATCCCAGCCAGGGCTACTCCGGCGCAGATGTCGAGTCTGGCGCAGCAACCGGACTACTTTCGCGCTCGGCGGAAGAATCATGTGCCGAAACCGCTTCTGCCGATTCAGCTGCAGACCTATGCAATCGACTACATCGTGGTTGTGGACCGGCCGAAGGCGGTGCGCGTGCAACCATTCACGATGGAAGTTGCGGCGGCGGCGTTTGATGGCGAAGGTGTGATGCTCAATGGCATGGTTGAAAGTGCCGCCGAGGCCACCACCACGAGTCCGGGAGAGGGGTTGCAAGCCACATCCGCGGCGACGGAAGAAGCCAGCACGCGGCGGTTTCATCGAGCGCAGCAGTTGATCGACGTTCCGCTGAATGCGACATCGATTCGCCTGGCAGTGCGGGATACTTCCACCGACCGTATTGGTGCTATGGAAGTGTCTCTGCCGCTGGCGCCCGAACCCGAGACCCAGGCAGACGCACCGATAGCGCCGAGCCAGCCTTCCTCGCCGGAAGCGGCGCAACCGAAAATGAACTGAAGTCCGCAGTCGTCTAAGCGGGGGTGCTCACGTGGAGCGTTCCACGACGGCATCCAAACGCTGTAAAGTATGGATTATCAGAACGTGTGGGCTGGGATAGGGCAGTCGTGGGGTTCATGAGACAACGGGGAATCATTCATCATAATTGCGCGTTGCGGGGATTGTTCCTCTTCTGCGTCCTCCTCCCCGTATCCGTGTGGGCGCAGACCAGTTTAGCCAGCTTCGACGAAGTTGCGGTGCAAGCGTCAGCGGCGCGCGAACAGGGAGATATTTCGCACGCCCTGGAACTTTATCGGCAAGGCGTGCACCTCAATCCGAAATGGCCGGATGGCTGGTGGTTCCTGGGATCTCTGCATTACGGAGCCAACGAATACACCGCGGGCCGGGATGCATTGAGTCACTATCTTGAGTTGACACCCGAAGCGGGCCCGGCGCTGGCTTTGCGGGGACTATGCGAATTCGAAATTGGCGATTACGAGCAATCGCTGAAGGATATTGAGCATGGGATCTCGCTGGGAGCGGCGAACCAACCGCGCAACGAGAAGATCCTTCGCTTTCACGAAGCGATTCTACTGGCGCACCGAGGAGATTTCGAGTTCGCATTGCAGAGATATGGGGCGCTCGCTCGCGAGAAGGAATTGAGCCCGGAATTGCTGGTCGGCGCGGGCCTGGCTGGGCTGCGATCACCGATCCTGCCAAAGGAGTTGAATGCGGATAAAGCCGGCCTTTTCATGGCAGTGGGCAAGGCCGCATTTCTGTTCTGGTCTGGGGACCACAAGGGCGCGCAACTGGAATTTCAAACGGTGTTTCAGCGATTTCCGACCGCCGTCAACGTGCACTACTTCTACGGTTACCTGCTGTTCCCGATGGATCCGGACGAAGCCGCGGTCGAATTTCGCAAGGAGTTGGAGATATCCCCGGCAAACGCGCCGGCGCAAACCATGGTCGCGTGGGATGCACTGATTCAAAATGATTTTCCTCGGGCCCTGACATACTCTGAAAAGGCGGTAGCGGAGGACCCGACGCTTCCCGTCGCGCAACTGGTTCTCGGCCGTGCACTGGTGGAAACGGGGGACGTGAAGGGTGGCATCGAACATCTGGAAAAAGAGTTGCAGCTTGAACCCGGAAACTTTGAGACTCATCTGGCGCTGGCTAAAGCCTACTCCAAGTCGGGTCGAGCGGAAGACGCGAGGCGTGAGCGCTTGTACTGCCTCCAAGTTGCCGCGAGTTCGCCAGCGCAGGGTGGGATGCCGCAGAGTGCGCGCCGTTAAATTTGTCTCGGGCATTTTGATCTGGGCTGCCGGAATGCCTGCACTGGCCCAGGGTCCTCAGAACAGTTCAGCCTCCGCATGTGCTCGCTGCCACGTCTCACAAGCCGCGACCCAACCATCCACGCCCATGGGGCGCGCACTCGAATTGCCTGAGGCTAATTCGGTGCTCAAGGCGAATCCGAAATTAACGTTTCGCAAAGCCGGATATAGCTACCTGGTCGAGAATGCCGGAGACAAGAGTACATACACCGTCAGCGATGGTTCCAACTCGCTCTCGTTGCCCATTCGCTGGAACTTCGGAGAAGGAGCGCAGACCTGGGTCCTGGAACATCAGGGGCAGTTCTACGAGAGCCTTGTGAGCTACTACCCAAAGATAAGAGGCCTCGACATTACGGTTGGAGATGAGGCGATGACGCCACACACGCTGGTGGAAGCGATGGGCAGAGAGCTATCGTCGGCAGAAACCAAAGCGTGCTTTGGTTGCCACGCGAGTAACGCGGTACAGGACCGGAAACTGACTCTCGAAACCCTGCGACCGGGAGTGACGTGTGAACATTGTCACGTAGGAACCAGTTCTCACCTGCTGGACGCCATCCAAGGAGAGTTCGATTCCGCGCCACCGAGGATCAGCAAGCTGTCGTCCGAGGATATCTCTGCCTTCTGCGGGCAGTGCCATCGCACATGGGAGGCGGTCGTAAGGAGCCACTTTAAAGGTGAGATTAATGTGCGATTTCAGCCCTACCGGTTGGCCAACAGCAAGTGCTTCGACGGGGCCGATCCGCGGATCAGTTGCCTGGCCTGCCACGATCCGCATCAGGACATTGTCCGCCAGGATGCTACCTATGATTCGAAGTGCCTGGCGTGCCATGCGACTGGGGCCAAGCCAGCATCTTCTCCGGCGAAGATTTGTCCAGCGGCGAAAGCGGATTGCGTGAGCTGCCACATGCCGAAGGTTACGTTGCCGAACGGGCACATGACATTTACGGATCACCAGATTCGCGTGGCGAAGCCCGGGGATCCGTATCCGAACTAGGGCGGCGTCCCCGTATACGCGCGAACGGGCACCAGGCTCGCAGCTTGCAGGTCGCGCGGAGGCTCGATTATCCTCAGTCACAGAAAGACATCTTCTTGCGGAGTTTTCCCAGGGGCCGATTGTTTGGCATGTCAATGCATTCGATGCTTGCTAAAGCCGGCCTACTCATTGCTGCATGTTTGAGCGCGACCGTCGCGGTTGGGGCACCTTGCGAGGGACCGCAGGCGCTGCAGGCGAAGGTCCACGCTCACCCGGGTTCTCCAGCGTACACCGAGCTGGGAATGTGGTTCGGGGATCATCAACAGTACGCTTGTGCGATCGACGCTTTTCGCTCCGCCCTGAAGTTCGAACCGGACTCCGCGCGCCTGAATTATCTGATCGGACTCAGCCTCTACTCGTCTGGGCACCCGGATGAGGCGGTGCCTGCCCTGCAGGAATCTCTTCGAGTCGTACCCGATGCGCTTAAAGCGCATTTAATCCTGGGGGCCGTACTGGCGCAGTTGCATCGAAATACGGAAGCCAAGACCGAGTGGGAGACCGCTCTTAAGATCGATCCGCACTCGACCGAAGCCCTGGATTTTCTGAGCAAGATGTTGGTGGCGGAGGGAGATCTTGGAGCGACCATCGCTCTGCTGCGCTCCGCGTCGTTGGATGAGGGTCTCGCGCTTCGGCTGTCTTTTGCCTATGACAGGGCAGGAATGCTGGACAAGGCGCAGGAGGCTCTCAAAGACGGATTGCAGTCGAAGCCATCGTCTCTGCCGTTGGCCCTGGCGTTGGAGACGATTCTGGTGAAGAAATCGCTGTTTCAGGATGCGATTCGATTGGCAGCGAAAACGGCGCAGCAGCATCCCGGCAACCTGGAGGCAGAAAAGAGTTATTTTCGCCTCATGGTAGTCAACGATGACCATGCGACCGCCGCTCCGCTCGGGCGAAAGCTGCTGCTCAAAGCTCCGCATGATTTCGACGTGCTGTATCTGAACGGCGTCATAGAGCGTGCGTCAGGCCAGTTCCCTATTGCCCGCAGGCATCTGCAGGAAGCGGTCGCGCTCGAACCGACGCACTACAACGCCCGCTACAACCTTGGAGTCGTGTTGGCTGAACTCAAAGATTCCCGAGGCGCGGAAGTGCAACTGGAAAAGGCGATCGAACTCGGGGCGAAAGAGCCACAAATACGCTTCAAGCTGGCATCGGTACTGCGTGCACTAGGAGAAACGGAACAGGCGCAGGCGCAACTCAAGCTTTATCAAAAGGAGTTGCAGGAGCAAAATGATCGGACGCTGGCTGCCAGCAAGGCCGCGCAAGGCGACAAGGAACTGGCAACTGGCGCTCCTCAAAAAGCAGTCGCCTTCTATCGTGAGGCCGTGGGGGCGACGCCTGGGAATCTGTTGTTTACCTTCAAGCTGGCTCTCGCGCTGGATCGCACGGGAGAGATCGAAGAAGAACGCACTCTGTTGGAGCGCACGGTCCAAGCAGATCCGGGCTTCGCGCTTGCGCAAAATCAACTAGGGTACCTGGCGTCTCGCAGCGGTGACACCGGCGGAGCGGAGGAGCACTTTCGGCGGGCGACAGAGTCCGCTCCGGGATACATCCAGGCATGGGTCAGCCTCGCTGCCACCCTGGGAATGGAGTCGCGGTTCCCTGAAGCGGACAAGGCTTTAGCGAGTGCTCTGCAACTCGACCCGCAGAATGCGGAGGCGCTGCAACTCCGCAAGGATCTCGATGCGGCACAGGCTCAGCACTAGCGCATTGCAGGCAAGTACTGTATCTACAACACCGCATCCCATGAATATTATGAAGTCAGAAAAATGGTGAAGCCTGGGCCATGGACGCGGCGTCGCGTGTTGCAAACGCTGGGCGCGACCCTTGTTCCCACGGTGGTTCCGGGCGTCCTTCGCGCGGCGTTGCCCGCGGCCAAGAACGCCGCTCCGTTCTCTCGCCTGGTTGATGTCGCCGCCAGTGCCGGCCTTACGCAGACGATGTTCTATGGCGACAACGCGAAAAATACTTACATCATCGAGGTGAACGGAGCCGGTTGCGCGTTCTTCGACTACGACAACGATGGGTGGATGGATATCTTCATGTTAAGTGGGAAGCGGCTGGAGGGAGTGCCACCGGGCTCCAGCAACCGGCTCTACCACAATAATCGCGACGGCACATTCACCGACGTGACAGTCAAAGCGGGCTTAACCGATGCGGGGTGGGCTTGTGGCGTGTGCGTCGGCGATTACGACAACGATGGTTTTGAGGACTTGTTCGTTACCTACTATGGGCAGAACCGTCTCTACCATAACAATGGTGACGGCACTTTTACGGATGTGACCGCCAATGCGGGCCTGCTGCACGCTGAAACGCGCTTTGGCTCCGGTTGCACGTTTATCGACTACAACCGCGATGGACTGTTGGATCTCTTCGTCAGCAACTATGTGGAGATCGATCTGGCGACTGCGGCGAAGCCTTCTCTCGACGTGCCCAATTGCAACTATGACGGAGTGCCGACCAACTGCGGACCGGGCGGCCTGGTTGCGCCTCCTCATTTTCTCTACAAAAATAACGGCGATGGAACTTTTACGGATGTGTCGAAAAAGTCGGGCATTGCGGGGATCACAGGGTCGTACGGATTTACGGCGGTCGCGTTTGATGTCGACGAAGACGGCTGGCAAGACCTTTTCGTGGCGTGCGACTCATCCCCGAGCTACTTGTTGCTGAACAATCATGACGGCACCTTTCGAGAAGAGGCGCTGCTGCGTGGCGTGGCTCTGAGCAGTGATGGGCGCGTGTTAGGCGGCATGGGCGTGAGTGTGGGAGATTACGATCTGGACGGCCATCTCGATATTCTCAAGACTCATTTTCAGAACCAGTCGACGGGGCTTTACCACAATAACGGCAAAGGAGAATTCGAAGATGTGACGGCGCCGGCGGGCCTCAGCCCAGAACGCCGGTTCATTAGCTGGGGCACTGGACTGGTTGATCTCGACAACGATGGCCATCCCGATATCTTTACCGTCACTGGCACGGTCTATCCCGAGCTCGAAAAACTGAACCCTGCGAAGTTTCCACCCCGAAGCCCGCGCATTCTCTTCCGCAATCAGGGTAATGGGACTTTCGTTGAAATGGGCGAGGATGCCGGCCCGGCGGTCAACGAACGTCATGGCAGTCGCGGCTGCGCTTTCGGCGATTTCGACAACGATGGCGATGTCGATGTGCTCATCATGAATCGCAACGAGCCGCCGTCTCTTTTGCGAAACGACGCACCACCCGGAAACCACTGGATCAAAATCAGGCTGGAAGGCGTGCAGAGCAACCGCAGTGCGATCGGTTCGCGGGTCCTGGTGCGGTATGCGGGCAAAGTGCAGGCCCAGTGCGTGGTGAGCCAGTCCAGTTATCTTTCCTCGCATGATCCACGTTTGCACTTCGGCCTGGGAGCAGCGACCACGGCCGACGTGGAAGTTCACTGGCCGACGGGAAAGATGGAGTCGTATCCGAAGCAGGCGGCGAATCAACTGATCACGATTCGTGAAGGCCAGGGGATCGTGAAGGGACGCGCGTTCAAGTAGAGGAGCAGTTCTCAGTTCTCAGTTCTCAGTTCTCAGTTCTCAGTTCTCAGCCTTGCTTACTTTTGCACAGAAAGCGCCGGCAATGGCTCAGTTTGTCTGGTGCATGGTTGAGAACATCGAAAGACCTTGAACGCAAAAGATCGCACAAAATAGCGTAAACGGCGCGAACAAACACGAGCTCAACCCGGTGGCACAGCGCGATCTGCCTTGTTCCGCGATGTCGCGCGGCGTATTATGAGGCCGACGCGGAAGGTCCACAATATCGATTATTTTGGCGCGTCTTTCGTGCTAAGTAAGATCTCCTATCGTAAGTCAGTTTCCTCGGCCGTGGAGCAGTTTATGGTTCAGCACGTCGTACGCAAGACCCTCTCGAGTTTTCCCAGCAATGCAAAATCAGTAACGCCTGCTCTGCTGGTCATGTTCCTGGTGGCACTTCTTTTTCTTCCTATTCCATGTCTTTATGGTCAGGCAGCTCCAGCGCAGAGTGGTGCACCGCAAGCCGCTACTGCTCCACCCAGTCCGCCGCCGACGGTTATCACCAGCGTGGACGAGGTCACACTCGACCTGGTGGTTCGCGATAAGAAGAACAAGCCTGTCCTTGATCTGAAGCCCGAGGATCTTGCGGTCACCGACAACGGTTCGAGCGTGAAGCTCTCCGATCTCCGATTGGTAAGCGGAACATCGAACTCAGATCACTTGATTACGCTGGTGTTTGATCGTCTCGAACCGTCGGGGGCGAAAAACTCACGCGAAATCGCCGCGAAAATTCTCAAAATGGTTCCCCCGAGCGGGTTTTCAATTTCGGTGGTGGGCGTTGAAGGCCGGCTCAGGCTGTTTCAAGACTTCACCTTGGATCACGGAGCGGTGACGAACGCCATCGCTTCTGCAACTGCCTCCGCGAATGAGAAAGGCGACGCAAGCCACGTGGATGCGGCGGCCCTGCCGGAAAAGACGCTGATTGGGGTAGCGCAGAGCGGAACGGATGCGTCGGGAAAGCAAATCAGCGTGGAACAACGCAACGTTGCAAGGTCGATGCTGGCGGCCCTTGAAGAATCGCAGCGCATCGTTCAGGACCAGCACAGCATGCCTTCCCTCGCGGGGTTGCTCGCGTTAGCGCGGACACAGCGCCAGATCACTGGCCGGAAGGTAGTGATCTTCTTTGCGCAAGGCCTGCAACTCGATTCGAGCGCCAAAGATATGGTGACCTCGATTGTGGGAACAGCGAATCGGTCGGGCGTGAGCATCTACGCGGTGGACGCGAACGCAATTAATGCAGAAGGATCGCAGGGATTGATGGCGGCATCGGCGATGGGAGGCGTGGCCACTTACAACCGCCAGAATCCAGCCCCGACTGGCCCCGACCAACCCCATGGCGCGTATGGCCCCGGGATGATGTCGCAAATCAGCGATCAGATCGGCCGGATTGAAAGTGAGGGTCTGGCGGGGTACAAGAATCCGCTGGCCACTCTCGCGGGCAATACGGGCGGCGCTTACATCATGTCGACCGACAACCTGAAGAAGCCTCTGCAGCAAATGATCGATGACATGACCACGTACTACGAGGCTTCCTATGTTCCGCCAATCCAGGAGTATGACGGGCGCTTCCGACCCGTCGGAGTTCAGCCGCTGCGGAAGGGGCTGAAGGTCCGATCGAGGCCGGGGTATCTTGCGCTACCGCCGAGCACGACCACCGGGGTACGGCCGTTTGAAGCTCCTCTCGTGAAGATTTTGAGCGAAGCACAATTGCCCACCGATCTGAAGTTCAAGGCCAGTGTGCTTCGACTCGGTGAACTTCCGGACGGAAACGCGAATTCGCTGGTGATCGAGGTGCCACTCGCGGACCTGGATATACGAGAAGACCCGAACGCGGATTTGTTTGCGGCCCATGTGTCGATCATGGCGCAGATCAAGAACAAGTCAGGCGCTGTGATCGAACATTTCGGTGAGGACGTTCCGCGCCACGGGGCACTAGGAGGAATCGAGGCGGCACGTTCTGAGGTTGTCACTCTGCAGCGGCATTTCATTGCGAGTCCGGGCGCATACATTCTCGAGGCTGCGGTTCTGGATCGCAACAACGGAAAAGCCAGCGCGCAACGAGTGGAATTCGAAATACTGAATCCACCGTCGGGCCCGTCCGTGAGCGACCTGGCTCTGGTGAGGAGGACGGATCCGATCAGCGCGGAGGCCGATCTGCTCGAGCCCCTCCGCTATGAGAACGGCAGAATCGTGCCGAATCTTTCCGGTCGCGTTAGTCCTGATGCGAAAAACATCTCCCTGTTTTTCATGGTTCATCCTGATGCCCAGGCTTCGGATCCGCCGACGCTAGAGATGGAGGTCCTGCGCAACGGACAGACGGTTGGACGGCTTCCATTGCAACTGCGGAAGGGGAGCGGGCTGGGGGCGATTCCTTATCTTGCCTCCATCCGTGCGGGATCACTCGCGGCGGGCAACTATGAAGCAATCGCAAGCCTTACTCAGGGTGGGAAGACGAGCGAACGGAGCGTGTCGTTTCGAGTGGACGGGCCGGAGCTGGCAAGCGCCAGCACCGTAGCTGGAAACGAGGCGAGCCGAGCGGGTAGCGGCGAATCGGCGACGGCCTCGGATTCAAAGCCGGAATCCGCGGGTATGGAGCCACGCGAAGGCCGTCGGCTGGTCATCACGTCATTACCTGAGTCCGCAGTTCCGGCTCCGACCGGGGACGAGTTGCAGTCCATCATCTCGGAGGCTCGGAGTCGTGCGGTGGGATACGCAACTTCCCTGCCGAATTTTATCTGCGTCGAGGTTACGGATCGTTCCGTGGACGCGGCGGGCAATGGAAAATGGAAACACCGGGACTCGATTGCCGAACTTCTGCGTTATCACGACCACGCTGAAAGTCGCAGCACGTTGAACATCAACGGCAAGCGCAGCGGAGCGTCGCGAGCGGATTTGAAAGGCGCCCTTTCGCTGGGTGAATTTGGTGGGGTGCTCGACGCCGTGTTTCAACCGTCAGCCAAGGCTGATTTTCAATGGAAGGAAACGGACGCCGTGGGAGGAGGAACGGTGCAGGTGCTGAGTTATCACATCACCCAGGAGAACTCCAGCTGGGGGCTGCAGGGCGACAACAACTGGAAAGTGTACCCGTCGTTTCATGGCCTGGTTTATGTCGACTCGGCGACGAAGGGCGTTCGGCGAATCACCATGGAGGCCGATGAGTTTCCGCACGATTTCTTGATCCACTCGGCATCGATCACCGTGGACTACGACTACGTCGCTATCGGGACTCACGACTACCTGGTGCCGATCCGTGGAACCGTCAGCATGCGGCAGGGCAAGCACGAGGCCGTCCTCAACGAGATGGAGTTCAGAAACTACCGGCGGTATGGTTCGGCTACAAAGATTTTGTACGGCGGCCCGCCGGCACACTAAGCCACGGATCGGCCGGCCTATTCGACCTTTACGGAGAGGCCGGATTGCGCGACTAGGTCACCCTGGCGAGCGGTGATGAGGACGTCGCACTGCCCCGGATCGGGGGAGAGCCTCACCAGCATCGGGATGGAGCCGTCGGGTTCGGGACGCGACAGGTCCAGGGGTTTGCGCGCCACTTCTTTGCCCTCACGAAAAACCTGCAAGATCGCCTTCAGGTCGTGGGCTATCCCGTCCTGAGGGTTGACCGATTGACTTGGATAGACGATGAAGTACAGATCGACCGGCTTGCTTGAGGCGACGGAGTCGGCGAGAGTCGGAACGATGCGTCCATTGTCGATTTCAAAGGGATCGAGCGGATTGCGCGGTCCCGGCAGAGGATCGAGACGTCGTACCAATTCCAGGGAACTCATTCCCAGATTTTTCCCTGGGTCGACGAAAAGCGCGGTGCGCTTCACCGTAGTTTTCCCGGCAAGCTCATCGGTAACGGCGCTATCAACCACATAGTGGCCTTGGGGCAGTTCCAGCGGCTCCGCATAAAGGATTAAGTCATCCCCCAAGTGCCCGAGATCGGTATTGGGTACGTCGCGAGCCACGTCCCGGCTTACTTTGCCGACAATGTCCCCGTTGGAATCGCGAATGAGCGCGACCAGCGAGGTCTGAAGATGGGCCTTTCCGGTCTTCGGATTGGAAACCACGCGCAGCCCTGAAACTGGAACTTCAAACGCAACTTGATATTCGACGGCGCGTGTCGAGGAGCGGAATTTCATCAAAGAAATCTGGTAAGGAAATTCGACCGGTGCAGGTCGCGTGTTAATCGCGTTGAGAGCGGCCACCTCGAACGGTTGCAGAGGGGTTCCGTTCAACTCCGGCAGGGCGAAGTAACCCTTGCGGGTTTGTACCATGGTCTTAGGCCGGGTAATCCTGACCTCAATCTTGCGGAAATGTCCGTCGAAGTTGGTTGAGGTGGGCGTATACGCGAGTTCATAGTGAGTGCGGATGTCTTCCATCATGCGTTGCATGGGCAACGCGATTTCGTTCGTGTTGGTGACGGCGAAGCCTCCCGTGGACTCCGCAATTTCACGCATGTTTTCTTGCGTATTCGAAACGCCGACGAGTTGCACATCGTCGTCTTCGTGGTGTCCCGTCCTGGGGTCCGCAATTTGAGCGGAGCTTTCGGCGCCGGCACGCTCCATCTGCGTCAAGGATTTCATCATCGGGTCGTCGACCGTCAGCCCACGGGTATCGATGGTGTAAAACGACACGCCGGCGCGGTTGGCGTAGCTGATGAGGTTGTCGACGGCATCGCGCCGGCCCACCGGAAATGCGATGCCGTCGGAGAGATACAGGATGACCTTCCGCCCGGGAAGTTTCTCCTCACTGCGCACCAATTCTCGCAGCGCGTCCATCGCCTCCATGCCATTGGTGAGACTCTCGGTGAAGCGAAGCCCGGTCTGCAAGCGAGCTTGCGTCAATAGGGCGTTCCCCAGGACGACTGAGACATCCTGAGAAGCGGCGTTCCTTGCCCAAAGAGGGTCCAATACAAGAGCCGGTATCGGATTCAGAATAGCGTTTTGAGCGATCGAAATCGCGGCCGGACTGCTTAGGGAGTTGGCCAGAATATTCGCGGCATTGGCGTGCACGGTGGCGTTCGAGCTACTCGCAATGTCCGACGACAAGCCGAGACCCTCAGTATGGAGACCCTTCGACGCTGCATTCACTCCCTTCGCCAGTGCGTCCTTGTCGCTGGTGTAGGGCTGGATGAGGCGCAGATCATGATCCATTTTGTAAATGGTCACGTAGGTGTTAGGGAGATTGTCGTCCTTCAGGAACTCGAGCACGGCCTCGCGCGCGAATTCAAGGTCGCGCGGAGCGACCTGGGCCAGCACAACCGAGACGAAATTGATCTGCTTCAGAGAATTCAGTGCCGGTGCCTTGTCTGCACCCGAGGTCGGGGATGATGATTCCTTTTGCGAAGTCACGCGCTCGGTTTGCAGCTGTTCGGCACCCTGTACGCTATGAAAAGCCCGGATATTCTGGCGGACACCGTCTTCATATATCTGCACTTCGTCCTGGCGGAGATCCGTGACGGCATGATGGTGCTTGTCACGCACCACCAGATCGAGCAGGACTTCGCGGGAGGTGGAATGGATAACGGTGTGATCGCTCGTGTCCGGAGTTTGGCCGGACAGCATCGGGCGTACGAAGAGAACATTTAGAACCAGGATCGAGAGAATGCGTGCGAGCATTTGCTGCGCCTCCCGTCATCGACGACTTTGACCGTCAGAGGTCGCGGGCGCATTCTCTGTGTGCCGAGCACGACGCACATTAACGACCCCAGCGCGACCTTCAGAAACCCGCAGGCATTGTACTGCGGATTGGCCTCGGAACGATCAAAGTTTCCGACGCAAGCCTGAAGTCACTCGGCCAGAACCGAGATTTTGACTCTCCTTCTGTCTCACTAGTCCTTAAATCCCTAAGAACCCGGGTTGCATGGGGAGCCCCCAAACGGCTGTTTCCGGACAGACTGCAAAGGCTTGCAACCGGGAAAACAATGGGCTGCCTGTGATCGAGATCACGGTTAGCGATTGGTCCTGAGCCTCTCTGCTGACGATCGCCGAAGGTAAGCTCGAAACGGTTACCTCCGAGGACCGTAATCGATTGAATCTAGCCAAAAAAACGATTTTTTGCTTGACAGTGGTTATCGAGCAAAGGTAAAAGAAGCCCGGGCGCAGAATAGTTGTTTTAGGTTAGTGGAGTCTCGCCCATCTTTCCGATACCGGGGTCTCGTGTGACGAGGTCGGGGGCCGACCGTCGCATCTCTCGGTAGAAAGTTCGAAAACCTACGGTGAAGGTGAACCTCTTGGAGGCGTATCAATGACGTCGAGAGTGAATCTTGCAGTTTTTGAGAAGGTCGCGATCGTAGCGGCACTTTTCGTTCTGCTAGCCTCGTTTTGCTTCGGGCAGCAGTTGACTGGAACCTTGAGCGGCACAACCTACGACTCGACGGGAGCCGTAGTACCGAACGCCAAGGTGACCATGAAGAATGAAGCGTCGGGTGACATCCGCTCGACGACATCAAATTCCTCTGGATACTTCTCGATTACCGCCGTACAGCCGGGCAGCTACAGGATCAGCGTGTCGGCGACGGGATTCAAGACATGGGAACAAGGTGGCGTCGCTTTCGCGCAAGGTGATAGCCGGACCATGCCCAACATCAAACTGGAAGTGGGGCAGGTCAGTGAGACGGTTGAGATCAAAGCCGGAGCGGACTCGGTTGTGCCGCTCGACAGCGGCGAAGTCAGCACCAGCTTGAACACGCAGATGGTGCAGGACCTGACGCTCGCGGGCCGCGACGCCGGTGAATTGCTGAAGCTGATGCCGGGCATGGCCCTGAATAACGGCATCAATCAGGGATCGAACTTCAATACCAAAGTCGTTGGCACAAACAACGGGCCGGTCGGATCCTACTCGGCGAACGGTACGCAGCCGAACGGCTCTATGTCGTTCATGCTCGACGGCGCGAACCTGGTCGACCCGGGCAACGCCGGGACGCAGATTGCCAACATCAAT
>Ga0265338_10001893_pt1 | contig 32764 bp, 23 predicted proteins | sample 42126metaG_FD_193579 | JGI IMG/M metagenome (GOLD analysis project Ga0265338, IMG submission 193579) | Rhizosphere microbial communities from Carex aquatilis grown in University of Washington, Seatle, WA, United States - 4-21-26 metaG | ecosystem: Host-associated > Plants > Roots > Rhizosphere...
TTGAGAGATATAAAGGTGGGGGTATTTTTCGTTCTCATGCTGGCGATCCTCTTGCCGGTCTGTGTCTACTCCCAGAACAGAAACAGACCTGATTCAACACAATTGTTCACGCTGGGGGAGTGTGTTCGGTATGCACTCCAGCATCAGCCCGGTCTCAATCAGTCAATTGTGAACATGGCCGTTGCGAGGGCAACAAACGCGATCAACCTTTCCGGTTGGTTTCCGCAATTGAATCTTTCCGGCACGATGCTTCACTACAGCCAGCTGCCGACGACGCTCACTCCAAATCCTGTGCCCGGCGGTCCGCCGATCCCGGTGCACACCGGAGTCACCAACACTGCCATTCCGGAGCTCTCCGCTTCGCAAGCGATCTTCGAGCCGCAGCTCTATTATGCTGCATCGAGCGCCCCGTTGTTGGCGAAGCAGGCCGAACAGATCTCCGACAGTGTGAAGATCTTCACCGTTTCTGCCGTCAGCAAATCGTTCTACAATCTCTTGCTGACGCTCGAGGAGATCAATGTGCTGAAAGAAGATACGGCGCGGCTCGGCAGAAATATCGTTGATGCGCATCATCAGTATGTGGGCGGGATCGTCGATGAGACAGATTATCAGCAGGCAGTCATCACTCTCAATAACTCAAAAGCGCAGCTGAAGCAGCAGACCGAAAACGTAGCTCCGGAATATGCTGTTTTAAAACAGCTCATGGGCTATCCTTCAGACAGGAATTTCAGCGTTACGTTCGATACCGCACAGATGATGCGCGAGATTTATGCGGACACGGCCGCTCGATTGCGCTACGAAAACCGGATAGAGATTCAACAGCTCCAGACCGAAAAGGAATTGCAGCACCAGCAATCTGTATACAACAAGCTCACATTTCTTCCAAGCGTGTCGGTGTTTTACGATTATTTTTATGAATACGAAGGCGCCACAACCGCTGGCATGTTCAAATCGGCGTACCCGTACTCCTATGTAGGTGTCTCTTTGAATTTTCCGATCTTCACAGGGTTCTCGCGGATCGAAAGCATCCAGCGGTCTGAACTTCAGGAAGAGGCGTTGAACTGGAGTGAACTGAGTTTGAAATCTGAGATCTACACAGAATACACAACGGCCCTTGCCAATTATCGGAGCAACATGTATAACCTGCGGCTGCTGGATGACAACAAATCGCGCGCACGTGATGTGTACCGTGTTGTCTCGCTCCAGTACAACCAGGGGGTGGTTGCATATTTGAATCTGCTCGTGGCCGAATCGAATCTTATCACCGCAGAAATAGGGTATATCGGCGCCCTCTTCCAGCTTCTATCGAGCAAAATCGATCTCGAAAAAGCGATGGGCGAAATTCCTGCTCATTATTGACGCATACAACGGATAGCACTATGAAGAAAGTTTTCCTTACTACGGCACTGTTGGCCTGCCTGGGTTTCAACTCGTGCAAACCACCGCAGCCGCCGCAGCAGCCCCCCGTTCCGGTGAATCTGTTCACCGTCAAGGCACAGCCTGTTACATACTATGACAGGTACACAGGTACGACCGTGGCGTTGAACCAGGTAAACCTTCTTCCTGAAGTTCAGGGCTACATTACCGGAATATTTTTTAAGGAGGGGAGCCATGTCGCTAAAGGGCAGAAATTGTACGACATCGACAGGCGCATCTACGAAGATAATTACAACACGGCTGCTGCGAATGTTAAAGTCGCAGAGGGAAATCTGAAACAGGCGCGACAGGACGCCGACCGCTATCAATATCTGAATAAGAATAAGGCAGTCGCGAAACAACTGTATGATCATGCAATGATTACCCTGGAAAATTCAGAAAATGCTTACCAATCGGCATTGGAAGCGCTAAAAATTGCCAAGACGAGTTTAGCCTATTCAGTGATCACCGCGCCGTTCGACGGAACGATCGGTTTCAGCCAGGTGAAAATGGGCGACCTCGTGACAGTAGGCCAGACGGTACTCATAACGATCTCCACCGACGACCCGATGGCAGTTGATTTCCTCATCAACGAAAAACAGCTGACTTTTTTTAACTCTCTGCAGACCCCGGGCCGCCAAACGGGCGATTCCCTTTTCACTCTAATCCTCCCTGACAATTCTCTCTATTCATACACCGGAAAAATTTCTGTCATTGACCGGGCCGTGAACCCTCAAACCGGTTCGCTACGGATCAGACTCCTTTTTCCCAATCCGAAGTATTTCTTACGGGTAGGGATGAGCTGCGTTGTCCGTGTACAGAATCAGGACTCAACTGCGCAATTGGTGATACCCAACAAAGCCGTTGTGGAAGAGATGGGTGAGTATTTTGTGTATGTAGCGAAGGACAGCGTGGTGAGTGCCGGCGATAGACCCGGAGCATCTCCAGGACAAAACAACGATCCACGGTTGCTGGCGCTGCAAAAGAAAGTGCATCTGGGCGCGATCCTCGGACCCAACGTGATCATCAAAGACGGGATCAAGGAAGGCGACATCATCGTTTCCGACGGGATACAATCGCTGCACAACGGCTCGGCGATCATGCCGTCCGCGGACCGGTCTTCAGATCAAACGGGAAAGGGGAGCGGAAGCAAATAACAGCTGCTCGCCACGATGTCACTCAAGCTCGGAAAAAGAGATTCCATTGTACCGTCGCAGCTGAATGCGATTCTTAAAAAGACCTTTTGTGCCGTGGTGGTGTTGTCGCAAAGTCTCTCCTTCCTATGCAGCATCACTCAGCAAGAATGAATCATGATTGCTAATATCTTTATCAAACGGCCCGTTACCGCCATCGTCATCTCCGTCATTTTGGTGATAACCGGACTGATTTGTATTCTCAACCTCCCCGTAGAACAATATCCTCAGATTACGCCCCCCGTCGTGCAAGTGAACGGCCAGTTCACCGGTGCCGATGCCCTCACCGTTGAACAGACAGTAGCCACGCCTATCGAGCAGCAGGTCAACGGCACCCCAGGCATGGAATACATGCAGAGCAACAATACGAATAACGGATTGATGTCGATGAACGTGACCTTTGACATCGGAACCGATATCAACATTGCGACGCTGGATGTGCAGAACCGTGTCAGCATTGCGACGCCGTTATTGCCCGCAGCGGTGAGCCGGCTTGGACTCACGGTCCGCGCGCTGAACCCCAGCATGCTCATGATGGTGGCCATCTACGCTCCGGAAGGATCGCATGATATCACCTTTCTTGATAATTATACGAACATCTTTGTGCAGGACGCGCTGCTCCGCGTGCCGGGCGTCGGCAGCATCAGCAGGTTCACCGACGATTTCAGCATGCGCATCTGGATGGATCCGGAAAAAATGGCGAGCTATAGTTTGACTCCGACGGACGTCATCTCCGCCCTGAACTCACAAAATGTTCAAGTCGCGGCGGGTTCGGCCGGCGTTCCGCCCCAGCAAAAGACTCAGACATTCGAATTGGGCATTCTTGTCAACGGGCGGTTAAGCAAGGTTTCTGATTTTGAGAATGTAATTGTTAAAACAAGCCCTTCTACCGGCGAGCTTGTCTACCTCAAAGACGTTGCAAGAGTCGAACTGGGCAAGTTTACGTTTTCGAGCAATTCCTTTGTCGACGGGAAGCGGGCGTCGTGCCTCCTCGTTTATCAAGCACCCGGAAGCAATGCGCTTGAAACGGCGAACGGTATCTACAAGGTTCTCGCCCAGTTGAAAAAGTCTTTCCCAACGGACGTTGACTATAAAGTTCCTTTTGAAGCAGTGACCGTTGTTAGAGTTTCCATGAGCGAAGTCGTTGTAACGCTTCTCTTGGCGCTCGGCCTCGTTGCCCTTGTTGTCTTTTTGTTCCTTCAGAATTTTCGAACAACGCTCATCCCGGTTCTCGCGATCCCCGTATCGATCTTGGGAACCTTTTGCTTTTTTATTCCGCTCGGCTTTACGATCAACACACTCACCATGTTTGGCTTTGTGCTGGCGATCGGCATTGTTGTGGACGATGCGATTATTGTCGTCGAAGCGGTAGAGCATTATATGGATGAGCACAATCTTTCAGCCAAGGAAGCAACGTATCAGGCGATGAAGGATATTTCGGCGCCGGTCGTTGCCATAGCACTTATTCTCGCCGCCGTTTTCGTGCCGGTAGGGTTTATACCGGGCATCGTCGGACGATTGTACCAGCAGTTCGCGATCACGATCGCGATCTCAGTCATGCTTTCGGCGTTCATTGCATTATCGTTAACACCGGCGCTCTGCAGTCTCCTGCTCAAACCGAAGCAGAAGAATGGAGCAGCATCGTGGACTGGTCGAATGTTCGGCAGGTTCAACGCCTGGTTCGACAGACTCACGGAAAATTATTCCGACGGCGTCAAGCGGAGCATCAAAGCTTCGCGCTATGTTGTCATCCTCCTTCTTTGTGTTTGCCTCGGAGCGGCCTTCTTATTTGAAAACAAGTCAACAGGGTTTATTCCCTCTGAAGACGACGGAAACCTCTACGTCACGTTTCAGCTTCCTCCGGCTTCATCCACCGCTCAGTCCGTCGCAGTGATGACAAAGCTTATGTCGGTCATCGCCTCTACGCCGGGTGTCGGGCATTATGCGGCCTTGTCCGGTTTGAATGTGGTGACCAACGCGACCAACTCCAATTGCGGCACTATTTATTGCCAACTGAAACCATGGGATGAGCGTTCCACGAGAAGCCAGCAGGTGCCGGGCATCATCCATGTCATGCAGCAGCGCATCAGCGATGCCGGTCTCACGAACGCGGCTGTGCAAGTGATTCAGCCATCGCCAATCCCCGGCGTGGGTTCGGTCGTCGGTTTTAGCTTCCAGTTGGAGCAGAGGAACACGAACGACGATATTCACGCGTTCGAAAAAGTCGTGAACAGATTTGTAGAAGAGGCAAATAAGAATCCCGCCATCTCGCATGCATACAGTTTTTATTCTGCCCACACGCCGAACGTCAACCTGACGGTTAATAGGGAAAAATGTGAGCGGCTGGGAGTCAACATTGCAGATGTTTTCACCACCATCCAGGCGTATATGGGGAGCATCTATGTCAACGATTTCACGACCTATAACCGGACCTTCCACGTCGTCGTACAGGCCGATACGATGTCGCGCGCCGTGGTGTCCGACATCGACAAATATTACGTGCGCAACCAGGCCGGAATGATGGTCCCCCTCGGCACGCTGATCAGTTATGAGCCGACGGAAGCCGCTCCGCTGATCTCGCACTTCAATATCTTCCGTTCCGCCGAAATTGATGGAGAGTCTTCCGCCGGATACAGCAGCACGGAAACACTCGCCGCATTGAAAGATGTGGCGAGCAGGGTTTTGCCCGAAGGATATGACTATGAATACTCAGGATTAAGCTACGAGGAACTCAAGGAAGGTTCGACGACGGTCTATATTTTTATCTTCTCGATCACGTTCGTATTTCTTTTTCTCGCCGCACTCTACGAAAGCTGGTCGGTGCCGTTCTCGGTCTTGCTGGCCGTTCCGATCGGCGCGTTTGGCGCAATTCTTACACTTACTTTGCTGCCGGGCATTTCAAACAATGTCTATGCGCAAATAGGACTTATCACACTCATCGGGCTTGCCGCAAAGAACGCGATCCTAATTGTGGAATTCGCGAAGGTGCGGGTGGACAGGGGAGAAGAGTTAATCGAATCGACGATGCAGGCGGTGCGCTTGCGGCTGCGGCCTATCGTTATGACATCCATGGCATTTATTCTCGGCGTCTTGCCGCTTGTCTTTGCTACCGGAGCCGGAGCCGTTGCACGCAGAACAATCGGATACACTGTTCTCGGGGGTATGCTTGCAGCTTCCACGCTTGCTATTTTCATCGTCCCGGTGCTCTTTGTGATCATCACTCGTTTGTCGTACGGGCGCGAGAAACTCGAGTACCTCCATGCTCATCACGATGATTTGATGGAAAAATCGAAGAGAGTCGAACAGCAGAATATCGACCCGGAATTAGAGTACGATCTGCAAAAATCCCGTGAGCTTCACAAACTTGTCCCGGAATGATCGCTAACACATTTATCAAACGGCCGGTCACCGCTATCGTTATCTCTCTTGTGCTGATGATATCGGGAGTTATCTGCATAGTGAACCTGGCCGTTGATCAATATCCGAACATTACACCTCCCGGCGTATCGATAAACGGACAGTATACCGGTGCCGACGCTGAGACGGTTGAACAAACCGTTGCGACTCCTATTGAAGAGCAAGTGAACGGTACGCCGGGCATGGAGTACATGCAAAGCACGAGCACCAACACCGGCTCCACGGGCATCTCCGTTACGTTTAACGTCGGCACGAATGTTCATATCGCTGCGCTCAATGTTCAAAACCGCGTCGGCATAGCAACTCCTTTGCTCCCTTCCGTAGTGAGCCGCCTTGGACTGACGGTACGTGCACGCAATCCCAGCATGCTCATGCAGATCGCCGTCTTCTCGCCGAAGGGAACTCACAATATTACGTTCCTCGATAATTATTCAAACGTTTTTATCGAAGATGCTTTGCTGCGCGTGCCGGGTGTCGGCGATGTGAATACCCGAACGGATAATTTCAGCATGCGTGTATGGATGAATCCGGAGAAAATGGCGGCGTACAGCCTGACTCCCCAGGATGTCATCGCTGCGCTGAACGCACAAAACGTAATGGTAGCCGCCGGTGCGGCCGGAGCTCCGCCGCAGCAAGTTTCACAGACGTTTGAATTGGGGATCCTTGTCAACGGACGGTTGAGCAAGGTCCAGGACTTTGAGAACGTCATTATCAAAACTGTTCCATCGACCGGAGAGCTCGTTCATCTTAAAGATGTTGCGAGAGTAGAGCTGGGGAAGTTCACCTTTTCCAGCAATTCGTTTGTCGATGGGAAACGGGCATCGATCCTCTTTATCTACCAGACTCCCGGGAGCAATGCCCTTGAGACGGCGAACAATGTCTATGCAACGATGGAACAATTGAAAAAATCGTTCCCCGCCGATGTCGATTATTCAGTTCCGTTTGAATCGATCACGATCATAAAAGTTTCCATGCAGGAAGTCATGGAGACGTTATTGAAAGCATTGGGGCTCGTCGCCATCGTTGTCTTCCTTTTCCTCCAAAATATCCGGTCGACGCTTATACCCATTCTTGCCATTCCGGTGTCGATCCTCGGCACGTTCTGTTTTTTTATTCCTCTTGGATTCACCATCAACACGCTTACAATGTTCGGCTTCGTGCTCGCCATCGGGATCGTTGTGGATGACGCAATTATTGTCGTAGAGGCAGTTCAGCATTATATCGACGAGCACCATCTCACAGCAAAAGAAGCGACATACCGGGCAATGAAGGATATTTCGGCTCCGGTGGTCACTATCGCACTCATCCTCGCAGCAGTGTTTGTACCTGTGGGGTTCATCCCGGGAATCGTCGGACGATTGTATCAGCAGTTTGCGATCACGATCGCTATTTCGGTAATGCTCTCGGCGTTCGTTGCGCTGTCACTGACCCCCGCCTTATGCACGCTCCTTTTGAAGCCGCACAGCACCGGCAAACCCGGCTGGAGCGGGAAGTTCTTCAACCGGTTCAATCAGGGATTTGAGACGGTGACGAAAGATTATGTTAAAGCCGTTCGCCGCGGAATCAATGGTTCAAAGTATGTTGTGATCCTTCTCGTTTGTATCTGCATCGCAGCATTTTTCCTGTTCAAGAAAAAGCCTTCCGGTTTTATCCCCGCCGAGGATGACGGACGGTTGTACGTTACATATCAAATGCCCGAAGGAACATCTACGACGCAATCGGTTTCCGTCATCACCAAACTTATGGATATCGTCGGCTCCACGCCCGGCGTCAATCATTATTCGGCGTTGTCGGGATTGAACATACTGAATTTCGGCACGACCTCGAATTCCGGAAGCATCTTCTGCATGCTTAAACCGTGGGAAGAGCGGACAAAACCGGAAGAACAGATCCCGGGTATTATGGACGTTCTCAGAAAACGGATTGCCGCAGCGGGCATCGACAACGCGAACATCGTCGTCATTCCGCCCCCGCCGATCCGCGGCATAGGCCAGGCTGCCGGATTCAGCATGCAGATCGAGCAGGGAAGTACAAGCGACGACGTGCATGCGTTCGAAGGCGTCGTCAAAAAGTTCGTTGCCGAAGCGCATAGGAATCCTGCAATCTCGACCGCTTTCAGTTATTACGGCGCTCATACTCCCAGCTATGATCTGACGCTCGACCGTGAAAAGTGTGAAAAACTCGGGGTAAATATTTCTGACGTGTTCGCGACGATGCAGGCGTTTATGGGAAGCTTGTTCGTCAATAACTTCACACTCTATGACCGGACGTACCATGTTGTGGTTCAGGCAGATACCACATACCGCGCTTTAATTTCGGACCTAAACAAATATTATGTGCGCAACCAGCGCGGAGAGATGGTGCCTTTCAGCACATTGGTCACCTACAAGCCGACCGAAGCGCCGCCGCTCATAACGCACTTTAATATTTTCCGTTCCGCCGAAGTGGATGGATCGACTCCGCCGGGGTACAGCACCGGAGAGGGAATCGACGCCCTGCGGGCAACGGCGGATAAAGTCCTGCCGCATGGATACACGTATGAATTTTCAGGATTAAGTTATGAAGAGATTAAGGCGGGTTCGGCGACAATCTACATCTTTATTTTCTCGATCACGTTCGTCTTCCTTTTTCTTGCAGCCCTTTATGAAAGTTGGTCGGTTCCTCTTTCCGTACTGCTTCCGGTTCCTATCAGTGCATTCGGCGCCATTCTTATGCTGATGTGCCTGCCGCGACTTACGAACAATGTGTACGCGCAGATAGGCCTCATCACTCTGATAGGGCTCTCTGCCAAAAATGCTATCCTGATCGTAGAATTTGCAAAAGTGCGGGTCGACCGGGGCGAGGAACTTGTCCAGTCCACACTCGAAGCGGTGAAGCTTCGATTACGGCCGATCACAATGACCTCTCTCGCGTTCATTCTGGGCGTCATGCCGCTTGCGTTCGCGACGGGAGCCGGGGCGGTTGCGCGAAACACTATCGGGTTCACTGTTCTTGGGGGAATGCTTGCAGCATCCACGCTTGCGATCTTAATTGTTCCCGTGCTTTTTGTCATCATCACCCGGCTGTCGTACGGGCAGAAGGAACTCGATTATCTTCAGGCCCATCACGAGGAGCTGATGGAACGGGAAAAGAAAATAGAGCAGCAAAAGATCGACCCGGAGTTAGAGTATGAGATGACTCATCAGTACAGGCAGAATGATGCCAGCAGGACGGAGCATTGATGTTCTCTTTTGATATGAGGATATTGATGCAGGGTAGGATGAACTTCCGACCGGTGAATAGAAGTCATCTCAAAAACGCGCCGGAAGCGTTCTCCCGCTCTTTGAACGGGATCACTTACTCAGGATGAACGGGCAAGCGCGAGGCTCATTTTAGCCATTTCGAAATATCATAGAGAATACATGGAACGCCGATACTCAATGTTATTATTATTTTGTATTTGTTGTACCGCTGCCTCATTTGCTGGAAATGGAACGCAGATCAATGCAACTATTTCAACAAATGAGAAATTGATCGTTGTTATCGATCATGCTTTTCATCTGCAATTTGGTTGCTTGTATCCGATAACATACCAGTTTGATATTCCGGCAGCGTCCAGCGGATTGAAAGCCCTGGAGGAACATCAACTATCAGCTTCAGCTTGGGTGCAATTGCCAGAAAAGACTTCGGCAGATACATTTAATGCAGTCGAGGTTGTGCGATTTGACTATCCGAACAATCGAGCGTATGTCTCAGCAGCATTTTCTGGTGTGAGTGACTCGTTAATTCTCAAGATTGTTGATGCATCAAACGATCCTGTCGCCATAGCATATGATGGGATCAGCAAGTATTACGACAACCGCAAGGCCGTCGTCACAGCGACATTCGATGACTGGGCAGATTGGATGTCGATCGAAGGCCTCTCAATTATCAATTTATTCCGTTCGCATGGTCTTTATCTTACGGGGGGAGTCATTACCTCGTACACGTCAGACACAACCTGGGCAAGAATCCAAGCCGAACTTGATTCAGGATTTGTAGAGGTCGCATCGCACAGCCGCAATCATATTGCAACTCCTTATGACACTGTCATTGAGCGAGTACAGTATAGCTCGGTGAATGAGATCGGAGGCTCTGCCCAGGATATCAAGACGGCGCTAACATTCCCGCCGTTATTTTCTATGAATGGAATTAAATATATCTACACGTGGATCGCTCCGTATGGAGATTATGATTCTGTGGTAGATACACTATTGGGAATTTATGGTTATCTCGATGCTCGCTTATACGCAAACCTTGATACAACATCACCCCGCGAGTATGTGTACGGTGATTCAACCTTGCAGGCCTGGGACAATGTTCACAATCACTTTATTCCTTTTCTTCCTTCCGTGGAACTTGGAGCACCCTCGTGGGGCGGCGGCGACACGAGCGTAACTTCCTTGAATGGACTATTTGATGCAATTCTCGCCAAAGGAGATGTGTACCACATGATGTGGCATCCGCAGGTACTTTATACGGACGTGCACAAGAGCTACCTTGTGGATCATTTGAATTATATCAGCGGCCGCACAAATGTTTGGTATGTGAATCTGGGCCATCTGTATTTGTATCATCTCCTCCAATCTGGAAGTACAAACGGAATAACCGCGGTGGCACATCCCCGCGCCATTCCGAACAAATTTGAACTCTTCCAAAACTATCCGAATCCTTTTAATCCTTCGACGACAATCTCCTTCGCAATTCCGTCACGATCATTTATATCGTTGAAAGTATTTGACATGCTGGGAAGGGAAGTATCAACTATTTTATCTGAAGAATTGCAGGCAGGAAGTTATACCCGGCAATGGAACGCAGCAGGTGTGTCAAGCGGCGTATATTTTTACCGCTTGCAGGCAGGAACATATAGTGAGGTGAAAAAACTTACGCTTTTGAAATGATCGGCACCATCATCTTCCTGTTTATGGAAGATGATTTTCAGCAGCGACGAAAATATGAAATCGGGTCTTGCAATCCCCGTAAATCTTTTGTAAATTTGAAGTGCAAAAAAAGCGCTGAACTGATCGAGAACAGTTTTTCTTGCAGAATAATTGTTGATTTGATTCTGTTTTAGCGGATTATTGCGGGCTCTTAGCTCAGTTGGTTTAGAGCGCTACCTTGACACGGTAGAGGTCAAAGGTTCGAATCCTTTAGGGCCCACGAATTTTCCCCATCTTACTTCTTTCCCATCTCGTAAACGATCAGACTGCTGGAACATGAGCTATTGTTGCAGCAGCTTATACTTGTAGAATTCCCCCTTCGCCTTCATCAGTTGGTCATGCGTTCCGGATTCTACGCAGACACCATTCTTCAACACCAAGATACGGCTGGCATTCCGGATCGTCGAGAGCCGGTGTGCCACAATGAATGTCGTTCGCCCTTTGATCAACCTCTGGATCGCTTCCTGGATCAGAGATTCCGACACGACATCCAGCGACGAAGTGGCTTCGTCAAGAATAATCACTTTCGGGTTCCGCACAAGTGCTCTCGCAATCGAAATGCGCTGCCGCTGGCCGCCTGAGAGCCGCGTTCCGAGTTCGCCGAGCAGCGAATCAAGTCCATGAGGCATTTTCGAAACGAACTCCGCGGCGTTCGCCATTTCCAGCACCTCCCAAAGCCGCCGGTCGCTTACCGTATCGACGCCGTAGACGATGTTCTCACGGATGGACCCGCTGAAGAGGAGCGTCGTCTGCGGCACGACTGCCAGGAACCTCCGGTATTGGCGGAGGTCCAACTCTCTCATGTCAGTGCCGTCGAGCAATATCCGGCCTGACGTCGGCCTTCTGAATCCGATCACGAGACCCATCAATGTCGTTTTGCCCGACCCCGATTCGCCAACACAGGCAACCGACTCTCCTGCCATAATCTCATTCGAAAGATTTACAATTGCCGGCTGCTGGTTTTTGTCATACGTGTAGCTGACGTTGTCAAACACAAAATGCCCATCAACCGACGTGACGGGATGCTTCCCGGCATTTTGTTCTACGTCCGGAGATTCTAGTATCTCGCTAATAGACCGGATCGACTCAAACCCTCGTGCAAGTTCAGGATACGAATTAAGAATCATGTTGACCGCGCCCACGATCATTGCGAAGAAACTCTGGAACAACACCACGTCGCCTACGCTGATCGTTTTTCTGTAAGCAAGGAAGGCGGTGAACATCAGACACACGAGCATCACCGCCTGAAATGACGTCCATGAACTTGCACCGAAGATCGCTCCGATCATTTCAAGCCGAATTCCTTTGCTCTTTACCTTTTCGAGGCGGGAATTCATCTTGGACACTTCGACGTCCTCGACACCGTGAGCCCTTGTAATGGGGATCATTTGTATCATCTCGATGACATTCGCGGAGAGAGATTCTATTTCACTCCGGTATTCTTTGTTCCGCGCTGTCATCTTTTTTGAAAAGACAAAAACAAGACTCGAGGAAATAGGAACCGAGACGAGATAAAAGATCGCGACAATCGGTTGCTTGAAGACGGTAAAGGAGAAGGCGAAGAGTATGGTGAGGATCGCCGGGAGAACGGAATTCATAAGATTACGCGATAGGATTTCGAGCGTCTCAACATCGCGAAGCACTTTCGTCTGGAGCTTGCCCGATTGGTATTTGTCGTGGAAGGAAATCGATAATTCCTGAAGCCGTTTGACGATCGATGAACGCAGATTCAATTGCATCGTGTTGACGGCGCTGCTGAACACTCTCACGTAGAGTGTGTGCATCGGAATATTTTGGATGATGATAAGAAAGAAAACGCCGCCGACCATCCAGAGATCCTGCACTGAATACTTCGATGTATCGCTGATGATGTTGATAATGCGCGCAATCACGACCGGCAAAAACCAGACGGGGGAATGCTTGATCGTGAAGAAAATAATCGCGGCGGCGATCTTCAGGTATTGCCCGGTATAAATATGGACAAAATTCCTGAACGGATGAGCATGTTGAAACTCGAATTGCGATAAGTCCTTTTCAGGCATCCTGGAATTCAAAATAGTGTTCGCTGGTCGAATTGCTGCCGGCATTCAAAATGCAAAGGCTTCCATCATCAGAATCGATCAGGAGGTCTAACCGCTTTGTCCCCCGAACTCGGCGTTGTTTTCTGAATGAATGTACCAGGAATCGACAGGAGAATCAAGAAGAGAAGGAGGCGATAGCCGCCCGCGGATCTATCGGGTGCGTCTCGGCGGTTTATGGAAACACAAATTGGATCAGCAACGCCTTCGATGGCATTACTGAAGCGTCGCAATTTGCTTTCGTCATTTTCGGTAGGTACATTCTCACACATCCATGTTCGAGGCCGCCTGCTTTGTAGCCGTACTTTTGATGAACGATCCCGCTGCTCTAATGACGATTTTGAAAAAGGATGCTCATTTCACGGTTTCCATCCTCGCTTTTCTTTTGGATTAAGTAGTTGAGTTTTCGATTATTTTGCCCTATTTTGAGTTTTGTATCATCGGCGCCGATTGACAATCATGCTCACGCAGTGAAAGACCTTCTATGACAGAACCGCATACGCTCCATGTACTTCTTGTGGATGACGAGGACTCATTCCGCTTAAGTATTGAGATGGGACTTAAAATGACGAGCACCTTTGTCATAGAATCATGCGGCTCTGGAGAAGAAGCTGTAGATCTGATGAAAAGGCAGACGTTCGATGTCATATTGCTCGACAATCGTATGGGAGAGATGTCGGGCATGGATGTTTTGGAATGGATGCATTCACAAAAGATCTCGACGCCTGTCATCCTGGTGACCGCAGCCGGATCGGAATCGACAGCGATCGAAGCAATGAAGCTCGGCGTCTACGACTATATTCGAAAGGACCATCTCGACATCGAACGTCTTACCCTTGCCGTCAAAAGCGTCCACGAGCGGTATCAATACCGCAAGCAAATTATCGAGAACGAGGCAAGAGAGCGCCTGCTTCAGGAGAAGCAGGACGAGCTCGATTCGCTCCACACATTTCACGACACTGTGAATTCCGTAGGGCAGTTGGTCGAGAAAAGCATCGCCGATCTCGCATCCAACGTGCACCGTCACGAAAACGATCTCCTTGCAAATGTCAAAGAAGGGAAAGAATCGCAATTCAAAGAGATCTTTGCCGAATTGAAGCAGGGACTTGAGGTTATTTCATCGGGAGTGAGCTCAATGCGAAGCCTTTCAACGATGGTCACCCGGAAACTGGACGAAATTCATATCGCTCCGCCTCACGCCAAGCATTGACCCTGCATACAATTGTAGTGAACTTTGTCCTCCACGATCCCGATAAATATCTCCGCCCGCTTTCTTCACTTCGCCCTCATGATATTGACACTTCAATGTACCGTCAGAACATCGAAGCGGTACAAACAATTTATCAAAAAAGGAATTCTATGCGCACTGTGACTGCTCTTTTCAAAATATTCTTCGTCCTTTGCCTTTCCGGCGTTCTCCTCTTCGCGCAAACGGAAAAGAAACAGCTAAACCTCGATGACATCTTTAACTCCGGCAAATTCGCGGGGAAGGGATTAAACGGAGTGCACTGGCTCAACGATGGGACACGGTATTCATATTATGAAAAGGACACGGCCGCAAAGGCGACAAATATTCTCATGTACAATGTCGGCGGCAAGTCCAGCACCCTTGTGTTGAGCACCGCCTCTCTGAAAATTAATCGGGACGATCCGCCGTTCCGGTTCACTACATATCAATGGTCCCCGGACGAAAAGCAGATTCTCTTTATTTCAGCTCCTCCTGACAGAGAATACCTTTCACGTCTCACTCCGGCGGGAAATATTTTTTTGTACGACCTTTCTGCGAAGTCATTCCGCCGGCTGACCAACGCATCGGACCCGCAGTATAATGTAAAATTCTCGCCCGACGGGAAGTCGATCGGGTTCGTGCGGAATAACAATATTTTCGTGATCGACGCTGCCTCTGGGAACGAACGGCAGCTGACCACGGACGGAACGGAACATATCATCAACGGCAAATTTGATTGGGTCTACGAGGAAGAATTTGAGATCTCCGACGGATGGCAATGGTCGCCGGACAGCAAGCACATCGCGTTCTGGCGTCTGGACGAGAATCGTGTTCCCGAATATACGCTGACAGAATGGGATTCCCTCCACCTGACGTTGATCCCGATGCGGTATCCAAAAGCTGGGGAACCGAATTCAATTGTCAAGATCGGCGTCGTCGACCTCCAATCGTCTTCGACAAAGTGGATGGATATTGGTGCGAATGACGACATCTATATCCCAAGGATCCAATGGACGCTCGACCCGGCGATCTTGTCCATCGAGCGGTTGAACCGGGGGCAGAATGTTCTGGAGCTTCTGTATGCCGATATTGTCACGGGAAGCACGCACACAGTCTTGACAGAGTCCGAAGAAAAGTGGATTGATGTAACAAATGATCTCACATTTCTAAAAGATGGAAATTTTATCTGGCCGTCAGAACGGGACGGCTACCGGCATCTCTATCTTTATAGAAATGATGGTACGCTGCTCAATCAAATTACAAAAGGGGAGTGGGATGTCGATGCGTTCTGCGGAGTCGATGAACAGGCCGGTACCCTGTATTATTCTTCAACCGAAGTATCGCCGCTTGAACGGCAGATATACAAAATTCAGCTGGACGGGAAGAAGAAGAAACGATTGACGGAAACCGCCGGTACGCACTCGGGAAATTTCTCCCCGACGCGAAAATGTTTTCTCGACACCTATTCAAATATTTCTACTCCTCCCAAAATAGCTCTTGTCAACAACGAGGGAGCCATTCTCTCCGTGATCGAAGAGAACGATATCGCTGCGTTAAAAAATGTTCACGTTGGAAAAACGACTTTTCTTTCTTTCGCGACAACGGATGGAGTTCTGCTTAACGGCTCGATCATGAAACCGGCCGATTTCGATTCAACAAAGAAATATCCCGTTCTTGTCTACACATACGGAGGACCCGGTTCTCAGGTTGTACGTAATGCATGGGAAAGGACATCCGACGTCCTGTGGTATTCGTACCTCGGTGAACACGGATATCTGATATTTATGGTTGACAACCGCGGCACCGGGGCGCGGGGCAAAGCATTCAAAACCATGGGGTATAGAAACCTGGGTAAGTGGGAAGTGAACGACCAAGTGGAAGGAGCCAAATACCTCTCGTCCCTGCCGTATGTTGACAGGGAGAGGATCGGAATCTGGGGATGGAGCTACGGCGGTTATCTCACCAGCATGGTCATCCTCAACGGCGCCGACTATTTTAAAACGGCAATCGCCGTCGCCCCGGTGACGAGCTGGAGATACTATGATAATATTTATACCGAGCGGTATATGGGAACTCCGCAAAACAATCCAGGCGGTTATGTGGAGAGTTCGCCGATCACGCATGCTTCAAAACTGAAAGGAAGGTTCCTTCTTATTCATGGAACAAGCGACGATAACGTTCACTTCCAGAACACCGCAAATTTCGTTTCAGCCCTTGAGAAGGCAAACAAACAATTCTCGATGAGAGTCTATCCGGACAAAAACCATGGCATCTACGGCGGCGTCACGAGATTTAATCTCTACACATTAATGACCAATTTCATTTTCATGAATTTATAGGGATTCAAAGGAGAAAACGGCGCGCAAAAGCTCCGAGCCGCTGAGGCACAGTATCAACTTCCTTTGCCTCTCTGCGCGAACATCGTTTACTCCAGCCCTGAACTAAAACGTTGCCTGTTGCCCTTGTTTGTTGCATTTCTCTTCTCTTTTTGCTACTTTATGTGTAAACAAGGGAGCAATTACTGGAAGTGGTTCATTACGGAATTCAATGCAAAAGAGTTAATTTGTGCATCGGAGATTGCTCTCTCCGATTTTTTATTTTTTGGCTTGTAAAGTGATGAAGAAGATTACGATTACTTTTCCTGATAACAGCAAAAAGGAATTTGACAGCGGGATCACCGGTGCACAGATCGCTGAAGGCATCAGCCGTGGTCTGGCAAAGAACGCCCTTTCCGTTACCGTGAATGGGGAAGTGTGGGACTTGAGCCGGCCGATACGGGACGATGCCTCGATCAAGATCAACACCTGGGACGCTCCGGAAGGAAAATCGACGTACTGGCACAGCTCTGCCCACCTCATGGCCGAGGCGGTCGAGACTATTTTCCCGGGAACGAGATTCGGGATCGGCCCATCGATCGACAACGGGTTCTATTACGACATCGACATGGGAGACCACTCGTTGACGGCTGAGGACCTCGCCGCCATCGAATCGAAGATGAAAGAGTATGCTCTGCGCGATGAACCGTTTCAGCGCGAAGAAGTGCCGTGGGAAAAAGCGGTCGACTATTTCAAGAAAAAAGGCGATCAGTATAAACTGGAACTGCTGAACGAGTTCAAAGGCCAGACGATCAGCATGTATCACCAGGGAAATTTTACCGACCTCTGCTACGGTCCTCACATTCCATCGACGGGAAAGATCAAATTCATCAAGTTGATGAGCGTTGCCGGCGCATACTGGAGAGGCAACGAGAAAAACAAAATGCTTCAACGGGTCTACGGGATCACATTTCCGACGAAGCAGGAACTTGACGATTACCTGTTTAGGATTGAAGAAGCAAAGCGGCGCGATCATCGGAAGATCGGCACGGAAATGGAATTATTTCTTTTGACGCCCAAAGTCGGAAGCGGCCTTCCGCTCTGGATGCCGAAGGGAACGATCATCCGCGAAACTCTGGAGAAATTCCTGCGCGAAGAGCAGCGGAAGCGAGGCTATCAACCCGTGGTCACGCCTCATATCGCGAATTTGGATCTCTACAAAACATCGGGGCATTATCCGTACTACAAAGATTCCCAATTTGCACCGATAACGATGGAAGACGGCGAACAGTTTTTGTTGAAGCCGATGAATTGCCCCCACCATCATCAAATCTACTCTGCCAAGCCGAGGTCGTACCGTGACCTGCCGGTCCGCTTGTCGGAGTTTGGAACGGTCTATCGGTACGAGCAATCGGGAGAGATGAGCGGCCTGACGCGCGTCCGCGGTTTCACGCAGGACGATGCACATATTTATTGCTCGCACGACCAGCTCAAAGATGAAATTGCACGCACCGTTGAATTGACGCAATTTGTCTTTCGCACGTTTGGAATGGAAGTCACAACTCGCCTCTCCTTCCGGGATGACAAGAACGTCGATAAATTCGGCGGCGAGGCGGCATTCTGGGAGCAGGCACAGCGCGAGATCAAGGAAGTTGCCGACGAGATGAAGCTTGATTATTTTATCGGGATCGGCGAGGCGTCGTTCTACGGCCCGAAGATCGACTTCATGGTCAAGGATGCGATCGGAAGAACATGGCAGCTCGGCACCGTTCAGGTGGATTACGTGATGCCCGAACGCTTCCAGCTTGAATACACGGGCAGCGACGGACAGAAACATCGACCTGTGATCATTCACCGCGCGCCGTTCGGATCGTTCGAACGATTCATCGGAATTCTCATCGAACATTTTGCCGGTGATTTCCCGATCTGGCTGGCACCGGTACAGGCCGTCGTAATTCCCATTACCGATGCGCACGCCGAGTACGGCAAGTCGATATTCGAAGCCTTGAAGAAAGCAGATATCCGTGTCGAGTTTGACGACCGGAATGAAAAAATAGGCTATAGGATCCGGGATTGGGAGATGAAGAAGGCGCCGTACATGCTCGTCGTAGGAGAAAAAGAAAAAGCAGCCGGTACGATATCGGTACGTCAGCATAAAAAAGGAGATCTCGGAAGGCTTGCCCTTGGCAAGTTTATTGAGCAAATCCAAAACGAAATCCAACAGAAATCTATCACCGCATAGGAGATACCCGCATCAAAAGTAAAGGTCCCCGTATAAACGATGAAATACGCGCAGTGCAGATCCGCGTGATCGATGACAACGGCCAGCAGCTTGGAGTAATGACTCCGCGTGATGCACTGACCATATCGCAGCAAAAGGGCAAAGATCTTATTGAAGTCGTGCCGAACGCCGTACCTCCTGTCTGCAAAATTATGGATTTCGGCAAGTACAAGTACGAACTGCAGAAGAAAGAGAAGATCCAGAAGAAACACCAGCACGTCAGCCTGGTGAAAGAGCTTCGCTTTCATCCGAACACGGATGTGCATGATTTCGAATTTAAAGCAAAGCATGCGCTGCAGTTCATCGCTGATGGCCATAAAGTAAAAGCCACAGTCATCTTCAAAGGACGTGAGATCACGTATAAGGATCACGGTGAGAGCCTGCTCAACCGATTGACCGAGCGATTGGTCGACGTTGCAAAGATCGACCAGCCTCTCCACATGGAGGGACGCAATATGATCATCTTCTATGCACCGGACAAAGCTGCTAAGGCTAAACCGGAAAAATTGGCAACAGAAAATAAACCAGCATAACACAAAGGAACAATATGCCCAAGATGAAATCACACCGGAGTGCTCGTAAGACGTTCAGGGTCACCGGAACCGGAAAGATCAAGCGCCACAAAATGAACCGGCGTCACATTCTTACAAGCAAAGCGACAAAACGCAAACGCCATCTTCGCCGCTCAGGATTGGTATCGGCGGTCGACGAGAAGAATATCAAACGTCTGTTGGTCATGTAAGTTTTTCACTTAATCCACATCTATCCATAATCACCAAAGGAGCCAAGAGCAACTATGCCACGTTCGCAGAACAAAGTTGCCTCCCATCGCCGTCGCAAGAGAATTCTCAAAGAAGCGAAAGGCTATTGGGGCGCGAGAAGCAAGGTCCTGACGGTAGCCAAACACAGCGTCGATAAAGGCTATCAATATGCATACCGGGACAGAAAAGCAAAAAAGAGAACATTCCGACAATTATGGATCGCGCGCATCAACGCTGCCGCGAGATTGCACGGGATGACCTATTCCACCCTTATCGACGGAATGCACAAGAAGCAGGTCGATATTAACCGCAAAGTTCTCGCAGAGCTTGCGGCAGGAAATCCTGAAGCATTTGCAGAAGTTGTAAAGTTTGTCAAAGCCTAAAAAAATGCTTCCCGCCATGCCATGATCAATCGGTGCCGGCGGGAAGTTTTTGTTTCATTCCAGAAGAACAGTTCCTGACAATGCCAGAGTTATCTCCGAATTTAGAAGAGTCAATTCGATCGGTCCGCGAGAAATCTCGAGCTGATGCCGCACGCATCACTTCGCAGGAAGATCTGGAAAAATTCCGGATCGAATTCCTTGCCCGAAAGGGGAGCGTAGGCCAGCTCTTCGATGATCTAAAGCTGGTTCCGCCGGAATTGAAACCGAATCTTGGAAAGCAGTTGAACGAACTGCGCCATGACGTTGACGCACTCTTTCAAACTGCAAAACAGAAAATCGAATCGGCTCACGTCGGAAAAGAGAGCTTTATCGATCTGACGCTTCCCGGAAGAATTGCGCCGCTCGGCACCCGCCATCCGATCACCCAAACGCTGGAAGACCTTTCGGCTATCTTCACCTCGATGGGTTTTGGCGTTGTGGACGGCCCGGAGATCGAAGATGATTATCATAACTTCGAGGCGCTGAATTTTCCGCCGAATCATCCAGCGCGCGATATGCAGGACACGTTTTTCATCGAGGACGACATATTGCTGCGGACGCATACCTCGCCTGTTCAGATCCGCGTCATGAAAGAACGCCGCCCCCCGATTCGTGTCATCATGCCGGGGCGTGTCTATCGAAACGAGGCTATCAGCGCCAGAAGCTATTGCCTTTTCCATCAGGTGGAGGGGCTGTATGTCGACAGAAACGTCAACTTCAGTGAATTAAAAGGCACGCTTGTCGCTTTTGCTCATGAATTCTACGGAAAGAACCTCAAATACAAGTTCCGCCACAGTTTTTTCCCTTTTACCGAGCCAAGTCTTGAAATGGATATCACATGCTTCCTGTGCTCCGGAAAGGGATGCCGGGTATGCAAACACTCGGGCTGGCTGGAGATCCTCGGGGCCGGTATGGTTCATCCGAATGTCCTGAAAAATGTTGGATATGACCCTGAGGAGTTCACCGGCTTTGCATTCGGCATCGGCGTTGAACGAACGACGTTGCTCAGACATAATATTTCGGACATTCGGTTATTGTTTGAAAACGATATTAGATTTCTAAAGCAGTTTTAGTCTTTACCATTATGCGCATATCTCTCAATTGGTTACGCCGCTACGTTCAACTCAAGATTAGTGCTGATGAGCTTGCTCAAAAGCTCACTTCGGTGGGATTAGAAGTGGAGGGTGTCGAAGACCTTGGCCGTGCACTGCAAGGATTTGTTGTCGGCGAGGTTCTCTCAGTGAAGAAACATCCGAACGCCGACAGGCTTTCTGTTTGCATTGTCCGGGTAGGAGAGCCAGAAAAGTCAGATGAAGCATCTTCCGATCTCCAGATTGTCTGCGGTGCTCCAAACGTTCAGTCTGGACATAAGGTAGCAGTAGGATTGATTGGCGCTGTTGTCCCGAAAAATCAGCATGATCCGGAAGGAAAGCCGTTCACCCTCTCAAAAGTCAAAGTGAGGGGGGAAGAATCCAATGGAATGATCTGTTCTGAATACGAGCTGGGGCTCGGCAAGGACGCAAGCGGCATCCTTGTTCTTGATTCAACAGCGAAAACTGGAACGCCCTTGACAACTTATTTAGGCCTGGACGATATCGTATTTGAGATCGGCGTGACCCCGAACCGTCCGGACTGCCTGAGCCACATCGGCATCGCAAGGGAAGCAGCACCGCTGCTGAAGAAAAAACTTCTCATTCCAAAGACGAAGGTTCCTGAAGACAAAAGAAATGATATAAAGAAAAGCATCTCCATCGAGATACGGAATAAGGAAGCGTGCGTCCGCTACTCGGCCCGCCTTATTACAAACGTGAAAGTTGCTCCGTCGCCCCAATGGCTTCAATCACTTCTCAAGTCCTGCAACATCAGGCCGATCAATAATGTTGTGGATATCAGCAACTTCGTGATGTATGAATCGGGCCAGCCGCTCCATGCGTTCGACTATGACACGCTTCGCGGCAAGAAAATCGTCGTGAAGAATGCACTGGACGGAGAAAAATTTACTACGCTTGATGGAACAGAGCACACACTCTCTTCATCGACGCTCATGATCTGTGACAATGAACGCCCTGTTGCTATCGCAGGAGTGATGGGCGGCCTCAACTCGGAGATATCGAATTCAACGACGTCTGTCCTCATCGAAAGCGCCTGCTTTGAACAATCCGGGATTCGAAGAACTGCAAAGCGTCTTGGCATTTCTTCCGATGCATCATACAGATTTGAAAGAGGGACGGATCCGAATGGAACACTCTTCGCAGCAGACCGGGCAGTGATACTGCTCGCAGAGTTCGCAGGTGGACATGTTCATTCTGGAACAGTTGATGTCTATCCGAAAAAGATAAGAGAGAAAGGAATTACTCTTCGCCTTTCACGTGCGAATAAAGTATTGGGAACGTCTCTTGTCGCCGCGCAAATAAAGAAAATGCTGCCGCCTATCGGCATCAAGATTCGATCAGTCTCGGCGGGAAGTTTCGTCTGCGCCGCCCCGACGTTTCGCCCGGACATTGAGCATGAAATCGATATCATCGAGGAAATAGCGAGACTCTATGGCTATTCAAATATTCCGGATTCCATGTCCACGACGATCGAATTGACGCACCGTCTCACCGGCAGAAATGCCGCAAATGATATTCGCACTTCACTAGAAGGACTGGGCTTCAACGAGGTCGTTACGAACAGCCTCATCGACGAGAATGTTGCCAGGTTGTTCTCCGAAAAGATCGTTCATATCAAGAACCCGATCAGCAAGGACCTTTCCGCTATGCGCCCGAACATGGTTTGCAGCGTGCTGCAGACGGTCTATTTCAATTCCAACTACGGAACGAACGACATCAGGGTCTTCGAAATTGGAAGAACGTATCATAAAGCCGAAAAGGATGACCCTGGTGCTGTAATTCCCGGCTATTTGGAGAAAAAGACCCTCGCAATCTGCCTCTCAGGAAGAAAAAATCAGGTCGGATGGTATGCCGACGACAGACCGGTCGACATCTACGATATCAAAGGAGTTGTCGAGGGATTGCTCAACAAAATTCTACTTGACAAATTTCAATTTATTTGCTATGATAGCCATAGTGCTTTAACTGAGGAGACTATAGCTGTTGAAAAAAATGGCACTTACATCGGCTTTCTGGGCAAGGTGAAAAGGGATTTGCTCAAGAAGTTTTCACTTGAAAGCGATGTTTATGTTTCCGAGCTAAGCATTGAAGAATTGACGGAGGAGGAAGAAGGGTTTAAGAGTTACGTTCCATCGTCAAAGTTTCCTCCTGTCACACGTGATTTGGCCTTCATCGTCGATAAAAAAGTTTTGGTTGAAAGCGTTGACAGGGTCATTCGATCAAGCGGCGCACCGTTGTTGAAAAAAAATACTCTCTTCGATATTTTTGAAGGCGAACCTCTCCAAGAAGGCAAGAAGAGTTTTGCATTTGCATTGGAGATGAATTCGACCGAAAGAACTCTCACGGAAGCCGAAGCAGATGCGGTGATCAAGAAGGTTGTGGCAGATGTCTGTTCTCAGTTGGGTGCAGAACTTCGAAGCTGATTGGATTAATGCGATAACGTCATAGGCGTGAAGTGCAAGAACAGCTTGACCAAGAAATAGTGAGCGTGGAAAATTCTCTCGAGACTGCCCTGAAGCTGCTCTGGGATAAAGCCTATGCAGCCTCGATATCGATCAGTTCTCTTCGCGAAGAGAAGCATGCCATTCAGCTGAAGGCGAACGAGTTGGAAGCAAGAATTCTGCAGATGCAGACCGAATTATCAGCGAAGGATGCTGAAATTGATAAACTCCGGAGAGAAGCCGATGCAATGCTGCTGACGTCGGTTTCCAACGGGAGCCTTAGTAAAGAGGAGAGGGAGCAGTTGCAGGAAAAAGTCAAGGCAATTTTGGATAAAATCAATTCTCATCTATAAACTATACGAGGAAGCGTTATCGCTGACGTTTGTTAAATTTTCCCAACCTACAACTAGATAGCACATTGGAATTCACAATGGACAGGAAAAGCGTGAGAGTCAAGATATTTGGGTCTGAGTATCCGTTACGAGGTGAGAGTGAAGAATTCACGAAAAAAGTCGCTGGCTACGTCGATACAATGATCAATTCAATTCACGACAAAATTCCTGAACAACCACCGCTTACAATTTCCGTTCTCGCGGCGCTCAACATCACAGAAGACTTGTTGAAGGAGAAGGACAAGAACCGGGAGATAATTAGTAATTTCGAAAACGAGATTATCAAGATTTCAAATTACCTGGATACAAGTCTGCAGAGCAATGAATAATTCAATGTGCCACTTTTCGTAGGAGGCATTTTTACTCTTCTGCTGGGACAATTTAATCCGCACCGTCAGCCGTAGTCAATTACATTAAAGAACCTGACATCTATACCACAGGGAGTTTGACTCATAATCGTCATATTACAGGCCTCGACCGTTCCGCCCTTGGCGAAACGGATTTGCGAAACGCCTTCGGGTTTCCTGCATTCGCAGGATAGCAGACAGTGGAAGTAAGAAACGATTAGGCAAACACCCACCGTTTAAAAGAACGAGGTTCTTTAAACATTTGCCTAGGGTAGCTGTGCGGATTTTTATTTTTACTCCGATGTACTAAACCTAACTTCATTATTGAGAGGGATGCTGGATATGCAAGTAGTCATTATCATCCCCATGGTAGTTGTGTTGTGCAGCCTAGCGGCATACGCCGGATGGTACCTTAACGCCCGCTCCGGCCAGAATAAGATAATGGGGGCAGAGGAACGCGCGAAAAAGATCATTGCCGATTCTGAACGGGAGGCGAACTCCGTGATGCGCGAGAAATTGCTTGAAGTGAAAGATGAATGGTACAAGAAAAAACAGGATTATGACAACGAAGCGAACCAAAAAAGGAGCAAGCTGCAGGCCTACGAGAAACAAATCACCTCTAGGGAAGAAAACATAGACAGAAAAGTGGAACTGCTGAATAAGAAAGAGAGAGAGCTGCACCAGGTTCAGCGGGAGACTGACGAAAAATCAAAGGTCTTGGAAACGCGGCAAGTTGAACTGGAGAAGATTATTGCGGAAGAGATCATCCGCCTTGAGCGTTCTTCGGGACTATCGCGAGATGAAGCCAAGAAGATCCTCATTGAAACCATGACCAATGCCGCGAAAACTGAGGCCGCACAGACACTTAAAGACCTCAGGGATAAAGTCCGTGAAAGCGCGAAGCAGGAAGCACAGAAGATCATCGTTCAGGCTATTCAACGATCCGCTGCCGACCATGCAGTCGAAACGACAGTCAGCGTTCTGAATATCCAAAGCGACGAAATGAAGGGGAGGATCATAGGTCGCGAGGGAAGAAATATCCGGGCTTTTGAAGCTGCAACAGGCGTAGATGTCATCGTAGATGATACGCCTGAAGCCGTTATTTTGTCAGGGTTTGATGCCTTCCGTCGAGAAGTGGCTAGAATATCTTTGGAACGCCTTATTGCCGATGGCAGAATACACCCGGCACGTATTGAGGAAGTTGTCGGCAAAGTCAAGGGAGAACTGGAGGAGGAAATTATCCGGTCTGGCGAAAACGCACTTTTGGAGGCCGGCTTGCCGGGTGCGCATCAGGAAATAGTAAAACATATCGGTAGAATGAAATACCGTTCAAGCTACGGCCAGAATCTCTTACAGCACAGTATTGAAGTTGCTTATCTCTGTGGAATCATTGCCTCTGAGCTCGGCATCGACCCGATTCTGGCAAAACGAGCAGGACTGATGCATGACATAGGCAAGACGGTCGACCGAAGCATCGAAGGACCGCATGCGCTGCTTGGCTACGAACTGGCGAAAAAATACAACGAGCATCCTATCGTCGTAAATGCGATCGGTTCACACCATGAAGATATTCCGATGGAACATCCTATCTCTGCAATCGTCCAGGCCGCAGACGCAATAAGCGGAGCCCGTCCCGGAGCACGGCGTGAGTCCGTCGAAGTATATGTCAAGCGCCTGGAAAAACTGGAGTCGATGGCTCAGTCGTTCCAGGGAGTCGCCAAGACCTATGCGATTCAGGCCGGACGTGAGATACGCGTTATCGTTGAGCATGACAAAATCGACGATGCGCAAGCCGACCAACTCGCCCATGATATCGCGCAAAAGATACAGACTGAAATGGAATACCCTGGGCAGGTCAAGGTCATCGTCATCCGCGAAGTCCGGTCAATCGCATTCGCAAAATAGCGGCAGGTCCTCGCTCCGATGCTCACACGAATTGGCGTTACGGGGGGAATTGGAAGCGGCAAGTCCGAAGTCTGTAAAATTCTTTCTTCCATTGGCGTCCCCTTTGTTTCTGCTGACCTCATCGCCCGCCGTCTGACCGATGCTGACCCATCGATAAAAAAAAAGATCATTGCCCGTTTCGGGTTTGAATCGTACGTTGCCGCAACAAGCACGCTCGACCGAGCGCACATCGCCTCTCTCGTGTTTGGCAACCGGGAAAACCTCCTCGCCCTTAATGCGATCGTTCATCCTCCGGTGTTGAAATCTGTCGACGATGAGGCCAGCGCTATTGAGAAGATTCATAAATCTGGATATCTTATCGTTGAAGCGGCGCTCATGTTTGAGTCCGGATTGAACAAGAATTTGGATTACGTCCTGACTGTTGCAGCAGAAGAGGCTCTCCGAATCGACAGGTTGCGTCGCCGGTCGAACCTCACGGACGAACAGATCCGATCGAGGATGGAAAACCAGATTCCGGTTGATCAGGCAATTGAATCGTCGGATTTTGTCCTTCACAACAACGGTTCCGTCAAGGAGCTTCAAGAAAAAGTGACTTTTTTCCATACAATATTTTCAGCATTGAAACCACAAACAAAAAGGGACCATGGACATTCTCGATAACGAGGCAAAACTTTTTTTCAAAACATACAAACGTCTCCCCCTCATCATCGACCGGGGAGAAGGCTGTTACCTCTTCGCCAAAGATGGAGAGAAATATCTTGACATGTTCTCGGGGTTGGCAGTAAATGCCCTTGGCTATGGCCATCCCGGCGTGATCGCAGCGATCGAGAAACAGGCGAGGAAGTATACGCACCTCTCGAATTATTTCGTGCAGGAGCCGCAGGTCGAACTCGCCGAATGTCTCCTCAGCCATTCGAAATTTCAAAAGATCTTCTTCACAAATTCAGGAACCGAGGCAACGGAGGGAGCGATCAAGCTGGCGCGGAAGTGGGGAAAGACGAACAACAAGACGAGAATATTCGGCATGACGAACGGCTTCAGCGGACGGTCGATGGGGTCTCTCTCGATCATGGACAAGGACAAATACCGCGAAGGCTACGGACCGTTCCTGGAAAATTGCGGGCATATCACCTTCAACGACGTCGACGACTTACGTGCAAAAGTCGACGACACAACGGCAGCGGTCTTCCTTGAGTTTATCCAGGGAGAAGGAGGGATCGTTCCAGTCTCGAAGGAATTCGTCGCAGCGCTCGAATCTCTCCGGAATCAATTCGGATTCCTCGTCGTCGCCGATGAGATCCAGTCGGGGATCATGCGCACCGGGAAATTTTTCGCTTTCGAGCATTTTAATTTTCATCCCGACATCGTCACCATCGCAAAACCGATCGGGGGAGGGCTTCCGCTCGGAGCGATCCTGGGGAACGACGCCGTTGCCTTCGTCTGGTCGTACGGCGTCCACGGAACGACGTTCGGCGGAAACCCGGTCGCATGTGCCGCAGGAAAAGTAGTCATCGATACATTGACGGCTGAGGCGATGCGGAAACACATGAACGATGCTTCAGCATATTTGCACTCCCAGCTTGCGGCACTCCAAAAAAAGTTCGCCATCATTAAAGAAGTACGCGGCTCCGGATTTATGGTCGGCGTCGATTTGAACACCGACAGCGCTCCGATCGTCGATGAAATGCTTGCACGCGGAGTTCTCGTCAACTCTACGGCAAAGACCGTTGTGCGAATTCTCCCTCCTCTTATCGCTCAAAAGAAAGAAATCGATACGTTGATTCAGGTCTTTGACGGCGTCCTTTCGTTGAATCTTTCAAAAGCGTGAATATTTCCTCGACATTAAGATTTTGTTAAATAAATGCTTGACATTAAAATGTCTCCCATCTATATTTGCACTGCAACAGAATGCCATGCACCAATTTCCATCAACTAAATGTCGAGGTCCGCTATGAAGAAAATCTTTGCAATTGCTGCAGCAACAGCATTAGTCTCTTCTTTAAGTTTCGCACAACTTGCGTTGCATGACATCGGAGGTGGAGTAGGGTATGTATCGGTCTCATTCACGAACGGAGGATCTTCATCCCAATCTATCGGTGGATTTCTGCTCGCTGCGCATGCAAATTTGGGCGAACTTGCAAAAGATCTCACCTTAGCTCCTGATGTTGAATACTTCTCAACCTCAACAACTGTCAACGGCGGTACGTGGAAGGTTGGCGATTTCGCTATCAACGCGAACGTTCATTACAATTTCGAGATGGAAGGGACGATAAAACCCTATGTCGGAGCAGGGCTCGGATTGGACTTCTTCAGCACAACAGCTTCAGCAACAATTCCATATTTTAACGGCTTTACAATTGTCACACAAACTGTGAGCGCCACGGCTTCGGCAACCCGGCTTGGTATTAACCTGCTCGCAGGAGCAAACTACAAGTTGAACGATAAGATGAGCCTGTTGCTTGAACCGCGATATGTTATTGCAAGCGACTTAGACAATTTCCAAATCAAAGTAGGCGTGACCTGGGCATTGAACTGATAGATGCATCATAAGTTTTGAATACGGGCCTTTCAATCAAACGAAAGGCCTTTTTATTGCGCTAAACAAATGCTCTCGACAAGACAACTGCGTCCATGAATCATTAGGAAAACATCATTCAGGTTGAAAGGAATTCAAATATTAAGCAATTGTTAACTAAATATTAATTAATTACTTGCTTCTTCAAAACTCCAACTTTATATTTGCACAGTTTCACAAGTTCCACCGGTGGTAACGGTTCCACCAATAAATTACATTTTCATAAACCTAATCGGAGGTAATTTATGAAGAAGGTCCTATTGATAGTGTTGGCGATCGCCATGGTCTTCGGCATTGCGGCAGCTCAGGATGTGAATCCGGCCATTCATCAAGGTGCAAAATCGATGAACTTCACGTTTAACGGTCTGGGGAATTTCGGCGTCGGCCCAACCGGTCCGAACGCCGGTATCGGAGGAACATATTTTTTGAGCAATGAAGCGGCAATTCGTGCGGGTTTACAGCTTGGAATCGCGACCACCTCGACTCCTGCAAACGCGCCCACAGGTTTCACAGGAACAGACGGAAGCTCTTCGGCAATGACATTCGGCATCGGAGCCGATTATTTGATGTATATGAATGCCGGCCGAGTTCGGCCTTACTGGGGTGCAGGATTTAATTTTACGACAGCTACAAACGACGTCAAGTATGCCACCATTGGCTCCACGCAGGACGAACAAAAAGGTAACACCCCCACTACCGTCACGCTGGCAGGCTTCATGGGTGCAGAGTTCTTCATTTATTCGGAACTGAGCTTCTCAGCGGAATATCAGTTGAACCTCATCAGCTTGACCTCGTATTCTGACCTAACGCACTCTAATCCTGCATCGACCACGAAGGAGCCAAGCACTTTTAACATTCTTGGCTTTGGAGCTGCAGGCGTTACTTTGCATATTTATATGTAACACTTCAGCAATGCGGCAATAAAGGGCGCCCCGCAGTGAATGCAGGACGCCTTTTTTATTTTGATTTTTTTTCGTATCTTAGACCTATATGGAAATAAAGACGGACTTTCTTGTTCTCGGGAGCGGCATCGCCGGTTTGTTTTATGCGCTGAAGGTTGCAGGGCTTGGGTCAGTGGCGATTGTAACAAAGAAACAAAAGGCTGAATCCAACACGAACTACGCACAGGGGGGAATCGCGTCCGTCTTATCGTCCACGGATTCGTTCGAGTCGCACATCGCCGACACGATGAATGCCGGCGCGCAGTTGTGTCATCGGGATGCAGTGGAAGTTCTTGTCAAAGAGGGACCGGAGCGGGTCAAAGAACTAATACAGATCGGGGTGGAATTTACCCGGCACGGGACCCAACTCGACCTCGGAAAAGAAGGGGGACATTCGCAGCATCGGATCGCCCACGCCGCAGATCTGACGGGTAAAGAGGTCGAACGGGCGCTCCTTGCAAAAGTTGCAGACCATCCGAATATCACCATCTACGAAAATCATATCTCCATCGACCTCATCACCGAGCACCATCTCTTCGAAAACGCCAAGAAGCAGCATTCCGATATTCACTGCTGGGGAGCATACGTACTCGACGTCGACAACAATGTCGTAAAGACATTCCTGGCACCGGTGACGATGTTGTCTACTGGAGGAGCGGGACATGTGTATTTGCATACAACAAACCCGTCGATCGCGACCGGCGACGGTATCGCGATGGCTCTTCGTGCGGGAACACCTGTCGGAAATCTGGAATTCATTCAATTTCATCCCACGGCACTCTATAATTCCGGCTCTCCCGAGTTTATGATCACAGAAGCGATCCGCGGGTTTGGCGGAATCCTCCGCACGACATCAGGCGAGGATTTCATGCCGAAGTACGATAAACGCGGCTCTCTTGCAACCCGCGATATTGTCGCACGGGCAATCGATACGGAACTCAAGAAGAGCGGCGCAGAATACGTGTACTTGGACGTCACGCATCTCGATGCGGAAGCTGTGAAAAGTCATTTCCCGAATATCTACAGCCGGTGTCTAGAGTTTAAGCTGGATATCACAAAGGAACTGGTTCCTGTCGTTCCGGCTGCACACTACGTTTGCGGCGGAGTTGTGACCGATCTTAATGGACGGACGTCGATTTCCGGCCTCTACGCCTGCGGCGAAGTGAGCATGACGGGAGTGCACGGCGCGAACAGGCTGGCAAGTAATTCCTTGCTCGAAGCTATCGTTTATTCGCACAGGGCGTCGGAAGACATCAGGCAGCGCCGATTTCCAAAAGAGGCGATTCCGGAGATTCCCGCCTGGGACGACTCGGGGACGATCAACAGCGAAGAATGGGTCCTGATTTCGCATGACCGGCGCGAGATTCAACAGGCAATGTGGGATTATGTCGGGATCGTCCGCTCTACAGCTCGCCTCGAACGCGCGCAGCGCCGTATTCAGTTGATCCTCAAAGAAGTCACAGACTTTTACAAACGTACGAAGGTCACCGAAGGCCTTATTGAGTTACGAAATATTGCTTGTGTGGCAGACATTATCATTCGTTCGGCTCTCATGCGCCACGAAAGCCGTGGACTGCATTTTACAACAGACTATCCAAAGATCGACGATGCGAACTGTCTCGTCGACACAATCATCACATCGGACATTATAAATGAAAAGACAGCGACTCGATAACGACAAACCACGCTGCGCCTGCGGCATCTTTGGTATTTACGGACATCCTCAGGCTTCATTGCTTACGTACTACGGCCTCCATTCGCTGCAGCACAGGGGACAGGAAGCAAGCGGCATCGTGACGAGCGATTACGACGCTAGAAAGCAGAGGCATCATTTCAACGCTGTGAAAGGAATGGGACTCGTCACTGACGTTTTCAAAGATTACAGAGTTGTGCAGGATCAGCTCAAGGGAGTCTCTGCAATAGGGCACAACCGCTACTCGACCGCCGGATCAGCCAACAATCGTTTTAACATTCAACCCTTCACCGTCAATTACCGAAACGGAAATCTGGCGCTCGCTCACAACGGCAACCTTACCAACTTTCACGCTCTTCGCCAGGAACTGCAGGATGAAGGAACGATCTTTCAGACAACGTCGGACAGCGAGATTGTTCTCCATCTTATAGCGCGGAGCAAGCAGAAGCAGCAGATCGATCAGATACAGGAGGCGTTGGAAAGAATAGAAGGAGCATTCTCTCTTTTGATCCTCACCGATACTTCGCTTATCGTCACACGGGACGTTTACGGGTTCCGGCCGCTCGCGCTAGGATTGAAAGACGATCGCTTCGTCGTTTCGTCCGAAACATGCGCGTTTGACATGATAGACGCCACGTACGTCCGGGATGTAGCACCAGGTGAAATATTGGTGATCGATGATAACGGAACCAAGGCCAGAAAGCTGCACTCGCGCTGGCTGCCCAAAAAAGATGCAAAGCCTCATCATTGTATTTTTGAGTTCATTTACTTTTCACGCCCCGACAGCCAGATCTTTGGCGAGAGTGTCGACAAAGTGAGACGAAAACTTGGAAAGGCGCTGGCCCAGGAAGCTCCTATCGCTCCCGACAGCGACGAGGCGAAGACGATCGTCATCAGCGTTCCAGACTCGAGCAACACCGCAACTCTCGGCTTTGTCTCGGAAAGCAACAAACAGGGCATCCCCACGAAACTTGAGATAGGGCTGATCAGGAACCATTATGTCGGCAGAACGTTCATCCAGCCCGAGCAAGGGGAGCGGGAGATGAAAGTCAGGACAAAATACAATACTGTAAAAGGGGTCCTGAAGGGAAAGAAGGTTGTCCTCGTCGACGATTCGATAGTGAGAGGAACAACATCAAAGCAGCTTGTTAAGTTGTTGAAAGAAGCGGGACCTAAGGAGATCCATTTCAGAATTACTTCTCCTCCTATTATCAGTCCTTGCCATTGGGGAATGGATTTTCCGCGGAAGGAAGAGTTGATCGCCGTGCGCTGCAACGGCGATGTCGAAA
>Ga0265338_10001894_pt1 | contig 32749 bp, 28 predicted proteins | sample 42126metaG_FD_193579 | JGI IMG/M metagenome (GOLD analysis project Ga0265338, IMG submission 193579) | Rhizosphere microbial communities from Carex aquatilis grown in University of Washington, Seatle, WA, United States - 4-21-26 metaG | ecosystem: Host-associated > Plants > Roots > Rhizosphere...
CAGCGGATACATTTCAAGCAGCTCGCGCATGCTATTGGCTATGGCCGTATCGACCGTCGCCACCAAAACGGTCGGTTGAGCAGTCCCAGCATGAACGCTTTGACCTGTTTCGTAACGCATAACGTTTGAAGAAGTTGGATTCAAGGGCGCCAAGTGAGCCATGAAAGAGTGCCTTTCTAATTTAGTCGAGAAGGGGAACGGAAAGCCGGCCCAGCACTGAAATCTTGCTTCTGCAAGATCTCCCGACCGCCCGTCCCCCTTCCGCACGCGCATAATCCCCTAGCAGGCCGCGCCCAACAATACAGACAAGGCGTTAGGGCCTTAGGGGATTTCCTGTAGGGGCGACGGGGTGGAACGGATGCACGAAACGACCGATCTTGTGCGGCGTCGGAACCAATCAACAGAGGCTGTCACGGACGAATAGACCAGAAAAACCCAAAATATGCCGGAAATCAAGGGGGATCGGCTGCATGGCCGATCCCCACCGACAAATTGTCTATGCCTCGACGATTTGATTGCGGACGGCGTATCGAACGAGTTCGCTCACGGTATGCAGTTGCAGTTTGCGCATGATGTTCGCGCGATGTGTCTCGGCGGTTTTCACGCTGATGTTGAGCGATGACGCAACTTCCTTGCTGCTCTTTCCCTCCGCAAGCAATTGGACGATTTCTCTCTCGCGCGACGTCAAACGATCGCGCAGCGCGGTTGGAAGCTCCGGACGCATCCTTCCTTCTTTGAAGCTGGTCAGCATCACCTCTGTGGCTCGAGGAGTGAGAAATGGTTTGTGATTCGCTAGTGTTTCGACGGCAATAATCAGGTCGCGGTCCGAATCTGACTTTACGATGTACCCTCTCACGCCAGCTTCCAGAATATCTCGAATCAATTGGTCGGAATAATGGACAGAAAGAATCAGAATCTCAGTGCTCGGCGATTCCTTGCGAATTCTCCTTGCCGCATCCACGCCGTTGAGGTCGGGCATGCTGATGTCCAGGATCACGATATCAGGTTTCAGTTCTTGAGCTTTCGCGACAGCCTCTCTGCCTGTATGAGCCTCTCCGCAAACTTCCCAGCCCGGGCGTGATTGCAGCATCCCCTTGATCCCACGCCGCATGAGGTCGTGATCATCTGCTACCAGGATACGAAGCGCCTTCATATTTGGCTCCCACAAGGATGGATTGTTTCAGCAAGCATACAAGAGAACCCGAGAAACGAACATCCGGGTGCGAGAGCAGGCCAATCCCCGAGCCGTTTCATTCGGTTCCTTCCTTTGCTACTCTGCATTCTCGATGTGGCTCCCTGCGATGCCGATCGCCCCGCCGCGTTTATGATGTTGGCCACGCTTATTAGGATGTTGCATTTCACGCAGCGGGGGAACCGGCCGATGAATTGATGGATTAAGTGGGATGATCCCCCCCAAACTTAACCGGCATATTAGGCCGCCAATTTAATTTGGCCCCGCCGCTCGGTCCATCGGAGTCATACTGTAAGCTCTTACGTAAATCCCTGTAGGTCGCTAGGACTATCAATCAAAACAAGTTAGCATCCATCATCGACCCGTCTTGTCACACTACCGCGCGGATCTTCGTCTGGCCTATTTCGAGACTGTTTGACCACCGCCACCCAATTCCTTCAATTGATTCACTTCCCCAACCACTCTCACCCATTCCTTCTTGTTCTTTTTTGTCGCAAAAGGCGCATTCAAGTCGTGGTAGTAGGCCAGCAGATCGTCTCTCAAGTCCGGTGAAATAGTCGAGAAGTTATTCTTCTGCAACCGATCCATTAAATCGGCGTATGTATTGTCCGCAAGTGGATACTGCCCCGGTGAGGTAACTGTGCCCGTGTCGAAATTATCGTTCAAGAGATCTACTTTGCCGGAACTACTATCCTCGGCCGTAAGCTCTTCATATTTCTGCAGCGCATTGGCGAAGCTCGCCACAAACAACTTCTCCGTTTCGGGGGTTGGAATTTTGAAGGCCAGCACCTGGAATGGCCCTACCTTGGGAATCAGACGAACGAAGAAAGCGAGCAGCCTCGTACCAAATTCCGGCTTCGCATATCTCCCTGGCCACTGTTTCTCATAGTCGGAGCGAGAAACCCGATAGAGGAATGCGGTCCGCTTAATTCCCGGGCTTCCCTTTTGTATCTCGTCCTTGTCGGTCTGCCATGCTATCTTGGTGGCCTCTGGCACCAATTTGCTCACGCCTCTCCTGTAAGAGCTGATCGCAAGATCGTAATCGGAAAGCACAGAATCCAAGTCGAGTGAGTATGTCTCCTCAAACGCGCGCGCAAGCAAATCCTTCGAGACCTGAAATCCAAGGTGTTCGCGATAGGCATCTGAGGCGTATCGTCCCTTCGCAACCTGCAACACATCAAATCCAAACTCAGTTTTTAGGTGAGCAAGCGGATTCTCATCATACGTCACCACGTCCCCATATTTTCGGCGAAGCTTCGGATAAAGGATCGGCACAGCGAGATTTGTACCAGTTCGATGACCCTCGTTGTCCGCCGCATAGTGCGCGAGTGCGCCGAGGGCAAACGCATACTCGTTGATGTTTTGCGAGTCGCGCAATAACGCTTCGACGAAATCTCCGCTCCGGACGTAATGAACGAGATCGCTGAAGAACTTGCTGCCAAACGGGTAGTAGCCCATGTCCTGGATTATGCAGCCGCCATACGCGTATCCGTGCGCGGTCATCAGATCCTCGTGACTCGCCTGAGGGAATCGTTTCAAGAGCAACGGCTTGATCGCTTCATCCCATGCGGAATCTACAATCGCTTCATGCGCAAGGACGGAATAACCCTGCGAAGAAGGAGGGAAAACAAGCAGAAGGATGAGAATCAAAGCTAGAGTTCTAGATGCGCGTATCGCGCAGACCTTCACTGGTTTGCAGGCCATTTGAGGATCATCGTCGAGCTTGTTTGCAATAGTTGAAAGAGGATTCACAACGTAATCACTCTGGATTAGAGATCAGTATCGAACCATGAACAAAGCCGCTTAATCTTGAGTCGAACCCGATTCATTCTCATCGCATGTGTTGCCGCCGAAGGGTTCGCATCAGGGCAGGATTCAAGTCTGAAAACTTAGCCCGATGCGGAGGTTCGCGAATGGTCGTCGTCTTTTGCGGACTCCGGAACAGGAAGGCTTGCAATCATCGTAGTTCCACCCTGGTGAGACTTGATTTGTAGCCAGCCGCCGAGCTGCCCCAATCGTTCCCTCATTCCTCGAATGCCCACCCCCAGTTGCCCGCCTCTGCTATTAAGCGCGGCCAGGATTTCTGGCGCAATCCCTTTGCCGTCGTCTGCCACTTCCAGCCGGACGATGCCGGATTGCAAAACTACGTGCACGCTTGCCATTTCGCTTCCCGAGTGGCGGAAAATGTTTGTCAGACTTTCTTGCACGATTCGGAAGAGAGTTCTCTCTGCGATTTCGGAAAGCCGCTTAGGACCAAGTGAAACCTTCAAATCGACCTTCACCTTACTGCGCTGCGTAAATCCCTCGATATACCACTCCAGCGCTGATTTCAATCCTGCGTGGTCCAGAGTTGGGGGATAAAGGAGGTAGGAAAGCGTCCTCGTTTCGTCGGAAGCTTTTTGGGAGATTAGCATCGCTTCGCGGAGAAGATCGGCGCCCTCCGGATCGATCGCGGTGACCCTTGCGTTCACTGCCGAAAGTTGAATTACAAGCGCGGCCAAACTTTGGCCCATACTGTCATGCAATTCCCGTGCGATTCGACGGCGCTCCTCATCCTGCAGCTGCAGCAAACGCGCCGAAAGGTTCCGTAGTGATTCTTCCGCCTCTTTGCGGAGAGTCACATCTCTATTGATTTCAAGAATGCCAATCGCCCGCCCTTGCTGGTCGCGCTCCACCACCTGACGGCTTGCTACGGTGATTCGCTTTCCGTCTCGAGTCAAGTGAACCAGCTCTCCCTCCCAGGAGCCGGTGCCAAATAATTTGTCGTGCATTTGATCGAAGGGTTCTGAGAATTCTGTTTGCAGGAATTGATGCGACACGTGGCCGCAAGCCTCCGCGGCAGACCAACCGTAAGTTTCCTGTGCACCCCGATTCCAGAACAGGATGACGCTGTCCATATCGCGGGAGATGATGGCATCGTGGGCCAGATGCAGCAGTTCGGACTGTTTCCTCAATTCGTCGATCGCCTGCTTTTGCTCCGTAACGTCGTCAATTACGAGAAGAATGGATCGTCGCGAATTCTTTTCGCTCCTCACTTGCCTGGCATTAAGAACCAAAGCCCGCTGTCCAATTCCAGGGAGATTGTGTGACACCTCGAAATTTCTCAATTCGGTCTTCTTGGGAAGAATTTCAGCGAGTGAATACAGCAAGAGAGGTATGTTCCACCGGCCATCCCCAAGCTCATGGAGAAGCCGATTTTCAATTTCGCTTCGTGACACCTCATATGTTTCCAGAAAAGCAGTGTTGGCCGACAGGACTCGTAAATCCTCATCGAGAACCAGGATCGATTCCCGAATTGTCTCCGTAATCATTTCTGCGTAAGCACGTGATTCCGTTGCCTGTCCCTTTAAATCATCAATGTCCATCAGGGTCAGGACAGCTCCTTCGACCGCGTTCGCGCTCGTGATATAGGGCCGCACCCGGACGGAGCGCCAAACGCCAAAGCTATCCGCGATGTCCTGATCCCCCGTGATCGAGTTGGTGATGGCATTCAAGATCATCTCTTGGAGGCCGGGAAAGACAACTGGGGACTTGAGTTCTGTTAGCGGGCGGCCCACGTCAGATTGCTTCAAGCAAAGGATTTCTTGCGCACGAGGAGTCAGAAATCGAATGCGCAGGTTCTTATCCAACACGATCATCGGAACATCGATATTACTGATAACGTTCGCCAGATCATTATTGGCAAGTATCAGATCAAGGTTCCGGTGTTGTAAGTCCTGCTTGAGAGCCGTGAGCTCTTCATTGGTGGTCCGCGACTCTGGATTCCGGCTCACAGATTCTTCGTTGATGTCCTGAGATTCTTTCTGGGGCTAGATCTGATCGGTTCACTTCGCTGCATTCCTAAAGATTCTTGCCCTGAAAGAATGGTTTGTGTTCACCCATCGCCTCAACAGCAGCCACAAGCCAGTTTGCCTGGGATTTCAGCAGGTAGCCGCTCGCCCCTGCGTTCTGAGCTTCGCGGACCATTTGCGTCGAGTCATATTGTGTAAACATCAGGATCTCGACTGTTGGGACCGCTTTCTTAATTTCAGGTGTGGCTTCCAACCCGCTCATCTCGGGCATCGTAATATCCATGATCACAACGTCGGGTTTTAGTTCTTTTGCTTTTCCGATGGCTTCCGCGCCGTCAGCCGCCTCACCTACAACAGTCCACTCCGCGCGCGTGCCAATCAATCTAACGAGCGCAGAACGCACCGCTTTTTCGTCGTCAACAATCAAGATTCGAAGGGTCCCCATTAGTGTTCCCGCCGCATTTTAGCCGATGATTGCGGAATCTCGATGAGCATAAAGTCTCGGCTGGAATACTTGGTACTGCTTCCACCTGCACGCGCAGATTTTTTCCGATGCTTCGACCGATAATTCACGCCTCGCCACAAACACGAAATATTTACCTGGTTTTCTAACATCTTACACGTGATCCGATTGGGTCCTTAGAGACCTCTAAAGCCACGCATGTAACCATTCGATTTGACAGGGCTTGCGCTAGTACTCTCACCCGGTCGTTGGTATCCGAATTGCACCCAAAGGGCCGGCAGGTTCGATCCTTTGCCATCATTCTAAATTGACCGTTCGAGGGAATACCGTGAATACCGTTTACGATATTTTCAGGAACTTTCCAGATAGTGGGCCGATTTGGATGGAGGCTGTTCAAGGTTTGGAGAATGTAATGGGGCGCTTGGAAATTCTTGCCCAGACGCGCCCCGGTGACTATTTCGTTTACGATTCAACCTCAGCCAAAGTCATCGACACAACAACTGAATCCGCTTAATTCCTGGTGACTGAACCCACTGTGGAATTACTTCTCCGCGGTCAGTACATTCGTCACAAACGACCCATCAGGAACAGTACTACCAGGATCAGCAGGACGAGGCTGATTCCTCCGCTTGGGTAATATCCCCAGTCCCTGCTGTGCGGCCACGTCGGCAAACTTCCGAAGAGTGCCAGTATCAGAACGACTGTAAGAATGAGCAGTAACATTGCTTTCCTCCTTTAGTTTTTCCTTAAGGACACGACTTATGCTTTTTTAATCCGCCCTATCTGAAGTCCCTGCCGTCTTGCCAGCCGAATTTGCTCTCATTTCACTCTTACAATAAGCTGAGTCGGTCTGCTTAACCATCAAGCAAACACTGTAGTGCTCCTTCTCAGTCGCGGTAGCGAAATAGAGACCGACGCCGCATGACAGGAACTGCCGAATAGGGTGTTTGCCGTATGTGAAGTTCCAGTACGACTGTTTAACTTTAGGATCGAGAATGAGTTAGGCGAAATATCTCAGAAGAAGAACGTCACGGGACTCTTATGCGCAAATGGCTGATAACAGGTGGAATCCTCTTAGCCCTAATCGTCGCTGCCGTTGTTACTCTCTTTGCTCTCCGGCCAACGATTCATCGGATCGCCTGCGAGCAAATGAGGAAGGTGTTGCAAACTCACTTTGCCAGCAGCGTCGAATTCTCCGATTTCAAAGTCAGCCTATTCCCTCGCGTCCATGTAACGGTTACTGGACTTGTGATGCGCCACAAAGGACGCACCGATATTCCGCCTCTCATCGAGATCCGCGAGGCGGATGCCTATGCCAATATCCCTGCCTTGATGGGGCCGAAGCCTCACATCTCATTCGTACAACTATATGGATTGCAGATTCATATGCCGCCCCGGCAGACAGGTTCCCAGCCGTTAATACAAAAAACCGATCAGGATCTTGCGAAGAAATATCCGGTCCTTTTTGAGGAAATCCATACGGACGACGCGATGATCGTGGTGCTGCGGGCGCAGCCGGATAATCCGGCACGCGAATTTCCCATTCATCACTTGGAGCTTCACGACGTCAGCTTCGATCGCTCAAGCAAATTCCACGCCATTCTTACGAACGCGGTGCCGAGAGGCGAGATTGACGCGACGGGTGAGTTTGGTCCCTGGCTGGCGGAAGTCCCCAGAGCGACGCCGGGCAATGGCCAGTACGATTTCGAAGATGCAGACCTCGGGACGTTGAAAGGACTTCGTGGAATTCTCTCTTCAAAAGGAAGATTCGTCGGGCCGCTCGATTACTTGTCCGTGGATGGAGAAACGGATACTCCCAATTTCGGCCTTCGCACCATGGGCCATCCCGTACCATTGCACACGGATTTTTCGGCTTTGGTGGACGGTACCAATGGCGATGTAATCCTGAAAAGCGTGACCGCTAAATTCCTTCACACCGTGCTTTCAGTCAGCGGTGAGATCGTTGATGTCAGCAGGGAAACGAAAGGTCGCACGATCTTGCTGAATGTTGTCTCCAGTGACGCTCGCATTGAAGATTTGCTCCGCTTGGCCGTCAGTTCCGATGAGCCTCTGATGACTGGCTCCGCGAACCTCAAGACGAAAATTAGCATCCCGGAAGGAGACGCGGACCTGCTGGAGCGCATGAAGTTGACTGGTCAATTCGGAGTAGGCGGAGCGCAATTTACGAGCCCGGAAGTTCAGGGAAAGATCGACAGCCTCAGCCGGAAAGGCCAGGGAGAGCCGAAAAACACGGACATCAGCGAAATGGTTTCCGAGCTGAAAGGAACCTTTCAGGCAAGCAACGGAGTCGTTTCGTTTTCTCACCTCAGCTTCGCAGTTGCCGGGGCGTCCCTGGCGTTGGACGGGACGTACAATCTCGACAGCACCGAGATGAATTTTCATGGAAATCTGACGCTGCAGGCAAAACTCTCGCAGACGACGACTGGCGCAAAGTCCTTTTTCCTGAAGGCTGTGGATCCCTTTTTCAAAGGGAAGAATGGCGGAACGGATGTCCCAATCAAGATCGTGGGGACAAAAGACCATCCATCCTTCGGCCTGGATCGCGGCGGGTACAAGAACAAGGACAACTCGGCCGATGCAAAGAAAGGCAGCAAGCCTTAGTCATCATCCAGAATCAGTCGCCGTTGGCGCCGTCTTCCGGCGCCACGTCCACCCCTTTGAATTCAAGGGATGGCCTGTTTGGATTTCCCTCAACAAAGACTGCGTGCCTCGACGCATAAGGGGGAATGCCCCCGTTGATACAGGCTGCGCTGTATTCCAGCCCGATTGCTTTGCGCCCACGATGTTTCCGTAGGCAGTCATTCATCACTGGAGGCTCAAAATGAATTGGGACCGAATCGAAGGCAAATGGAAGCAGTCCGCGGGGAAAATCAAAGAGAAGTGGGGAAGGCTCACTGACGACGATCTGACCGTAATCGATGGCAAAGAAGATCAGTTGGTTGGCAAAATTCAAGAGCTGTATGGAATTGCGAAGGATGCGGCTCAAGAGCAGGTGGACGAATTCACTCGTGCTTACGGCGAAGATCAAGCTGAAGACTACGCCGTTCGCCCGAGAACCAAATCAGCTTCCGGTCGCCGGTAATCTTTTGCTGTAGCGACACCCGGTGGTCGCGCGATGGGAAGTAAATAGACGTTTCCCATCTCGCGGCCGCCAACCCCTCCAAATGCCCCGCGCTATTCGCTGAAGCCGATCGTCAATCCATCCTCCCAAGGTGGATGTCCGGCCAAAGAAGGGCGTCAATAAACGATAAAAGGCGAGGCGTCTGCCAGGAGACGCCCCGCCTTGATCGTCACTAGGCAATCGAGGTTTTAGACTCGATACCTGCCTTCTCTACTTTAATGCGGCTTGGGGGGTGCGGATTGCGGCCGCGGCGCCGGTGGTGCTTGCCTCTGCTGCAACTGCTGCTGTTGCTGCGTGTGCTTTTGCTGCATTTGCTGCGTCTGCTGCGTGTGCTTCTGTTCCACTTGTTGCTTCCTGGCGTCGTCCGCGTTTTGTTTCGCCAGGCGCTGATGTTCCTGATCCTGCTGCTGTTGAAGCTTCTGCCGGTCCTGTTGCTGCTTGGCCATCAACTTTTCCTGCTGCTGTTGGTATTTCTTGTCAGTCTTTGGATTGCCCGTGTTGGGAGCCGAAGGGTGTTCGAGTGCCGGCAGGTCGCTCGGATGCGTGGGGTTCGGACGAGAACCGTTATTGTTCTCCGGGCGCTCATTGGGACGATTTGCTTCTGCATCGTTTCGCCCTCGCACCACGCCGCCATCTTTGAATGCACCCGGCTTTGGAGTTGCCGCCACCGCGGGCGCGCCGTGATTGGTCGAGAATCGCTGCTGCGGGTCTCTACGAGCGGCCTCGATGTGCTCGGTTTGAGCGGCTACGCGTGGCGTGTGGCTCTCATGCGCGTAAGCCTCTTCCCGAGTCGAGGGACGTGCGTTGACTCCGCCGTTGCCGCCGTTGAAGCTCACGCGGGTCACCGTGGTTTCCTCGACGCGTGTGTTGTAAACGTTGTGGATCACGTTGACGTTCACATTGTTGATCGTCGTATTGTAGAAAAAGTGCCCGTTGTCCCAGCGTCCGCCTACATATCCGGTGCCAAAGTAACCGAAGCCGTAGTTGATGCCGCCGTAGAACCCGATTTCAGGCCCCCAGTAGCCGTCGTACCAAAGAAATGCATTGTCACCCCAGCCCCAATAACCGGGAGTCCAGAAGAATCCTACTTCCGGCGCAAGTATCCATGTGCCCGGGACCCAAAAATAATCGCCGGCATCGTAATCATATGACCAGAACCCTGGCGTCCAGATGTAACCATCACCGGGGCAAATCGGCTGTTCATAAACCACCAGCGGCGGTGGTGCAATCGTGATCGCGACGCGCACCTGCGCTGACGCCGCGCCTGAAATGGCCAGCAATGCGAACGCGAAAACCAGAGAACGTATAAAAAAAGTAAAGCGCATTTCCCTTCCTCCTGCCCGATCGTCCTTCGCTTACCCGGTCCTTCTTTTATCCTGCGGGCTCCGAGGATTGATCGGCATATTTACCTATAAACGGTGTCGGACAAATTTCTCCACAGGCCAATGCTAGTACTTGCTCGTCGTACCTTCCATACCCTTATGAGTGTATGAACGTGGAAATTAGATGGTAAAGAAAAAAAGCCCCCCCGCGTAACACGCTCAAACGACGGCTGTTACCTAAGTGTCCACGAGGGGGATCCCTCGCAGATCCTGTACGAAATCGGCCAACTTCGTAAACGCGCGGGAGCCGTCAGTTAGCCCCAACCGGTGACTCAGATTCAGCGGATCACCCGAAGAATTCCACAAGCCGACGATGATTCTCAGATTCGGTTCCTCGACGCGCAGTCTGGCATAAAGCGCTCGCACGTGAGGTATCGCGAATGGAGGGAGCGCCGAAATGCAGACAATGTCTGGCTTCACTTTTCTAACTTGTTCAATCATTTCTGCGGTTGATGTCAGAGGGATGCAAAGCGTTTGATGGCCTGCGCACTCGAGCACCTGTGCCAGCATCATCCCGATGATTTCGTCGGCTTCATCCCGCGCAGGCATGCAGACAATGCTCTGCGACTGCTTAGCGACCGGCTTAGCGGAGTCAGTTGCCGCGACCCGAGGTTCCCAGAATTCGTCGATCAATTCCCTCGTGCTTTGGCTGATAAATTTCTCGTTTGCATCTTCCAGGCGATTTTGGTGCCGGTCCTGTTCCGCCAAACTCAAAGCCGGGATCAAGACCGAATCGTAGAGCTCCTCGAGACTCTTTTCCTTCCGACAGCTCTCTAGAACCAGTCTCGCCTCATCGTAATCCATGGCGAGCAGCCGCTGATAGAAACGTGAGTGCGGCGCCATGACGGGTTCATCGCCCAATAAAATATTTAGGAAATTCAGTTCGGGAACGTGTCGCCCAATCACGAGCACGCAGACCGTCAATGGCGTCGAGAGTACAAGTCCGATGGGACCCCAGATTGCAGTCCAAAAGATTGCTGCCACAAGGATCGCAATCGAAGAAATCCCTGTGTGGGCTCCGTAAAGCATCGGCTCGAGAAGGTTCGAAACGATCAACTCGGTGATGACGAAAAGAAGCAGCGTGATCAGGGGGCGTGACCAATTCTGAAAAACAGCCATGGACAGCAACAGAGGCATGATAGCCCCGAGCGGCGGCCCCAAATACGGAAGAAAACGCAGGATGCCCGCGACTACACCCCAAAGCAAAGCTCCTGGCAGCCCGATGAAGTGAAGGCATGTGCCAATAAAAACTCCATAGCAAGTGTTCACGACAAACTGCAACAGCAAGTATCTGCTGACTCGCGCGCTTGCATCGTCAAGAGTCTGAGTTACCACATGAAGATGCCCTTCCCCTGCCAGCGATATCAGCCGGTTCCGCAAGTCCTCACGTCGAATGAGCATGAATACCGTGAACACCAGCACAATCAAGGTACTGGCAAGCACTCCAAGCACGTTTTGCACTGATTCAAGCGGTAGGGCCGGTGATTTGATCACTTCCACAGGAACCGGCGTGGATTCCTGAGCTGGCCGGTTTGATGGATGTTTCGGCCCAGACCCACTCTCGGATTGTGCTTGGACAGGAGGCGAGGCCAGATCCTTGCTGAGTTCCGTCATCGTCTCCGAAGCACTCCCGAGGGCGTGCCCCGCTGACCAGTGAAACGAATCGAGCTTCTCCTTGATGTTGGATTTATAAGCGGGGAGTTGGTTCACCACATCGCCGATTTGTTTCGCGACGGCCCAGCCGATTGCGCCGAATGCGGCAACTGCCAGAACGACCACCATTAGTGTTGCTGCGATTCTCCCAAGATGAATGCGCTCAAGCAGCTTTACGACAGGCGCCAGGATAAACGTGAACAGTAGGGCCAACGCAAAGGGGATCAACACAATTCTGGCGAAATAGAGAGCCAGAATCACCACCACAGCCACGATCACAACCAGCAAATGAAATTGGCTCTGCGATCCCGGAGCTCGCCTTACGGAGATCTCGCCTGTGTCTTGAGATTTCACGCTCGGCTAGCGAGACCGCCAATCAAGGAAACCACGAACAAGATCAGGAACAGGTAGAACAATAGCTTCGCGATTCCTGCCGCAGCCACCATGATTCCTGCGAACCCAAGCACTCCCGCTACAATTGCAACCACCAAAAAGATCAAAGCCCATCGCAACATAAAGCCTCCCTATTTGCGAATTTCAATTCGACGAACTGGTGTCTGAACCCCTCACATCCAACTTGTTGACGACTTGTTTGACGTTTGCCACGCTGGAGACTATTTCTTCCACTTGCGCGTTCATCAATCGTGAGTTCACGCTGCCCTTGAGGGTCACGACGCCGCTTTTCACCCTGTAGCTCACATTCTGCTTCAGTTTGTTCTGGCTCAGAGCCGCTCCCACATTCTCTGCTATTCCTTTATCGAGATCGGCGTTGACGGCACTCACCTTTTTTTCGTCGCCGTTCGACACGATCACAATTTCATCGGAAACGATTTGCCCGCTGGCCATAGACCTCGCGATCGATTCGGCTTGTTCTTTGTCAGGCTCCGCCGAGACACGACCCGTGAGAGTTACAACGCCTTTGGTGCGGTCTTGAGATACCAAGACATCCTTGTAGCCGAATTGATCGAGCGATGCTCGAATTCCGGAAGTGACGGCAGACAACTTCGTCGACCCTCCCAAGCACACCGCAAATACGCCAAACGAAAGAAGCGCCGCCACGACAAGGCCGACCATCAAGGGTTTCATTTGCACTCTCCGAAACCGCGCAACTTTCTTCCGCGGCAGTTTACAGGAAGAAAACTACTTCGAGATGCCCTCGCGGACTATCGGGGGATACCACTAGATGCCAGGGGGAGTTCCCTTACACAGAGGACGAATCGTTCAGAAGTGTAATTCCTCTTTTCTTACGAGGCGCGCCTCGCGATTGGCTTAGGAGAAAGACCGCGGCATTTCTCTGCACTGGGCAATCGGCGCTAACCAAGACTCAAGCGGACATTCCCAAGTCTCCGTAATTTGGCCGCAAATGCGCTGGTTCCGCTGGAAATAAAGGAACGGAGATAAGTATCGTGACTGAGTGGCGGTGGGCGCAGTCCCGTTCGAACTCTTCTCCAATTCGGATTCCCTGCTAACAGGGAAATTTACAGGGAATTCTGTGCCTCGAGCGGGAACCGCTCGGCGATAGCCCCATGCTGTAGAGCGTTTTAACGAGAAGAATTAGATCTTCAAGGCCAATCGGAACGGGGAACGATCAGGGAAGTAACAGGGAATGAAATTCCCTGCTAGCCCAATCCCGCAGCGATATTTCCTGGCATTTGCTGGATCGCAAAACCTCCAAGACCTCGCTTCATCAGGCAGTTGGAGGCAATTGCGATAAAAAATTGGAAACGAAAGGGCGCGGCCGATTTCAGGAGTGCTCGCCGCAGCCGTCTCCTGGATGGTCACGGGCCCGCCCAGGAAAGCGTTGCGCCCAGATCTGATAGCCTGCGCAAAGGCGCCCGCCATTCGGACTGGGTCAAGTGCACGCGAAACGGCGGTATTCACCAACACACCATCAAAACCCCACTCCATGACTTGGCAGGCATGAGACGGAAGGCCGATGCCCGCATCGACGATCATCGAAATGTTTGGCGCACGTTCACGCAGTTCACGTAACGCCCGCGGATTTCGTGGACCTTGTCCAGTTCCAATCGGAGCCGCCCAGGGCATGAGCACCTCACATCCAGCATCTATCAGACGCCTGCAAAGAACCCAATCCTCGGTGCAATGCGGAAAAACTTTAAAACCATGCTTGATAAGCTCAGTGGCAGCCTCAACCAGACCAAAGGGATCTGGTTGCAGGTTGAGTTCATCGCCGATGACCTCGAGCTTTATGAGATTGGTCTGAAACAATTCACGCGCGAGGCATGCCGTCTTTATGGCCTCACGCGCGCTGAGACAGCCCGCGGTGTTAGGAAGAATTGTCCGCTGCGTCTCTCGAACCAGATTCCAAAAGGATTGGCCGGAATCCTTTGAGCCCGAGAGCTGGCGGCGCGCGGACACTGTGAGCAGCGCAGGATCGGCAGCTCGGATCGCGTCGGCAAGCAGAGAAGGAGAATCATAACGGGCAGTCCCGAGCAGCAGACGGCTCGAAAAACTCAGCCCGTACAAAGTCAGCGGGTCTTCAAGTCTTTTGGTTTCCACCATAATGCAATCCCACCGGTGTGTAGTTTAGTCAGGCGACTGAGCCTGACCGGATCGTTCGAGTCCGCGTTTATTAAGCTGCGCCCTGAGACAAGGGCGGGACGAGAGTCGGCGCAGGCCTGCCGTTCAGCACGGCATCCACATTGTCGAGGGCCAGCATGCCCATTGCCGTTCGGGTTTCGATTGTGGCGCTGCCGATATGCGGCAATAGAAATGTGTTTTTCAGCGAAATATATTCCGGGTTAAGTTTAGGCTCGCCTTCAAATACGTCGAGGCCGGCAGCGGCGATCCGCCCGCTCTTGAGAGCAGCGATGAGGTCGTCATCGACCACCAATCCGCCGCGGGCGGCGTTCACCACGATGGCCCCCGAAGGCATAAGACCTATGGCTTTGGAGTTCAAGAAATGGTGAGTCTGAGGAGTTTCCGGGGCGTGCAGGCTCAAGAACTGGCTTACGCGAAGCAGATCTAATGGATCCTTGTGGTAGACGGCATCGCCTGCGATTTCCGCGGGTAGCTCAGAAGTGTTGCAATAGTGAATCTTCATTCCGAATCCTCGCGCTCGACAAGCCATGGCTTGTCCCACGCGCCCCATTCCGAAAATGCCGAGGATCTTGCCACCCACTTGCCATCCCAATAGCATGTCGGGACTCAGTGGTTTCCACGCTCCTGTGCGAACCAACTGCTGGGCCTCGTAAGCACGACGCGAAGCACCAAGTAAAAGCAGCATGGCGATGTCGGCCGTTGCTTCGTGGTTGACACCAGGGGTATAGGCGACTGCAATTTTCCTGCGAGTGGCGGCTTCCAAATCAATATGCTCAAAACCCACGGAATACGTGGCGATAATTTTTATCGTGGGTGAAGCTTTCTGGAAAAAATCAGAGTCCAATCGGTCTGCCGGCGTAATGAACAGGGCGTCGGCTCCTTGGGCTACATTGAGCAGCTCCTGCTGGCTGAAGTGAAACTGGTTGGGATTTCGGCGGGCGGTGTAATCGCGATCGATGCGGTCTTCAATCTCCTTCGTATAACGGCTAGTTACCACCAGAATCGGTTTAGTCACACTTAGCCTCCTGCTGTCGGATGAACGATGTCGATGCTGTTCCGATCAAGGCCACTTCCGGTCAAGTATCATCAGAACTAGAATTGCGGGGATGTAGAGGATCGAAGCAACGAGCAGTTGCCGCGCCGACGCATTTGATTTCCGAAAAGCCAGCCGTGCGCTGTAGTAACTGAAGATTGCGCCGATCATCAATGCTCCGGCGAAATAAACTAAGCCCGACTTCTCATAGATTGCTTGCACCAAACTGACAGCCAGGAGAACCAGCGAGGCGACAAAAGACTGCCAGATCACATAGCGGTCGCGTTGCTCGTTCAACGGCAAAACTAGATATCCCGCGCGGGCGTAATCTTCCCGATACATCCAGGCAATCGCCATAAAGTGCGGAAATTGCCAAAGAAAAACAATTCCATAGAGCACCCAAACTTCCGCGTCTAGTCTGCCGTACGCGGCAGCCCAGCCGATCAGTGGGGGCATGGCGCCAGGAAATGCACCGACCAGAATGCACAGAGGTGTAACGCGCTTAAGCGGCGTGTAAAGGAAAAGATAGGTCGCGAGCGTGATCATCGCCAGCAAACATGCCCACCCATTTACTTCGATGCGCAGGTAAACCGCGCCCGCTAACGCGAGTGAGATTCCAAAGTAGAATGCGTGGGAACGCTGAATGCGGCCCGAAGCCACAGGCCGGCGCGAGGTCCTTCGCATCTGCCGATCAAAGAAACATTCAAAGGCCTGGTTGAGCGCCGCCGTGCCACCGGCAACGAGCAGCGTGCCCAGAAGGGTGTGGAAAGCGAGCAGCGAGTGAAAATTCACGGGACCACTTGTGGAAGCGAGGTAAAAACCTGCAAAGGTGGTGATGAGAATCAGGAAATTCACTTCCGGCTTGGTCAGTGCCCAATAATCGGACATCGTCGAAAAGAACGTGGCCGCTCGGTTCTCTTGAACCTCGCACGCTCCGTGCAACACGGCAACCGTCGGCTCTGTTGTCATGTCAGCCCACCTCCAAGTTCGATTCGCGCAGAGGCTTTCTTAGGAATCTCTGCCGCTTAGCGGTGGGATCATCGGACAAATCCGATTTGCCGGGCGAGAGGATCTTCAGAGTGACAAGCACTGCGGGGACGAGAAAGATAAACGTCACGGCAACCCACATGAGTGCCGCCGCGCACTCCTGGTCTTCGAGCGGAGAAAGACCAAACACTCTGGGCGCAGAAGCATAGGACGGATAGACGACCCGGTCACAAAATGTGAGGAAACCGGAAAGCGCGTCGCATGGAAGCGTCGCGGAGAAAAGATACAAAGGGATGGCCCACTCGGGCCATCTAGGCGTGCTCGGCCAGGGTTGGACTACCGGCCACCAGAACATCAGGCCGGCGCCCAAAAAAGAAGCGTGCTCCAATTTATGCAGCGAGTCCCACCGCGTCGCCAGCTCAAACACCGCAGGTATATGCCATCCGATCAAGGCAAACGTGGGGACTAGCCAGCAAATCGTGGGATTGGAGAGCAGGCGGCCGAATTTCCTGGTGAAAGACAATCGAAGAAATGGACTCACGACGCCACGAGCGAGCGATTGCGGGAGCCCGCGAAGTAGCGGGAGTTCCGGAGCACCCAACAAGAGCAGAGGAGGAGCGACGGCCGACAGCAGCAGGTGCTGCACCATATGTACAGTGAGCGACTCATCGTCGAACGCTTCCAGCGGTGAGCCAATTGCGATCCAGAGTGTGACAACTCCAGCCAGGAAAGCAGCGAGTCGCCAGAATGGAAATTGACGCTCGCACACAATCCGAAGGCGATTCCAACCCTTCGCATAGACTATGGCCGCCAGGCAAAGCGATGCATCCACCGCAACTGGAGCAGACGACCATTCGAAGACAACTTGGGCATTCGAAATCATAACGAGGCCTAGGGGGAGGACGAAGGCGCTTCGCCCCTCTCTGCTCCGAGCGCAGTCGCGCGAGATGCGTCCCGCGCTGGCGGCTGTCCCGGCGGATGCAACGACTGCAAGAACGCAACGAGCGCCGTGGTTTCCGCAGGACTCAAATTCTTGCCGTACGCGGGCATATTGCCACCACCCTGAATCACCTGGCGAATGAGCTGGTCCTGAGTCAGGCGTACGGCCACTAAATCGAGGGCGGGACCGCGCTTTCCACCCTGGTTTGCAAGCGAATGGCAGTTGTGACACTGTTTAACCTGAAAAACCAGAGCGCCCTGCCGCTCCAGCGCGGTGCGGTTTTGCAGAAATTGGTTGGGAATGGGAATCCCACTCCACGCGTCCATTACCGGGCTCCATGGCGTGTGCTGAGCCAGATGCGTGAATGTTGCCAGCGCTACCGCCGCCAAAAGGACCGTCAGGACCGCGAGGGGCCTGCGGCGCCAGCTTTTTTCACCTTCGCCGGAAAAAAATGGCAACAGAAGGAGAGCAAGAATCCCGATGACGGGACCGATTAGCAGAGCTGGCGTCTCCATGGATGCGGGAAGGTACGAGAGAACCGCATAAAGCCAGAGGAAGAAGAAATCCGGGCGCGGTGCTGTCTGAATAATCGTGGGGTCCGGGGGACCTGAAGGACCGAAGGGACCGAAATGATAGGCGCAGATGGCAACGGAGAAAAGAATCAAGGCAGAGAAAAAAAGATCCTTCCAAATCGCACCAGGGACGAATGGCACTCCGTCCTTTTTTGTAAGCTCGTGATACTCCTTAATATATGTCGCCTTGCGCACCAGGCGTCCGGGCATCGGCCACTCGTTGATCCCCAGCTTCAAGACCATCAGCAGGTGAACGCCGACAAACGCGAAGAGGAGACCTGGAATGACGAACACATGAAGAGCGAAGAATCGCGAAAGTGTTGCTCCGGCGATGATGGGGCCGCCCAGTAATAAATTGACCGTAAGCGGGCCAACCACGGGAACACGGCTCGCAATCGAAGCTCCAATTCCCAGGCCCCAATAGGCATCCTGATCAAATCTTAGAACCTGGCCCGTGAAAGCCATGCCGAGTGTGACGAGCAGAAGGAACACACCCACAATCCAAGTGAGTTCGCGTGGGTATTTGTAAGCGCCAAAGAGAAAAACTTGCATCATATGGATCAGGACGATGGCGACCATGAAATCCGAGCCCCATCCGTGGAGCGCGCGGATGTACCAGCCGAGCGAAACAACGTGATTCAGCGTTTGAAGACTGCTCCATGCCTCTCCGCCGGAAGGCACGTAGATCAGAGCCAGCAGGATGCCGGTGACGATTTGAAGGATGAAAACGGCGAAAGCAGCACTGCCAAAAACATAGAACCAACTGGAAGTTTTTCGCGGAACGGCATGCCCCGCGGTCTCACGGATAGTCGCGGCGAGCTGTAAGCGCTCGTCGAGCCACTCACCGACGGATGAAATCAGGCGCATGGCCGTATTCCCTTGACGATATTAGAGGCCTGCCCTGGCGTCGGCATCTCACCGGCTTTGATGAACAACTTTCCGCCGTCGATCTTGTAGTGGTATTCGAACAATCCGCGTTCCGGAGGGCCAGAGGCGCGTGAGCCATCTTGGTAATAGGCTCCGCCGTGGCAAGGGCACATGAACAAACTCGATTGCGGGAACCAGCGGACCGGACATCCGAGGTGTGCACAATTGATTGCGAACACTTGAAAACTGTTTCCGTCAACGTTGCGAACCCAGCAGGCGATTTTGGCGGTATCACCGTCCCAGGAATTCACTACGGGATTTCGATACGTCGCCAGGCGCGTTTCTCCCGAAGGAAACTGATCGACATTGCCGAGAGGCACCCAGGATTCATAGCCCTCCTTTCGGGCGCGAGCGACCGGAGAGAGAAGGTAACGCATGACCGGCACTGCAAGTATTACAGCGACAAAGCTGTTAAGGAATATTCCGAACTTCATGAGGAGCGCGCGCCTGCTGAGGTCGGCTGGTAAAGTCATCGAACTTCTCCTGACGATTTTTGTATGCTTGGGTAAGGCTGGCCGGGGAATTCGGAGCGCTGCGAAGCGAGCCAGGCAACGACATCGGAGACATCTTGCGCCGGCATCGGTGTGCCGGGGACATTATTGCGCCAGTCCGGAGCACATAGATCTGGCCGGCCCACGATCACAATTGTCCGAAGCTCCTGATCGTTGAGAAGCGCGAGAAAAGATCCATCGACGATGGAACTTGCCTTCGGTCCTCCCCTGCCGGCAACGCCGTGGCAAGACGAGCAGAACGTGACGTATACCTGCGAGCCGCGCGAAGGGTCTCCCGGACTTGTGGACGAGTAGGGCGGCGGGTTCGCGCCACCTAAGGCGTCCGGCCTCGACCATCGTTCTCGAATTCCGCGGACGATCACATCAATCTGTTTTTCCGTGAGCATTCCGCCGGCGCTTTGCGCGAAGGCGGGCATGGACGTCCCGGGAATTCCGTTGGTCGCCGCGCGGCGCAGGATCGTGTCGTCCGCAATAGCCAAATACACGGATTCACCCAGCGCGATCGCAGCGCCACCCCGCCCTTCTGATCCGTGGCAGCCAGCGCAGTTTTCACTGTAAAGAACGTTGAAATCCGAAACCTCGCTCGGGGCGATTGGCGTGTCTGCGGCAATCGGCTTCCCCGGTGCATTGGCGCACCCGCACATCACCGTGGATAGGACCAATGAAGCGGAAATGAGAAGGCTGATCTTCATCTCGAATCATCCTTCCCGCGCTTCTCCGCCATAATTCCAGGAGCCTCGACACCCGCCCGCATTGCAAACGGCAGATTCTCTCGAGTCAAGATCCGCTCGTGCCGCATGACGACAAGACCCGCGACAACGCCAAATGCCACCTGGGAAGCCATAAACCAGAACCAGTCGATGCGGCTCTCGAGCAGTGGATTGAGAAAGTTTAAGATCGAGTACAACAAGCCGGACCAAAGTACGGGAGCAATGAGTCCTCCCAGCAGGATGGGGCGACGCGGAAACATGGGTAACATGGCACCGTAGAGCAAGCCCACGAGCGTGGACCCAATGCCGTGCAAGACCAAAGCGATTGCGAAGCTGTCGAAGTGAAACGAGTTCAGTTGTGCGGGATCGAGCTTCAGCGATTGCGCGTATGCGGTTGCGGCGAGAAGATTGATTGGGTACCAGATGCTCCCGGTCTTCAGCAGTCCGTAAGTGCAGGCCAGCGTTGCCATCGCTACGCTGCCCGCCCAGCCTCCCTTTATGCCGGCCGATATTGGATAGGTCTCGATTGGAAGCCACGCTCGAACCAGGTCTGGCGCGACAGGAACACGCTCGACAACTGTGCGCTCGGTCGCGATGCAGAGTTCTTCTGGGACCACTTCAACGCACACTTCCTGCTCGCAAGGCAAGACCTCTCTGAACCAGCCGGCGCACCCGGCCATGGCAAGGATGAGGCCGAGCACGCTGAGCGACACGCTCGTCAGCAAGCCCGCGAAGATTAAGGTGAAACCAGAAGCCAGAACGAGGGGCCATGCCGTCGGCGCGGGCGATTCGATCACACCAGGGAGCCCTGAGCTTTCGCCGGAATGTTCCGAGGATAAGTTCATCCCCATCTCTGCTCCTCAGCGCCCCACAACGTAGACGACGGTGAAAACCACGACCCAGACTGCGTCCACAAAATGCCAGTACATGGAAAGCGTTTCTATTCGTGCTAATTGATCCATTCCAACGCGATCGGCGAGACCGAAAACCAGTACAACCGTGAGCATCACGAGTCCCGCAGTAACGTGCGTGGCATGTAAACCGACGAGTGAATAATACGTAGTGCCAAAAAGATTCGTGGAGATGGTAAGTCCGCGTTCGAAGATTAGCCGGCGCCATTCGAGCGCAGTGCCGAATAAAAAGAGGGCGCCAAGAGCGATGGTGATTGACCAGAGAATGAGAAACGTACGGCGATGACCGTTTCCAAGCTCCTTGCCCGCGAGATGAATCGTAAGGCTGCTGGACAATAGACAGACGGTGAAGAAGATCGGCGTCTCCAGCACTTCGCGGGGAGTCGGCCCGGTGACGCTTTTTCCCAAGTAAAAAAGATACGCGACGACGAAAATGGTGAAGATTGCAGACTCGGCGACAATGAGGGCTGCCATCCCGACCTTGCCTCGGTAGGGAAGCTTCCACTCGAGAGATTTCTCGGAGAATGGATTCGTGACGGCACTCATTTCTCGATCCCTTTACTCATAGCGGCTGTCCGGATCTTCCGGGTGCTTCAGGTCCCACAAGGGCCGGCGGCTCGCAACCACCGGAATGGAAGCAAAGTTGTAATCCGGAGGCGGCGAACCTACCGACCATTCCAAAGTCCAGGCGTCCCAAGGATCGTTGCCGGCTTTTGGTCCTTTGAAATAGGAATAAACAAGGTTCGCGACAAACACGAGTATGGCTACGCCTTGGATGAATGCGCCGATCGTAACGATAAAGTTGAGGGTTTCCCAACCAGGGCGGGGCTCGTAAGTGTAGATACGGCGCGGCATTCCGAGAATTCCGGCAAAGTGCATTACGTCGAATGTGAGGTGAAATCCGATCAGAAAGAGCCAGAAATGGATCTTGCCCAGTCGTTCGCTGAGCATTCTTCCCGTCATTTTCGGATACCAGTAATAAAACGCGGCAAAAAGCGCAAAGAGGATTCCGCCTACGATTACATAGTGAAAGTGCGCGACGACAAAGTACGAGAGGCTGAGCTGCCAATCAAAAGGCGCGGACGCAAGCATGATTCCGGTGAGACCGGCGATCAAAAACTGAAAGAGGAATCCGATGGAAAAGAGCATCGGCGTCTTGAACTGAATACTCCCGCCCCACATGGTGCCCAGCCAATTGAAAATCTTGATTCCCGTTGGAACCCCGACAGCCATTGTGGTGATCGTAAAAAAACTGTTGGCGTAGGAATTCATTCCGATTGTAAACATGTGGTGCGCCCACACGCTCAGGCTCACGAACGCGATACAGACGGTGGCCCCGACCATAACGGGGTACCCGAAAATCGGCTTGCGCGAAAATACCGGAATGATTTCGGACATGAAAGCGAAGCAAGGAATAATCAGGACGTAAACTTCCGGGTGGCCGAAGATCCAGAAGAAATGCATCCAGATCGTGGCCGAGCCGCCCGCCTGTGTGTCGAAGAAGTGCCCTCCCAAATAACGATCTACCAGCAACATGATTTGCGCCGCGGAAAGCGGAGTAATCGCGATCAGAACCATTCCGGACATCACCAGGTTGAGCCATGCCAGGAGCGGCATTCGGTTGAGCGTCATTCCCGGGCAACGGCTGCATAAAATTGTCGCGATGAGATTGATGGCCGTGCCGATACTCCCAAACCCGGAGACGAGAAGAGCAATCGTCCAGTAGTCCGAGCTGGGGCCCGGCGAAAACGCCTTTGCCGTCAACGGTGCGTATGCCCACCAGCCCACGTCAGGCGCGTTGCCAGCGCCGTAGAGCCCGTTTCCACCCAAGAAGCTGAAGTAAAGGAGAAGACCTCCCAATGCAGTTAGCCAGAAGCTGAAGGCATTCAGCCTTGGAAAGGCCATGTCACGCGCGCCGATCATCAACGGGACCAGGTAGTTCGCAAAACCAAAGAGGACGGGCATGGCCACGAAGAAAATCATGGTTGTCCCATGCATCGTGAACATGCGATTGAAAACCTGAGGTGAAACAAAATCGTTATGGGGGCGAATCAACTGAATCCGAATGATGGTTGCTTCGATCCCCCCGACGACGAGAAAAACAAGCGCATAGACGATATAGAGAATCCCCAGACGCTTGTGGTCAACAGTGGTGACCCATTCATGCGCCACTTCGAGCCAAGGACGCGCCTCAGTTCTTCCGCTTGAAATGGCCATCGCGTCCGATGACATAAGTACTCTCCCAAATCCTTTGGCTACCGAAGCGTCTCGAGATAGTCCACGAGCGCATCCAGGTCAGCGTTACTGAGTTGCATTGCAGGCATGAGCGAACCCGGCTTGATGGCATCGGGTTTCTGCATCCACAAGCGAAGGTTTGCCTTTGTATTTTCGGCTGCACCGGAGGCGATTGTGTGACGGCTCATCAAGTGCGTCAGGTCCGGGCCGAAGCGTCCGTCAGCGACGGTGCCTCCAACCGCGTGGCAGTTTATGCAAGCCGTTGTTTCGAAAACGCGCCTGCCAGCGGTTACATTCACGTCGAGCACTGCCGGCCGCTGTTGGCCGCGGACCCACGCCGAAAACTCCTCGCCGCTGTCAACGTAAACCCGTAGGAGCATCTTCGCGTGTTGCGTGCCGCAATATTGCGCGCACTGGCCGAGAAAAATGCCTGTTTGGGACGGATCCATCCACATGTGATTCACGCGGTTTGGAATCAGATCTGTTTTTCCCGCCAACTGGGGAACCCAGAAGCTGTGGTCCGTGTCAGCAGAAAGCAGCGTCAAAAAAGCAGGCGCAGGGTGGGCGGCTTCGCTTACCGGAATGTGCAGCTCGTTCGCAGTGACGACGCCTAGCTGTGGATAACGAAATTCCCACCAGAACTGATGTCCGATGGCTACGACCTCCAAAGCGGTCTCAGGCTTCGGAGCATCCTGAATTGAGTGGATTGTCCGTGCGGTTGCGAGAAACAAGACGACTACGATCAGAATTGGAATTACCGTCCATGCTAGTTCAATCTGTGTGCTTCCGTAGACCTGGGCGGGCTCGTGACCGTCGTCCCCTTGGGGCTTGCGGTATTTCACGACCACATAGGTCAATAAAGCGAAGACAATCGCAAAGATCAGACCCGTTATCAAAAGGACGAAATGTGAGAGCTGATAGATCCATTTGGTAGGGGTCGAGTGCGGGTCAAAAATGCTGGGAACCGGAGAAGGATCACCAGGAGCCCCAAAACAGAGCGATGCCGCAAGCAACCCTCCTGCGAGCAGTACCGCGATTCCTGCTGCTTTGCTTGCCAACTTTCGAATTTTGTCGGAACTTACCATGATGATTAGATATGTAGCCTCATCTGAATTGAGACTAAAAATACAAGGCACTTCTCAACCCAAACCAGTAGCGACCAGTGCATTGATGTCACGCGACTTACTTCGCGGTTACTGAATTGCGTCAATAGGTGGGTGTCAACCTGCTGACAAGTGCGCAGTCGCTGTCATCGGGCTCGAGACAAATGGAAGAAGGTCTAGAGCTTTTAGAAGTAAGAGAGTCAGACCCCAGTTAAGGCGTGACCGAGCTTGTTCTTCTTCGTGGTTAGATAGCGCAGCGTGGACGTAGATGCGGGGACCTCGAGCGGTAGCCATTCCTTTACCGTGAGCCCATATCCCTCAATGCCCACCAGCTTGCGGGGATTGTTGCTCAGCAATCGCATGGAACGCACGCCCAGCGCGCGCAGGATCTGAACGCCGATGCCGTAGTCCCGCTGGTCGGCCTTAAATCCGAGCCGCTCATTCGCCTCCACGGTATCTAATCCTTCGTCCTGTAGTGCATAGGCGCGAATCTTGTTCGCCAAACCGATTCCTCGCCCTTCCTGATTCAAGTAGAGCAGCAGACCGCGTCCCTCGCGGGCGATCCGCCGGAGAGCTTCGTCGAGTTGAGCTCCGCAATCGCAACGCACCGAATGAAATACATCTCCTGTAAGGCACTGCGAATGTACCCGCACCAATACGTCTTCCCCATCTCCGATAGCACCGTGGACGAGAGCGACATGCGTTTGTTTGTCGACCTGATTCTCAAATGCGTGCAGTCGGAACTCACCATACTCGGTCGGTAGGTTCGTGGAGGCGACAGATTTAACCAGCGTTTCCGTGCGAGTCCTGTAGGAAATCAGATCGGCAACAGTGATCATCAATAGATTGTGCCGGCTTGCGAATGAACTGAGCTCGGGCACGCGTGCCATCGTGCCATCCTCGTTCATGATTTCGCAGATGACGCCAGCGGGAGCCAAGTCAGCCAGGCGAGTAAGATCCACTGCGGCTTCGGTTTGCCCGGCTCGCACAAGCACTCCACCATTCTTTGCGCGTAACGGGAATATGTGACCCGGGCGAAGGAGATCAGAAGGCTTCGTTCGCTTGTCAATTGCTGTGAGAACTGTTGTCGCACGATCAGCCGCCGATATTCCGGTTGTCGTACCGTTCCTTGCCTCGATGCTGACGCAAAACGCCGTTTCAAACCGAGAGCTGTTCTGTGGAACCATCAGCGGAATTTCAAGTTCATCCAGCCGCTCGGGCATCATCGCCAGACATATCAATCCACGACCGTACCGAGCCATGAAATTGATAGCTTCAGGCGTAATCTTCTCAGCGGCGATGGTTAGATCACCTTCGTTTTCGCGATCCTCATCGTCAACGACGATCACAATTTTGCCTGCACGTATGGCGGCAATGGCGTCCTCAACCCGGGCGAACGGATTGGCGCAGTCGCCCCGTTCCTTCACAACTTGGAGTCGTTGCCTCATGTTCGCACCTGAATGTCGTCGTTACCGAGCTTCGGTAGGGAAGAAAAAGGCATTCCCTCGAGTGGACCGTCTTCTCTTTCAGGCCAGAACACAGCGAAGATCAGCGCCACACCGATCCCGATGGAGACTTCCGCAGACCGATGGAATGCGGTAATCCATTAAATCCCAGGCGATGACAAAGACACGTGTTTGGGTCCCAGACTTTTTTTGGTCCATCGCAAATGTGGCCATTGTTCTGCGAAATCTTTCTCCGCAGGAGATGAAGGAAGCCGTCAAAAGCGACGATTCCTTGATCGACCTCTCTCGGCACCTTGCTGAGTGCGACCGATAACGCGTCGCCCGCAGGTCATTGAGCATTTCATCGCCCAATTAAGCGTATGTTTTGCCGGCTGAAAAAAGGCAGCTTAGCTTGTCCTCGCGGAAATGCGACGAGACTCTGCTGTCAGCATGCCCGCGCTTGCGCAGAGATCGACACTCGCCCAATATTTTCTGCCGAGTTGCAAGCTTTGATCTGTTTGCGGGGAAATTACTGGCGGGTCTAATTCGAGGCAAGCGGGTCGAGAGAATGCTCAAGCAAGCGGCAGCTGAATCTCGATTCCTATCTCATTGTGCCATCTATTCAGGAGTGCGCCCCATTGCTTGGATGATTTCGTCTCTCGCCTGGATGTAATCAAGTTGAGACTGAAGCAACCGGGTCTTGGCGTCGAATTCCTGCGCGACGGCGCCCTCGGCCTGCGATGGGAGAGCCTCACCTCTTTCGAGCTGTTGTGCAACGACCCGGCTCGATTCCGTCCGCAGCGTAAGAATCTGTTGCGACACCTCAACCATTTGTCGCGTGCGTGCCATTTTGTTGGCGGCAGTCTCAACCCTGCGCTCAACCTCGTCCGTCATTCGAGCGAGATTTTCGCGCGCCTGCCCGAGACGGGCATTGCTTTCGCCTAGGTTCGCCTTTCGTCGCCCTCCGTCAAACAAATCATAGGTCAGCTGCGCTCCGAAGGTCCCAAAGTTGCGGGCGAGGAAAGGAACATTGTCCTGGTAACTGTACCGGGCAAAAGCCGAGACATCAGGGAAGTAATCCGCCTTTGCCAGGCGAACGCCCGCCGACGCTTTCTCCACTTCGGCCCGTGCCGCGACGATTTCCGGGTTCGATGCCAACGCCGTGCTGACACATTCCTCCCGACGGCAAGGTTCCTGGACCTCGGGGACGGTGGAATCGAGTTCGAGTTGCGTGGTTACCGGCAATCCAAGCACGTCGTTCAGCTGCATGGTCAGGTCAGAAATTTGCAATTCGGTGGTGAGCAAGTCCTGCTTAGCTTCGAGAGTTTGCGCCCGGCTCTCGATCAGCTGTTCGTCGAGCGTGCTGCCATACTTCACCTGCTGCACGCGCTCACTCTCCGTGTCCTCGGCAGCGCGGATCTTCGCTTCCGTTGCGTGCCTGTGCAGCTGCGTGACCAAAATCTGATAATAAATCTCGTGAACCCGTAATGCGATTTCGTTCTCAGTCTCCTTCTCGTTCGCCTGGGTTGCATCCAAGTCAGCGCGGGCAAGGTCATTTGACGGTTTGACTCTTGTGAACAACTGACTGAGCGGCTGCACTAGGCCGGTTCCACTCGTGACAAAAGTCTTGCCACCCTGATTGAGAATCGCCGGCTGCGTTGGAATTGGGCTGCCAGATACAGTTCCCAGGCTCCCCGCAGGAATTTGAATGAACTGTGTGTCCGTAACTCGTAAAACCCGACTCTCGTTCGTTACGCGTGGGAAATATCCGCTCCGGGCAGCCTCCTTCGCATGTTGTTTCTCTTGCACTTGGAATCCCGCGATACGCACCACATGGTTATGCTTCAGGGCCAACTGCACTCCTTCGGAAATTGTAATCTTCCGCGGAACTGGTTCCGCGTTCTGCGCTCGAGCGCAAAGAGGGAAACTAGCTGCCAACAGTGCGATGCCCACACCACTACGGCGGAATCTCATAACTTCTCTCCCTTCACCGCAGCCTGTTGCTGTTGAATCCCGCTGAGGTCGCCATATTTCAACGGCGGCTCTCGCAAGAGAGCTACGAGGACCAAAGCGATCACGGAGGCCCAGGCGACCAAGTAGAATCCGTCGATCAAACTTAGCGTATAGGCTTGAAGACGAACCCGCTCGCCCAACGCATCCACGGCGCGACCAGTCGCGTCAGCCAAGCCCGATGATTTGGCAAAGAAACCAGCCGTCATTTGGCGGATACTTATGTCGGTGATCCAGCTTCCATGCAGTACATGCAACCCGAGCACGTTCGAGTGGAATTTCTCCCGCTCGGCGATGAACCGCCCAGTAAGGACCGCTCCGAGCGTTCCTCCAAAGAGTCGAATGGTATGAAAGAAGGCAGAAAATGTGAGAATCCGCTGAGGCTTCACCAGCCCGCCCGAGAAAAGCCCCTGCAAAATGATCGCCGAGACTAAACCGATGAACGCAAAGCATTGTCCAAAGCCCATCAGGAATTCGGTTCGGTAGAAGTTCGGCGCCGCCCAAGCGCTGGTCATTCCAGCGTTCATAAGAGAAGCAACCGCCATCGCCGCGAATCCTGATGCGAGGAGCAAGCGCGGATCCACATTCGAGAGCAGAAGGTAACCAGCCAGAAACGCGAGAGGAACGAAAGAAGCTGCCGTCCAAATCACCGCCGGCCCGATCTGGTCCGGTTCGAACCCATGGATGGCCAGGGCCTGCGGAACTAAGATGATTGTGGTCACTAGAAAAAAGCGAAAAATGAACAGCCCCGCGCCCAGCAGAATTGTGTCCCAGCGCCGGAGGTAGGGCGCATCAACAAGAGGATTGGAGCCGAGCAAGCGACGGACGAGAGCGCACAATAATAGGAACGAGCCGCTGGCGAAAAGCGCGGTGAAGATCCCGGAGTGCCACCAGTCGAGCCTTTCACCCTGTTCGCACGCAGCCAAAATCAATGCAAAACCCGCACTTGCATATAAAAATCCCGCGAAACTTGGCGCGTCGCCGTGCTCTTTCGCGGGGGGGGACTTCGGTATGCCAAAGTAGATGAATAACATCATCAGCGGCGTGATCACCGCCGAATTCCAAAACATCCATTCCCAAGAGAGATGATTTCTGTACCAGCCGTAAAGCGATGGCGCGATATTTACAGCGCCATCCACGAACGAGGCGTATAGAGCAATCGTGAAAGGAAGGTATCGGAGAGGAATGTTGCGCAGGGCGAAGGTAAGCGTCAGGGGATAGAAGGTGCCGGACGCCAATCCCGCCAATGTCGTGGCTAAGATGAGGAAACCGTAACCATGAATAAAAGGCAAAAAAATGCTGAGCAACGTAAACATCGCCGCGGCCGTCAACAGAATTCGCCGTGGCCCCATTAGCCCGCCGAGATACACAGTGAATGGGCCGATGAACATCAGGCCGACGTCGAAGGCCGTACCGATCCAGGCACTTTCGTCATAGCTGAATCCCAGGTGGCCCCTGAGGTCGGGAACGCCAAGGGATATCATGCGGCTCGTGAGAGTGACGACCCCCGCGCCTGTGACGACACCGAGAATCCCAAGCAATGGACTCTTGGAAAGCGCGGCTGGCACGGCTCCGGCAATTCCGCGTGCCAGTTGCGCCGGGGTGGGCTGCGGCAGGACTATCGAGGAAGCAGACATCCTACGCTTCCATTACCGGCTCGTCCGGACAGTGGCGATTACGGAAAGTCCGGGGCGCAAGCTGTTCGCAAAGCTCGAATCCTCGAGGGCTATTTTCACGGGAATCCTTTGGACGACCTTGGTGAAATTCCCAGTCGCGTTATCGGGAGGTAGAAGTGCAAACTGCGAACCGCTGGCCGGAGCAATTTCAAGTACCTTGCCTTGGACCACGCGGCCAGGATACTCGTCAATGCGTATTTCCGCGGCGTCGCCAACTTTCACATTGGTGAGTTGCGTCTCGCGATAGTTTGCCTGAACCCACTTGATGAGGGGCACGAAGGAAATAACTTGTGTTCCCGGCGATACAAGTTGGCCGGGCCGGACTTGCTTCTCTCCCACTGTGCCATCACCCGGCGCCTCAATTTTCGTGTAGCCGAGGACTACTTTTGCCCCATTGAGCGCCGCTTCTTTCGCATGCAAGTCGGCGATGAGTTGCAGATCCTGAGATTCCAACACCGCCTTCGTGCGCCTCTCGGCCTCCGCCGAGTCTTCGTTGCCGCGGAGCAAAGTCTTTGCCTGTTCCAGATCCGCCTGGCGACTTGCGAGCTGGGCGACAAGCCGATCATCATCGGCGACAGCCTGCTCCACTTTCTGTTGCGTGGCCGAGCGCGTTTGCAAAAGCGCTTCCTGGCGTGCACGCTCGGCATGCGTGCGAACTACGTCTGCCTGTGCGGCCTCAATACCTGCTTGGGCGGCGACGATCTGTGCCTTCGCCTGATCAATACCGGCAATCGCGCGCTCAATCTTGCTGTCCTGAAGCTCGCGCTGACGGTGATTGTTGACAATCGCAGCTTTCGCAGCCTCCACCGCAGCGGTGGCTTGATCCAACTGTGCCTGGAAATCGTCATCCTCCAACTCGATTATCAATTCTCCCTTGCGCACCTGCTGATAATCCGAGACCTTCACGTCCCGCACGATGCCCGCAACTTTTGTGCTGAGGGGAGTCAGATCGCCGCGTACATAAGCATCATCTGTGACCTGTTCAACCCGCCCACCCTCCCAGGCGTTCCAGTTCCAAGTGATCGTGGCGAAGATCACAGCAGCGAGCAGCACGATCAAGGCGGGCACCACGAATTTCCGCCATTTCGCCTTAGGCTGTGTGTGAGCTTGCTCCGGTTCCGGCGCCCTTACGGGAGCAGGCGTGCCCGCTGTGGCCATCCTTGATACTCCTTTTATTCTTGCTTTGCGGCCTGCACTGACGCCTTCTTAAGTTCGGACCTTTAAAAAGGATTCAACTTTAGCCGTGTGGTTCAGACGATTCCTACGTTTCGTTCGATCGTCTCGATAACGGAATCGAGCCTGCCGCTCAGCACCTGCTTTGCGAAGCTGAGAGTGAAACCCTTTGCGGTGTGGAAAGGAGAGTGCGCGGGCATGGCAAGCGCGAGTGGATCTACCACCGCATCGATAACTACGGGACCACGCTTGTATGCAAGAGCTTCCGCGATAGCCTCTCGAACGTGCTCAGGTTCCTCGATTCGAATTCCTTTCGCACCCATGGCCTCAGCAACCTTTGCAAAATTCGGATTTTTGAACTCGACGCCGAACGGAACGATCCCGGCCTCCTGCTGTTCGATATGAACGAAATCGAACTTCTCGTTGTTGAGAATGACCTGAATCACAGATGTTTTTCGCTCAACCTGCGTTAGCAGATCACCCATTCCCAACATCGTGAAGCCTCCATCACCGCACAGCGCGATACATTGCCTCCCCGGGTACGCGAGAGCACAACCGAACGCGTTTGGAGCAGCATTTGCCATCGATGCCCATGAGAATGAACCGAAGAGCCTGCGGTTTCTTCCACCATTGATGTGCCTCGCCAGCCAGATGCACGCAGTACCCGTGTCGGCAAAAAACATCGCGTCATGGGAAGCGAGCTCGCTGAGCGTCGCGGCCAGAAATTCAGGGCGTATGGGTTTAATGCCCGGTCCCTTCTTGACGTAGTGTTGCAGGAGTTGGTGAAAGGATTTTGTATGCTCAATCTGCCTATCGAGGAAAGCTGTGTCCGTTTTTTCACGGATCGCTGGAAGCAATGCCGTGACCGTCGATTTAATGTCGCCCACAAGTCCCAGATCCACCGTGGTGCGACGGCCGATATGTTTCGGATTTTTGTCGACCTGCACCTTTTTCACGCTGGAGCCCGGAAGAAACTCTGAGAAAGGAAAATCGGTACCCAACATCAGCAGCAGTTCGGCCTCATGAAGCGCGTTGTAGGCTCCGCCATAGCCAAGGAGGCCAGTCATGCCCACCGCGTTTGGATTTTCGTGCTCTAGCCATTGCTTGCCCCGAAAAGAATAACCAACAGGAGCCTTTAGCTTGCGCGCGAGTTCAACCACTAGGTCGCGGCCCTCTCTACAACCGTCTCCTCCGAAAATCGCAACGGTTTTCGCTTCATCAATCATTCTGACTAGTCTATTCAGATCCGTATCGGAAGGCCGGAGGACGACCGGGGCCGGTATGTTGATCTCCGAAGACTGGTCCGCCACTGGCGACGAGGCGACATCGCCCGGAATGGAGAGGACCGTGGGCCCTTTCTCCAGAACAGCAGTGAGAATCGCGGTAGTAATGACCGCGCGCGCCTGCCCCGGGTTAACCAGCCGCGCGGTATAGAGTGAGGCGGCCTCGAAAAACTTGTAGGGGTTAAGTTCCTCGATTGTGGATGTATCGATAAGGCTCGACTCCACATCCCCTGCAATCGCGATAACGGGAGCACCTTCTTTGCGCGCATCCATCAACCCATTGAATAAGTGCGTGACGCCGGGACCGCAAGTTCCGCATACGACCACAGGATTCCCCGTGAAATAGGCCTCAGCGACGGCAGCGAGAGCTCCATACTCTTCATTACGAACGAGAATAAATTCGATCTTGCCATTCCGGCGCAACGCGTCCACGACAGGATTCAAAGCGTCCCCGACAATGCCGTAACACCGCTTGACTCCGGCGTTCGCCAGCATCTCCCACAAGAGGTCCGCGACTGTTCTAGACATAAGAGGTTTCTCTCCCGGCCTGATCGCTCATCTCGTGAATCTGGGTATTGGGCTCAACCAAAGGGTTAGCATCCGCGCCGAGGCGAAGATCGAATCACCTTTTCGTTCTCCAAGTCCAGCATGGAGCATTCCGGATTCCAAGCTGCGAGCGCGCGAATCTTCATGGAAAGAAACCTCTTGTCGCCAAAAGAATCTCATCGCCAATGGGAGTTGGTGCCAACATTCCGGCACTTGCCAAGATGCTGACAGGACGAGCCCCAGCCAGGAGCTCAGAAAAGTTAGGAAAATGACCAAAAGGCATATAATGCCCGCCATGGCCTCCCCGGGACCAGAACTCGAGCCGTTGAATATTCAGCTTCTCGTTGACTCGATTCCCGCGCTGATTCACACCGCCACGCCCGATGGCTACCTCGATTACTTCAATAAACCTTGGCTGGAATACCTGGGCGTCACTCTGGACAAAGTGGCCGGCTGGAACTGGACTGAATTCATTCACCCTGAAGACCTTGATGGAATTGT
>Ga0265338_10001895_pt1 | contig 32748 bp, 33 predicted proteins | sample 42126metaG_FD_193579 | JGI IMG/M metagenome (GOLD analysis project Ga0265338, IMG submission 193579) | Rhizosphere microbial communities from Carex aquatilis grown in University of Washington, Seatle, WA, United States - 4-21-26 metaG | ecosystem: Host-associated > Plants > Roots > Rhizosphere...
CCTGACCATCCTGACCATCCTGACCATCCGCACCTGACCTGGAAGGACCACTTCCGTGCAGCTTTTCCGGCTTGACGCGAGCATCAACACCGACGGCTCAGCCAGCCGCGCGATCGGCGACATCGTCGAGGCCGAGTGGCGCGCCGCGCACCCCGACGGCACCGTCCGCCGCCGGGACCTCGGCACCCAGCCGCTGCCCGCCGACGCCTGGGCCACCGCGGTGAAGGCCGCGTGGACTCCGGAGGAGGCGCGCAGCGAGCAACAGCGCGGGTCCCGGGCGCTGGCGCGGGAGCTTGCCGCGGAGCTCCGGTCGGCGGACGCGGTGCTCGCCACCGTGCCGCTGTACAACTTCGGGGTCGCGCAGCACGTGAAGGTCTGGATCGACCTGGTGATCGCCGGTGCGGAGGCATCGAACGAGCGGCTGCTCGACGGCAAGCCGGTCGTGCTCAGCGTCGTCCGCGGCGGCGCCTACGGCCCGGGCACCCCGCGCGACGGCTGGGACCACTCGACCGGGTACCTGCGGCGGATCTTCGGCGACGTGTGGGGCGCCGACCTGACCGTCGTCGAGCGGGAGTTCACGCTCGTCGGCGTCAACCCGGCGCTTGACCAGTTCACGGACCTCGCCGCGCAGTTGAAGGACGCGGCCCACGCCGCCGCGCGCGACGCCGGGCGCGCCCTGGCGGCCCCGGTCCCCGCAGCCTGAGCCGCGGGCCTACCGCCGCGAGCGCGTTCCGCTGGACGGCCGGCCGCGCTCACGGCAGCAGGTTGGCGGCGACGGTGGCGCCGAGCTCGTAGCACGCGTCGGTGACGTCCTTGCCGACCGCGCCGGTGACGGCGACCGGCTTGACCACCTCGGTCCAGCCGAGCGCGCCGGCGATCGACGTCACCGCGCGCACCGCGCCGGCCGTGTCGTTGTCCCCGTGCACGTACAGGCCGTACGGCGCGCCGGGCCGCGCCTCCAGGCACGGGTAGTAGACCTGGTCGAAGAAGTGCTTGAGCGCCCCGGACATGTAGCCGATGTTCGCCGGCGTGCCCAGCAGGAACCCGTCCGCGGCGAGCACGTCGGGCACCGTCGCCGCGAGCGCGGGGGTGACCACGACGGTGACTTCCGACAGGTCCGGGTCGCGCGCCCCGGCGACGGCCGCTTCCAGCATCGCCCGCATCGCGGGCGACGGCGTGTGATGGACGACGAGCAGCCTGGGCACGCTGCCCATGCTAGACGGCCGGGCGGGCCCGGCCGAGACCTCCTCCGGTGCGGGCTCCCGGCCCCCGTCCTCAGAGTTAGGATCGGGGGATGGCGAGGGCAGCCGAGACGGAGGAACAGCGGAGCAAGCGCCACCGGCAGCGGACCTTGTTCGACGCCGTGGCCCGCCTCTACCAAGCCACCCGGCCGGGCTATCCGGCCGAGATCGTCGAGTCCCTGGCGGCAACCGCCGGCGTAGGCCCAGGCAGCCCTGTTCTCGAAGTGGGCTGTGGTACCGGGCAGCTTACCGGCGACCTGAGCCGTTACGCGTTCGACCTGACCGCCATCGATATCGGCCCGGTGATGATCGCCGCCGCCCGGCAGCACCTCGCAGACGCCGCGATCTCGTTCCAGGCCTGCTCATTCGAGGACTTCGCGGCGACCGATTCGTCTTTTGACCTGATCGTCTCGGCCACGGCCTTCCACTGGGTCGATCCCGAGGTCAAGTTCAGCAAGTCCGCGCGGTTGCTACGGCCCGGCGGCTGGCTTGCCCTGCTCGCCATCGGCGAGCGTTACGACGATCCGCTCAACGCCGCGCTCGGCAGGATGTGGACCGCGCGCAGCGAGGACAAGGCGTGGTCCGCCAGGAGGCCGCCGGCTGACACCGATGCCATCATCGGCTCCGGCCTGTTCGGCCCGCCCCTGCACCGGACGCACCGGCACCGCACGACCGTGCCCGCCGACACTGCCCTAGGGGTGGAGAACACCAGGGCGACCACGTTGAGCTGGCCAGCCGATGTCCGCGAGGCATTCACCGCGGAACTGCGCAGCCATCTTGGCTCGCAAGCCGAGGTCACGCTCACCTTGCACACGTCGCTAACGATGGCTCGGGTCCGGTAGTCGCCGCCGGGTCCGTAGACCGCCAACGATGAGCAACTTGGACGCTACGGGCCTCAGGAACACCGAGCGGAGGCGGGCACGCATGCTCGATTGTTAATCGAAGATGTATTTGATTGACTGAACGATTCTGCTAGCGTATTCAAACATGAAGCAGACTACGGTAAGCACGGGGGCGCGGCCGGGCGGTTCCGGAGATCCGGGCCTGTCCCCGCAGCGGCGCAAGATCATCCAAGTCATCGAGGCCTCGCTGCAGAGCCGGGGCTACCCGCCTAGCCTCCGGGAGATCGGGCAGGCAGTGGGGCTGGCGAGCACGTCAAGCGTCTCCTATCAGATGTCGGTGCTCGAGGCGACGGGGTACCTGAGCCGCGAGACGGGGCGGCCGCGCACCGCCGTGCTCCGGGCGCCGGGCGGCGCCGACCCTGACGTCGAGCCGGCCAGGCCGGCGGATAAGCGCCTGACGAATGTCCCGGTGGTGGGGCGCATCGCGGCGGGGGTCCCGATCCTCGCCGACGAGACGCCCGACGAGGTCATCCCCCTGCCGAAGCTGCTGACCGGGGAGGGAAGCCTTATCGCGCTGCGGGTCAAGGGGGACTCCATGATCGGCGCCGCGATAGCCGACGGCGACTGGGTGGTGGTCCGCAGGCAACCCGACGCGGACAACGGCGACATCGTGGCGGCCATGCTGGAAAGTGACGCCTCGGCCGACCGCGAGGCGACCGTCAAGACGCTCAAGCGGGCCGACGGCCACACCTGGCTGATGCCGCACAATCCCGTGTACAACCCGATCCTGGCCGACCGGGCGGAGATCATCGGCAAGGTCGTCAGCGTCCTGCGACGCCTCTGACGAGGACGCTAGCCCGGCGCCTGGCCTGCGTCCATCGGCGAACCGAACCGGATCACGTTGCCGTCGGGGTCGACGAGCACGCCCTCATGCTCACCCCACTCGGTATCTTCCGGTAGCCGCACGTCGCCCCCGGCCGCAAGCCAGGCCTCGGCCAGCGCGTCGGCATCCTCGACAAACAGGTAGGCCGTCGACCGCCGGTCCGGTCGCGTATCCAGGTCGGGCTCCACGCCGAGGTGGATTTCCACGCCGTCAAAGGTGACGAAGCCGTACGCGCCGCTGTGCCAGTGGCGGACGCCGAAGCCAAGCCCGCGGTAGTAGGCAAGGGCAGCGACCAGGTTGCTCACCGGAAAGATCGGCGCTACTCGCGTGCTCACCCGTGCAACTTACCTCGCGGTGCCCGTCAGTGGCGAGGATGTCGCGCGGTGCGCGGACCGTCATGACTTCAATTCGGGCCCGGACTCGGATGAGATGAGGATGCTCACCGGCCGCGCGGCCGCGGCCAGTCCCGGCATGGTCGGCGGCAGGGAAAATGGCTCGCTTCCTGGACGAGCGCGGCGGAGAATCCCTACGCGGCGCTGGTTTCTGGCGGCGGCTCGAGAACATTGATTGCGGTGACGAGGCGATGACCCTGCCGACGTTTGTGGTGATCGGCGCGATGAAGGCGGGGACCGTGAGCCTCCGTCACTATCTCGACGAGCATCCCGACGTTTTCCTTAGCCGCGGAGGAATGTTCGGCAAGCCGAACTACTTCGTAGCCGAGTACAACTGGCCTCGCGGCCGTGCCTGGTACGAGTGTCTTTTCGCCCGCGCCGGCCAGGACGGCGCAATCGGCGAGTGTTCTCCGTCCTACACGATGGCGCCCGCCTTCCCGGGGTCCCTGAGCGGATGGCTCAAGTCATTCCTGACGCACGTCTCGTCTACCTGGTGCGCGACCCCATCGCCCGAATGCAGTCGATGTACATGCACCAAGTGTCAGCCGGCCGGGAGCGGCGCCGCGCGGAGGAGGCCCTGCTCGACCATCGTTACCTCGGGCCAAGCCGGTACGGATTCCAGCTCGCGGCCTTTCTCGACTACTTCGACAGAAGTCAAGTGCTGGTGATCGCCAGCGAGGTGCTTCGCGAGAACCCCCGTGAGGCATTGAACGCGGTGTTCAGCCACCTCGCCGTCGACCCAGCCGCAGTCGACCTCGACAAGCGGCACCGCGACCACCAGATACCCAGCCACTGGGGATGGTCAGCAGCGACGTCCCATTAGCCCCTGACCGGATCGCGGGCGGTTGGAGGGGGGCTGTTCAGGCGGTCGACTCCGCCTGCAGTTGCCGCACCACCGTGAGCGCGTCGCCGACGTGCTGGCCGATGTTGGTCATCGAGTTGAAGACGTGCCTGACGGTGCCGGACCGGTCGATCACGTACGTGACCCGGCCCGGGATCAGGCCGAGCACGGTCGGCACCCCGTAGCTTTTGCGAACCCGGCCGCCCTCGTCGCTCAGCAAGGTGAACGGCAGCTTGTGATGCTCGGCGAAAGCGGCGTGCTTGCCAGCAGAGTCCGAGCTGACCCCGATCACCTCGGCGCCTTCCTCCGCGAACACCTCGTGGCTGTCGCGGAACGCGCACGCCTCGGCCGTGCAGCCGCGCGTCTCGTCCTTCGGGTAGAAGTACAGGACCACCACCCGGTCCGCGAGACGGTCAGACAGCCTGACCTGCTCACCCGACTGCGACACGAGGGTGAAGTCGGGGGCCTTGTCCCCCACCTGAACGCCGCTTGCCACGCTGGCCGCCTTCCGCGAGTGTCCGGGCATGCGACCGGCCCGCAGGCAGCCGGGCGGGCGCCTGCTTCGTCGATGCCGGCTGGCCACAAAACGGCCAGCAATTGAACAGAGTACGCGTTTGATCCTGAGAGGCACAGCGGGGCAAGCTCACCGCCGGGCCCGCACTGGGCACCGCCGAACTCGCCGCCGCCATGGCTCACATGCTCACCAGGCCGAAACGGGACAAGATGCGGTGGGACTCGTAGGCCTTGGCGGCAAGAGGCGGTCCGCCAGGTCGCCATGCGGCGCCGCGGGATCGCTCCGCATCGCGAATTCGATCCTGATCCGCAGATTGCGGTCGTACGGATCCGGCCAAGGCTGTCATTAGCCCGCTCGGCCAGCATCCTTCTTGTTATGCCAGCGAACTTGTCACAGCCGCACCGGAGGCCGTCGTGCGGGAACCCCGTTGCCCGCCTCGGCCAGGCGAGCGGCGGCGAGGCGCGTCAGCAGGCCAGGCACCTGTCCCACAGCACGGCGCCCGTCTTCGGTATCCTCACGGCCCTGCCCGCGGAGTTCGCCGCGGTGCGGTCGTTCACCGACCATCCGCGCCTGGCGAACGTCGACGGCGACCGGGCCGACTACCTCATCGGGACCATGCCTAGCTCCGTCCCTGACCGTGCGCACCAGGTGGCGCTGACGATGCTGAGCGAGACCGGCAACGACGCGGCCGCCAGCGCCTGCGCCAACCTGCTGCGCAGCTACCCGTCGGTCCGGTGCCTGCTGATGGCCGGCATCGCGGCGGGAGTGCCCAACCCCAGTCGGCCGGAGCGTCACGTGCGTCTCGGCGACATTGTGGTCGCGAAGGGCATCGCAGAGTACGACAGCGTCCGGGAGAACGATCACGGGCCGGCCTCCCGCCGGGCGTTTCCCCCGCCGTCCCCGCTGCTGCGGCGGCGCGTCCGGCTGCTGCAGGCCGGCGAGATGACCGGGGACCGGCCGTGGGAAGACCTGCTTGCGGCCCAGCTGCGGTTCTTCCCGCGATTTTGCAGGCCGCCGGAGTCGACTGACGTCCTGTACTCATCCGGGCGCGTCGATCGCCAGGTACCGCATCCCGACATGGCCCTGAGCGGGCATCGTCCCGGTCAGCCGAAGGTGCACAGCGGACTAATCGCCAGCGGCGACCGGTCACTGCGCAGCGCCAGGAAACGGGACCAGATCGGCGCCCGCCACGATGTCCTCGCCATCGAGAGGGAAGGCAAGGGCATCGGGAACACCGGCTTCTACGAGGGCGTGGAGTGGCTGGCCGTCCGGGGTATCAGCGATTACGGCGACCGCCACGTCACCGCGTCCTGGCGCAATTACGCCTCGATGGCGGCCGCGGCCTACGTCCGCGCGCTGCTCGCCGTCACGCCGGACACCGCGGGCATCCGGCGATACCCGGCGGGAGCACCGCACAGTCAGTGATCAAGCTCGGGCGCGTCGATGTGCACGAAGCCCACCTCGGCGACCCGCCGCGGGTCCCTGACGTACAGGTAGACCAGGTAGATGACGCCGACGACCATGAACCCGGCGACACCCGGCGCCATGTACGACGAGGGGGCGGTGAGCGGCCCGATGAAGGAGAACGCGCGTATCCCGGCCGCGGTAAGCCACGCGGGAACGAACGCGGCGATCCCGGCCAGCGGGATGACCAGGTGCAGCAGCGGATTCCAGCGCCGGCCAGGCCCGCGCCGCGACGGCGAGGCGAAGTACCCGATGCAGGCCGCGTTGACCACGATGTACACCGCGACGAGTACGAGCACGATCCCGGTGCCCACCATGGCGAACGCGTTGACCGGGTTATAGGCCAGCCCGAGGCCGAGCGTGACCGCCACCGTCACGACGAACGTGACGACGATGGCCACCACCGGCGAGCGGTGCCGGGGGTGCACCCGGGCGAGCACCTGCGGGAAGGCCCCGATCCGGCCCATGGCGAAGCCGGTCCGGCTGGCCACGTTCACCCCGGCGTTGGCGTTGGCGATCGTGGAGTTGACGATGGCCAGGAACACGAAGAACCAGAACAGCCCGTACAGGGAGCGGGCCATGCCCTCCCACGACGTCGACCCGGAGCTGCCGAAGCCGGAGAACCCGGCCGGCCCGAAGGCCACGTCGACCGCGTAGGTGGTGAACACGTAGAGCAGGCCGATGCTCAGTGTGGCGAGCAGCACCGCGCGGGGTATGGTGCGCCGCGGGTCCCGTGCCTCCTCGGCCAGCGGTGCCGCGCCCTCGAATCCGCCGAACGCGAGCACCGAGTACACCGAGCCCGCGATCACCCCGGAGACGCCGTGGTACCCCTTCGGCGTGTACTTCGTGCCGAACACCGCGGCCGTGTTGGCGTTCCCCGCGTGTACCACGAAGAACACCGCGAGCACCAGGAAGACCGCGATCTCGGTGATGCCGAGGATGGTGCCGAGCCGAGCCGAGGTCCTGATTCCGTAGAAGCCCGCGACCAGGATGATCACCGCGCCAGCCAGCGACCACGGCCACCACAGGTTCGCCGGGTACCCGGCGAAGTCGGAGTTGATGGTGCTCGCGACGGTGAACCCGAGTTGCAGCAGGACAAGCGGCGCGATGAGCAGCCCGCACAGCACATAGCCCCACGCGGTGAGGAAGCCGGCCGCCGGGTGCAGCCCCCGGGCCGCGTACGTGGCCAGCGATCCGGCCGACGGCAGCTCGCGGGCAAGCAGGCCGATGCAGGACGCGGAAAGCAGGCAGGCGACCAGCGCGATGAGGACGGACAGCGGTAGCGCGCCGCCGGCGTACGCCGCGCCCGCCGGGATCGACGCCGCTATCGCGGCGCCGGGTGCCATGTCGGTGATCGACTGGAAGAGTACCTCGCGCAGCCCGATCGCGTCGCGGCGCAGGCCAGGCGCGGCCGATGCAGGGCTGGAAACGGTTTCGTCAGTACCGGCCATGGCGTCATGATCGCATGATCATTTCGGGATGCACAGACACAATCCGCTCGTGCTAGCCGCCCGTCCTGGCCGACCACCTCAGCCGGGCGCGAGCCAGTCGTCAACCATGCGTCAGCAGGGGCAGCGGCTCACGTTCCGGTCGCCGGAGCCTGGTCGAGTTCGGCGGCGATCTCGGCGATGCGGGCGCGGATCCAGGCGTGCGCGGGGCTGGCGGTGTGCCGCGGGTGCCACCACTGCGTCTGGGTGATCGCGGGCAGGGCGACGGGCGGCTCGAGCACCCGGATGTCGGCGGTGCGGCGCAGGTGCGGCACGGCGCGCTCGGGCACCACGGTCACCAGGTCGGTGCCCTCGAGCAGGAACGGCGCGAGCAGGAAGCTCTCCACGGTGAACTCGATGCGGCGCGGCACCTGCGACCGCTCCAGGTGCTGGTCGACGATGGAGGCGGGCTGGCCGCGTCCCATCGAGTAGACGAGGTGGCCGAGCCGCAGGTAGGCCTGCATGGTCATCCGCTCCCCCACCGCCGCGTTGCCCGCCCAGACGCAGCACAGCCACCGGTCGGCGAACAGCCGCTGGCGGGCGAGCTGGGCCTCGGGCATGATCTCGGCGGGCTCGATGACCAGGTCGGCGGTGCCGTCGCGGAGCAGCCGCACCGGGTCAGGCAATCGCGGCAGGACCCGGATGGTGACGCCGGGCGCCGCCGCGGCCAGGCGGCGGACCAGCGGGCCGATGAGCATGAGGAGGCTGTAGTCGGAGCAGCTCACCGTGCAGCTCGCGCGGTCGGTCGCCGGGTCGAAGCCGGCCGGCTGGTCGAGCGCTCCCCTGATAATGGCGAGCGCGTCGCGGACGGGCTGGCGCAGCGCCTCGGCGCGCGGCGTCGGCACCAGCGCGAGGCCCTCGCGGACCAGCAGCGGGTCGCCGAACAGCTTGCGCAGCCGGGCGAGGGTGTTGCTCATGCCCGGCTGGCTCAGGCTGAGGCGGTTCGCTGCGCGGGTGACGCTCCGCTCCTCCATCAGCGCGTCGAACCCCACCAGCAGATTGAGATCCACTCCGGCCAGCTCCATGATGCTTGCCTACCAGTGATTATTCAGGCCGGCAATATTCATCATTCACAAGTTCCGTTGGCCGAATATCCACGGCCAGACCTACGATCGGCGCCGTGAGCGAACACGCAGCGGATGCCGAGGTTCCCGTCCTGGTCGTCGGGGGGAGCCTGGTTGGACTGTCGACGGCCCTGTTCCTCGCCAAGCACGGAGTCGAGCCGCTCGTGGTGGAGCGCCACTCCGGCACGGCGATCCACCCGCGCGCCGGGCACTGGAACCTGCGCACCCTGGAGATCCTGCGGTCAGCGGGGCTCGAGGACACGGTGCGGCGCAGGTCGCGCGAGCAGTACCCGCCGGACGGCGGGATCAGCAACGTAGAGTCCCTGGCCGGACGGGAGATCGGGGTCTTCTTCGCCGACCTCAACGCAGGCGTGGCCGAGTTCAGCCCGACGATCAGGCTGTTCGTCAACCAGGACGCGATGGAGCCGATCCTGCGCGCGCACGCGGGGTCGCTTGGCGCCCAGCTGCGCTACGGCACCGAGTGCACCGCGCTCGAGCAGGACGACGACGGTGTGACCGCGGAGCTCACCGACGTGGCGACCGGGACGCGCTCCCAGGTGCGGGCCAGGTACGTGGTCGCCGCCGACGGTAACCGCAGCCCGGTCAGGAACCGGCTGGGCATCGGGATGCGGAGCCACGGCGTGCTGTCGAACAGCATCACCATCTACTTCCGGGCCGAGCGGGACCTGCGGCCGCTGCTGGCCGGCCGGAACCAGGGCGTTCACTATGTCACCAACCCGGTGCTGCGCGGCTTCTTCCGGCTGGACCGCGGCGGCAACGGCGGCTTCCTCGTCGTCAACCTGGTCGGTGACACGGCCCGCCCCGAGATCGTGGCGGCCTACCCGGAGGCACCGTGGGCGAACGTCGCCGAGGGGATCACCAAGGAACGGGCGCTCGAGTTGCTGCGCGCGGCGATCGGCGTCCCCGGCATGCCGCTGGTCATCGAGGACATCGCCACCTGGCAGGCCGTCGCCGACGTCGCCGAGCGGTTCGCGGACGGGCGGGTGTTCCTGGCCGGCGATGCCGTGCACGTCGTCCCGCCGAACGGCGGCTTCGGCGGGAACACCGGCGTGCACGACGCGCATAACCTCGCGTGGAAGCTCGCCGCCGTGCTGCACGGGACGGCGGGTCCCGGCCTGCTCGCGACCTACGACGCGGAACGCCGCCCGGTGGGCGAGTTCACCGTCGAGCAGGCCTACGCGCGGTACGTCGGCCGGGTGGCGCCCTACCTGGGCACCGCGGGCGCGCAGCCGGTGGTCGACGACCTGTACCTGGAACTCGGCTACCGCTACGAGTCGACCGCCGTCATCGCCGAGCCCGGGGATGGCGGCGCGGCGGACGGCGGCGCGGCGGACGGCGGGCTAGGGCACCGGCACCCGCGCGACTTGCGGGCCCAGCCGGGCTCGCGCGCGCCGCACGTCTTCCTCAACCGCGATAGCGCGCGGCTGTCCACGCTTGACCTGTTCGGCCAGAACTTCGTCCTGCTGGCCGGACCGCGAGGCGCCGCCTGGCGGGACGCGGCAGTAGCCGCGGCCGAACGCCTCGGCGTCGGGCTCGACGCCTACCAGGTGGCCGGCGGAGAAGACGGAGAGCCCACCGGCGGTATCCTCGCTGGCGACGGCAACCGCTTCCGCTCGGCCTACCGGATGGCACCCGACGGCGCCGTCCTGGTCCGCCCGGACGGCTACGTCGCCTGGCGCGCCGCGGACGGCACCCGGCCCACCGTCGACGTGATGGCGGACGTCTTGTCCCGCGTGCTGCACCGGGAGGGCGCCTAGCCGGCGCCGTCACGTCGTCCGCGAAGGGAGACACGATGACCGATGACCTGCCGCCACGGGAAGACCCGGCTCCCGGCACGGAGCCCGCTCCGACCGAGCGCGTGCTACGGCTGGTGCCCCCGCGCGGCGACGAAGCGGAAGAAACGGCGGGCGGCGACCCGGTGTGCTGGGCGTACCTCGTCTGCGACGAGTGCGGCGCGATCACCAGCGAGGGCCACCGGGCCGGCTGCTCTCAGGCGTAGCACGGGCGCACTGATAGCGAACGCCATGCCCGTGGGCGATGCAGGAGGCAAGCCGCGCAGCGGTCAGGAGCCCATGGTCGGGTTGGCGACGGCCGCCGTCGTGACGAACCCGACGGCACCGCGCTCGTCATGGATGACGCACTGGCCGGCGGCCACGCCGCGCTCGCTGATGTGCCCGCACGGCTGGATGCCGACGTGCTCGCCGTGCGGTTCGCGTCCCAGGTAGACCGTGTAGTCGGCGTTGATGAAGCTCAGCCCGCTCGACGAGTAGTGCGACACGGGGCTTGCGATGTCGGCGGCCATCGCCAGTCGCACCAGCGGCGTCATCGGCTCGCCGGTGACGAGCGGATGGACGTCCCTGACCCACATTCCGCCGGACAGCACGCCGCCAGGGCCGTCGGCCGTGCCCCCGACTGGCCATGACTCCCAGGGCGGGGTCCACCGGCCGCCCGACATTGACCGTGGCGGTCCCAGTTGCGGCGGCGCCGGCGCGCCCCAGGCGGGTACCGGGCGGAACGTGCCGTCCGGCTGCTGCGACCGGCGCAGCAGCACGGCCCGGCCCTGACCGACCGGAGCGCCGTCCTGCTCGACGGTGACGTCGAGCACCACGATCCGGCGGCCCTGGCGAACCGCTGCCGTGCTCACCCTGACCGGTGCCAGCGGCACGGAGCGGAACAGGTCGACGGTCAGCCGTCCGCAGGCCAGCTCGGGGACGTCGGCGCGCGCCTGCTCCGCCGCGCGCGCCGTCAGGCCGCCGATCAGCCGACCGTGTAGGACCTGGCCCCACGGGCTGGTGGCGAAGGCCGCCGGGACCAGGGTGTCGCCTTCGGCGCGGAAGAACCCCTCGGCGCTCATGTTCGTCCTTCCTGGTCATGTGCGGTGAATATCGCCAATTTTGACCTGCGGTCAGACTAGCGCGATGCGACAAAGGTCTGTTTGTTCCATTTTGTCAGTATGGAGACCTATTTTGAGTTCTTGCATGGCATGCGGTTGACCGTCCAGGTGCACCTGAAGGAACTAGCCCCGGGGCCAGAGGTGTGAACCAACCCGGCCACTGAGCCGTGAGAATAGATATGGGCTTTGTGCTTCTCGGCGATGCCGCCTGGCGCAATCCTTTGGCGAGCGCGCCGTGATCCCGGCTCAGAGATCAGGCGGCGCGGATGACCCGGACGAGCCCGCCGCCCGGTCGCGCGTGCTGCTCATCGACGATGAAGAGGCGATACGGGCCGCTCTCAGCCGAGCGCTCGGCGCCGAGGGCCTTGCGGTCGAGCTGGCGGAGACGGGGCCGGAAGGGCTGCGGCGGGCCCTCGTGGAGCAGTACGACCTGGTCATCCTCGACCTGCTGCTGCCCGCCATGGACGGCCAGGCCGTGCTACGGCAACTGCTGCGCGACAAGCCTGGGCAGGTCGTCCTGGTGCTGTCGTGCCTGGCCGACGTGCAGTCCAAGGTGGATTGCTTCGAACTCGGCGCCCGCGACTACCTGGCCAAGCCGTTCTCGCTCGCCGAACTGATCGCCCGGATTCGCAACCAGCTGCGCAACGACCCCTTCGACCGGGTGATCAGGGTCGGGAGCCTCAAGCTGCACATCGGCCGAATGGAGGCGGACATCGGCCGCGGTCCGACCCCGCTCACCCGGCTCGAGTTCCTTGTCCTGCGGGAACTGATGGAGCACCCGGGCCAGTCGGTCTCGAAAGGGCAGCTCCTGGCCTCGGTATGGGGTTATGACTACGAGCCGGGCTCCAACATCGTCGGCGTGTGCGTCCGGCGGCTGCGGTCGAAATTCGGCGACCAGCTCATCAAGACGGTAAGAGGTGAGGGATATCAGCTCGCTGCCGGATGAACCCGGTCCTCGCTGGCTGCCGAGTCTGCAGGGCAGGGAGCTAAATGCCGTCTGGCTGGCCCTGCTGCTGCTGAACATTGTCGCCGTGGCGGTCTGGCCGGGCAGAGACACGATCACGTTCCATCTGATCGCGATGTGCTTCGCGCTGCTCTACTGGCTCAGGGTCTGGCCGGCCGACCCGATGCCGTGGGGCCTCGGGATCGTGCTCATCACCACCGTGACCGGCGTCGCCCTCGATGTGCTGCACGACACCGGTGCGGTGGAGGAAGTGACGGACATTCCGCTGCTGGCGACGATGTTTGTCGCCATCGTCTGGCATGCGAACCGTACGGTTACCGCCGACGGTGAGCGACGGCTCATCGCGGAGAAGAACGCGCGCCTGCTCGCTGGGCAACGCCGGTTCCTGCAGGACGCATCGCACTATCTGCGGACTCCCATCACGATCGCGCTCACCCACGCCGAGCTGCTCGCCAGGGAACTGACCGGCGACCAAGAACTCCGGGACGTCCAGATGGTGATCGGCGAGATGACCCGGCTGCGCCGGCTGAGCGAGCGGCTGCTCGTCATCGCCGCGTCCGAGGATCCTGACTTCCTGCGGCCCGAGCCGGTAGCCCTCGACGAGTTCGCGCTGGAGGTCATCGAGCGCTGGCGGCCGACCGTGCAGCGCCGCTGGAAGCTTGGCCGGCTGGACGCGGAAACCGTCATGGCCGACCGGGAACGGCTTGGCCTCGCGGTCGACGCGCTGCTGGAGAACGCGGTGAAGTTCACGTCCGCGGACGAGGCCATCGAGCTGTTCGTTGCCAGTGACCTGGCCGGCGGAGTCCGGTTGGGGGTGAGCGACACCGGCAGCGGGATTCCCGCCGAGGAGCTCCCGCGCGTCTTTGACCGGTTCCGCACCGGGAACGGTGACCGGCGAGCCCGGGGCACCGGGCTCGGGCTCGCCCTGGTCCGCGCCGTCGCGCGAGCGCACGGCGGCTCCGTCACGGTGCGCAGCACCGTCGGCAACGGCAGTGACTTCGAAATCCTGCTCCCGGTGGTTAAGGACGTCAAGGCGGAGTTCTAGGCGATGTGGCCGCCGACCGCGTGCCCGATCAGGAAGGCCGCCGCGGTCGCCAGGGCGGCCGCGGTGAACTGGCGCAGGCCGCCAAGGAGCATCGAACGTCCGGTCAGCTTGGCGACCGCGGCGCCGCCCGCGAAGGCCGCCGCCCCGGATATCGCCAGCGCCACGTTGAGCACCGGGTACCCGACCAGGAAGGGGGCCAGCGGTATCAGCGCGCCGACGGTGAAGGACGCCAGCGAGGCGACCGCCGCCGTCCGCGGCGACGGCAGGTCATCGGGGTCGATGCCCAGTTCCTCGCGCACGTGCGTGGCGACGGCCCGCTCCGGATCGGCCGAAATCTGCCGGACGACCGCCTCGGCCAGGTTCGGTGAGACCCCTTTCTCCATGAACAGCTGGGCCAGCCGCCGCACCTTGCCCGCCGGGTCACGGGCGTGCTGCTTCCGCTCCAGTTCTACTTCGGCCTGGGTCAGCTCATTCTGCGAACTCACCGAGATGTACTCGCCGGTCGCCATCGAGAACGCGCCGGCTATCAGCCCGGCGATACCGGTCAGCACGATCGCGCCGTGCGCTCCACCGCCCGCGCCCACGCCGGCGATCAGCGAGGAGTTGGTGACCAGCCCGTCCATCGCGCCGAAAACGGCCGGGCGCAGCCACCCGCCACTGACGTCCCGGTGCTGGCGAAGCTCCGCGCCGTCGGCGCCCGCTTCCCTCGGGAGCAGGACGAGCCGGCTGCCGAACGGCAGCCAGCCCAGGATCTGCTTGCCAGTGCCGGCCGAGCGCCCGGAAGCCACCCAGTCAGCGGGCGGCTGGTAGGTGAGAGCCGGTTCGCTGACGGCCGGGTACTCCGCCAGCAGGCTGGTGCCAGGCCGCGGGTAGCCCGGCGCGGGCCTGCCGTTGGGCGGCCGGTACGCCGGCATCGGGCCGGACTGGTAGGCCGGCATCGGGCCGGACTGGTAGGCCGGCATCGGGCCGGACTGGTAGGCCGACGCGGGACCGCTGAAATCGGGTCGGTAGGCCGGCTGGTCGCTGCCGTCGGGCCAGTAGGGCCGGCCGGAATCGCTGTAAGGCCGGTACGGCGGCGCGGGTACGTAACCGGGCGGCGGGTAGCCGGGGGCGGGTCCGCCGAAAGGCGGCTGGTAGGCCGGCATGGGACCGCTGGCCGGGTATCCTCGCCCGTTACTTGGGCCGCGCGGCGGGCCGCCGGGACCGCCCCGTCCGTCGGTCAGCAGGCGCCGGGGCACGCCGTTCGAGCCGGGAAGGCCGTAATCCGGCTGCTCCGCGCCGCGATGGCGGCCCGCAGGCGGCGCCGCCGCGAAATCCGAATACCTCCCGTAAGGGGCTTCCCCGGCAGGCCATCCGTACTCAGGAAGGTAATCGAAGTCGTCCACTTCTCACCTTGTCTTCATTTGCTGAAGGGGCTGACCGGGCTGACCCGGCTGACCGGGCTGGCCGACGCGATCCGCGCCGACCGGGGAGCGGGTTCCGCACAGGTACTATTCGGCGCGTTAAAAGCAGCGATGATTTCACGACGCGAGTTTGTGCTGCGCGTCAAGAATCGTGGAGTAGACGTCGTCCCAGAAAGTGACGTGTTCCCAGATCTCTAGCCTGGCCGCCTCGATGAGCCGTTGGGCGTCCGTCTTGGTGTCGTGGGCGAGTGCCTCCCACAGAGCCCGGAAATGCTCCGCCTCGAGATCCGTGTGCAGGCTGAAGAACTCTAGGCCGGATGTCACGCCATAGTGACTGGAAAGCGCGTTGATAATGATCGCATTGCGGGCGGGCGCGACGAGTTCCCGCCCGGCGAGCGCGGCCAGTGCCTCGTCGCCGGTGCGGTCCGCCGAGAAGTAGCAGCGGAGAAAGGACTCGGCGTACGACTCGGTTACCGGCAGTGCCGCGATACGCGCCGGGTCGGCTACGCCCAGGGCGGTCAGGAAGGAGATCGCCAGCCCGTGATGGTTGCCCTTGATCTCCGCCTCAAGGCAGCTGATGAGTTCACCGAGGATGCGCGGCACGTTCAGCTCGTCGCCCAACGGAGCGCTCCTGGCAACGCAGATGCCGAACCACCGGTGGAAGCGATTGCGCCAGAGGTAGAACTGGCCGAAGACGGCGCGGACGTGCTCGGGATGGACTTGCCCGGCTGACAGGTCAGAGAAGAAGTCGCTCTCGGCAAGCCTATCGCGGGCATATGATTCGAGACTTTCCGACACAGCCCGGCTATCGAGGGGTTGCATGTTCGTCTCCTTTGCCGCACGCGGCCCGGTGACTGGGCGGGCGTTGCCCGACTTTCGGTCGTCCGAGAATTCTCGGATGGCAGAAGTTTACATTTCCGTGATGATCACGCCAGGCAGATCCGCAGACTCTAGCGTTACAAAAATATCATCGCGGGTTTCGTGGCCCGTGCAAGGCACTGAACTGCGAAGATGATAAAAAAGTAACCATCGGCGACACGGAGAATCGGGCGATTGTTTGGTTAGGCTTACCTAACTTGCGGCCCCGGTGCGGCGCTCTCGACGACTTCGAACCCTAATTAGTAGGCCGGGATCACGGCTCAGTAAGCACAATAAATGACGTGCGCGACCCATATATTATCGGGTCGCGCACGTCGCCTGCGTAGGTGGAAATGCGCTATTCGATGCGGGAGAACGAGTGCGCCTCGAAACGGACCTCCGACTTGCGGGTACCATCCGAGCACGACAGGAACGTCGGCGCCAGTTTCGATCCGGCTATGAGAACGCGGTAAGCGATACCCGGGCTAAGTTCGGTTTGGTGAATGACCTCGATTTCCCAGAGCTCGGCCTCGTCCGCCGGATTCGCCGGCCGTCCGCTGCCCGGTCCGGCGGCCGGGACGGGGTGCGCGGAAGACACCCGGAGCGCGCCGCGGCGGAAGTCGCCGAGCCGGACCGCCGCGGCGTGCAGCGCCGCCTGCGCCGGCGCCGACTGACCGGAACGCCCGCGGTAGTGGGACAGCATGACCTGGCCCAGGTCGAATCTTTGCACGACCTCAAGGGCCGATTCCGGATCCAGCCAGCCGAACATGTCTCCGGTCGGCAGGAGCATCGCGGTCGCCGCGAAACGATGACCGCCGAGGTGCGAGCACTCCCAGGTATCCCAGTCGGTAGCGGCGGCGATCGCCGCGGCCACCGGGCGGCCGCGGATGGCACAGCACTGGTCGCGCTTGCCGTTCGTGCAAACCAGGGCCAGTCGCTGGGGCCCCGCGGCGCTGGCCGGGCCGGGGATCGCGGCGTTTAGGTCGAGGTCGAGCAGGTCGGCGGGATCGCGCCAGGAGCCCCACAGGACACGTTCGGCCTCGGGCGAGGTGTCGGCGAACGCCCAGGCCATGGACCGGTTCGCGGTGCCGGCCCGCACGGACGGATGACGGCCGGGGCGGCGGATCAGCACGACGTGGGTACCGGCGGCCTTGGCCGCGTGCGCGAGAGGCTGGGCGACGTCGGCGTCCATGTGCTTCCCGTCCAAGGCCGATTTCCCCCAGGGGCCGGGGACTTCCAGCAGGAGGAACCGGGAGTAGCGGGCGGCGCTGGCGTGCAGCGGCTCGCCGCGCATCCGGGCGGCGTCCGCGCAGCGCAGCGGGGGCGGCTCAGTCAACGTCCCCGGGCTTCCGCTCCCGTCGGCGCCAGGCACTGCGGTGCTGGGCACCGCGGCGCTGGAGACGGCGGGCGGGAGAGTGTCTTGCGTCATCGCTGTCCTTGTCTGGGCGAGGTCTAGTTGTTAGCCATGGCCTGCCAGGCGAGTACGTCGCCCGCGGCGGAGATGAGGACGAGGTCGCCGGCCTGGACGGAAGAGCCTCCCGGGCAGCGGACCCGCAGCGGATGCGCGTCATCGCCGGTGCCGACGAGGACGACGCAGTCGTGCCCGTAGTACTCGCGGTGCAGCACCTGCCCGGAGGCCTGCCCGGGAGAGCACGGCCGGCCGTCATGCGGCTGGAGCGAGATCTGCTCGGGGCGGATGAGCACCTCGGCCGGCCCGGCAGGCAGGCTGTTGCCGTCCGCCAGGACAAGCTGCCCGAGCGCGGTCTCGACGGCACCGACTGAAGCCGTGCCCAGCACGATGTTCGCCTCGCCAAGGAACCGGGCGATGGCCGGGTCGGCCGGGCGGGTGTAGAGGGTCTCCGGGGAGGCGAACTGCCCGATCCGGCCGCCGTGGACGATGCCCGCGAGGTCAGCGACCGACAGCGCCTCCTGCTGATCATGAGTGACGAACACGGTGGTGGCGCGCTGCTGGCGCAAGATCCGCATCACGTCGAAGCGCAGCGATGCGCGAAGGCCGGCGTCCAGGGACGAAAACGGCTCGTCGAGCAGTACCACGCTCGGGCGGGGGGCCAGTGCCCGGGCGAGGGCCACCCGCTGCTGCTGGCCGCCGGAAAGCTGATGCGGGTAGCGCTTGCCCATGCCTGCCAGGCCCACAAGCTCGAGCAGTTCGTCGACCCGCCCCGAGCCCCGCTCGCGGCGCGGCAGCCCGAAGCCGATGTTCTTGGCGATGGTGAGGTGCGGGAAGAGGTTGCCCTCCTGGGCGACGTACCCAATCCGGCGGCGCTCGGGCGGCACGAATCGGTCACCGGAATCGGCGACCTGGCCATCGATGACGATCGTTCCGGCGTCCGGCCGGTCGAAGCCGGCGATCATGCGCAGCAGCGTCGTCTTGCCGCTCCCGGACTCGCCGAGCACCGTGACCACGGCGCCGTCCGGCACCTCCAGGTCCAGGCCATTGAGCACCGAGGTGCTCCCGTACGACTTGAAGATCCCCGTGCAGGTAATCGCGCTCACGATATTGCCTCCATGACAGATGCGCCTCCCGCCTCGCGGCCGGACCGGCGGTCGAAGAACTGCCCGAGCAGGTACGCGGGCACGGCGGACATCACGATCATCGCCGCCGCGTACGGCGCCGCGGCGCCGAACGAGACCCCCTGCTCGGCGTAGGCCCAGAACTGGGTCGCCAGGGTCTGCACGCCCGTCGGGACGAGCAGCAAGGTAGCGGTGAGCTCGGTCGCCGCCGAGAGGAAGACGAAGCAGAACGCGGCCGCCAGGCCCGGGGCGAGCAGCGGAAGCGTCACGGTCAGGCGCACCGCCCACGGCCCCCGGCCCAGAGCACGGCCCGCCTCCTCAAGGCGAGGCGAGGCGCGCAGCACCGAGGCGGTGACCGCGACCAGCCCGAGCGGGAAGAACATCATCGTGTAGGAGGCGACGAGCAGTTCCGGGCTCTGGTAGAGGAAGCCCAGGTAGCGGCTGGCCAGGAAGACCAGCGCCAGCCCGATGACCACGCCAGGGATGGCCTGGGTGATGAACGTGGAGCGTTCCATCGCCCTCGACCAGCGACGCTGGTGGCGGGCCGCGAGCAACGCCACCGGAAGGGCGAGGAGGGTGGAGGCCAGTGCCCCCAGGGCGCTGTACAGCGCGGTGGACCCGACGGCCGAGCCCAGTGAGACGGCGGCGGGAAGAGCCGCCGACACGCCGGCCGCCATCCAGTAGCAGACGATGGCGACCGGGAAGCCCAGGGCAAGCCCGGCCAGAAGGGCAATTCCGGCCAGGGCGGGCAGGCGGGTTCTGCGGGACAGGGGAACCGGCTGCTGGGCCCGCTGGGCCATCGAGCCAGGACGTTGCAGGCGGCCCCGTTCCCTGAAGGCCGTCTCCCCGCCGAGGACCAGAACGGACAGGACGACGAGCACCAGCGAGAGCGCCGACGCCCCGGCCGGGTTGAACTGGGTCTGCAACTCACCGAAGATCGCGGTCGTGAACGTCTGGTAGTGCAGGTCCTCAAAGGCGCCGTAGTAGGCCACCAGCGACAGGCAGACCAGCAGGCATCCGCCCAGCAGCACGGCCCGGGCCTGGCGCACGCTGATCCGCAGCCAGACCGCCGTCCTGGACAACCCCAGGCTGCGGGCGGCCTCCTCCTGGCCCGGGTCCGCCGCCCGGAAGGCGGCGGTCATCGGCAGGTAGACGAGCGGGTACAGGTGGAGAACCATCACCAGGGCCGCTCCGAAGTAGCCCTGGACCGAGGGGAAGACCGAAGACCAGGCCCACGACAGCACGAAGTCGGGCACGACGAGCGGCACGATCAGCAGGACGGTCCACACCCGCCGCCCCGGCAGCGTCGTTCGCTCGGTCAGCCAGGCCGCGCCCGTACCGATCACCGCGCAGGCCGCGGTCACCAGGAGCGCCAGGCGCACCGTGTTCCACAGCAGCGTGACCACGAAAGCGCGGCCGAGGACGGGCCAGAGCTGACTCCAGCCGGCCTGGACGGCCTGGACGACGACCAGGGCCAGCGGCGACAGGAGCCCCGCCACGATGAGCACGGTCAGGGAAGCGAGCAGCCAGGGCACCCGGCGGCCGCGCCGTGAGAGGAGCTTGCGCAGGGGGGCGGGCCATACCGCGTCGCCGGCCGGGCGGCCGGCCGGCCGGTAAAGCGCGGGAGCTTCTACGCCGGCCATGTCAGGTCAGCCCGGCCTGCTGGAGCAGGGACGCCGCCGGGACGTCGTTGCCGAGGCTGACGACGCTCAGGATGGCCGGGTTGACCTGTGACAATGGCACCAGCGCGGGATTCGGCGCGATTCCCGGCCGCACCGGGTACTCATAGGTGTCGCCCGCGGCGATGATCTTCTCCGCCTGCGCGGTGACAAGGAATGACACGAACTTCTCGGCGGCGCTCTTGTTCTTCGAGGAGGCGAGCACGGCGGCGCCGGAGATGTTCTCGATCCCGCCGACGTTGTGGTTGGGGAAGTAGTAGACCTTGCTGTGCGTGTTAGCGGCGCCCAGCTCCGTCTGGAGCCGGTACCAGTAGTACTGGTTGATGACTCCGACGGCCTGCTGCCCCTTGTTGACCGCGGCGTCCACCGACTCGATGTCGGCGTACGTTTTGGCGTTCGCCTTGAGGCCGTTAAGCCAGTTCAGGGCGGCCTGCTGGCCGTAGGCGGCGATGACCGCGCCGACCAGGGGCACGAAGTCAGAGTCGGTCGGCGCGATCGCGACCTTGCCCTTCCACTTGGGCTGGGCGAGGTCGAGGATGCTGGCCGGGAGCTGGCTGGCGGAGATCAGCGCGGGGTTGTAGGCCAGGGCGCTGACCCGGACCGAGATGCCGACCCAGCTCCCGGTGGGAGAGTTGTCCGTGGCCGGGGTCTGGCTGGTGATCGACGCGGGCAGCGTCTCGAGCAGGTGGCGCTGGGTGAGCAGCATCAGCTCGGGTGAGTTCTCCGTGAGGTAGACATCGGCGGGCGAATGCGAGCCTTCCTGAAGGATCTGGTCGGCGAGGACGATCCCGTCGTCGGAGCGGACGTTCACGTGGATGCCGGTCTGCTTTTCAAACGCGCTGACAATCGCGGCCGTGAGCTGCGGATGCTGCCCGTTGTACAGGGTGATCGTGCCGCTGCCGCCCGCACCGCTGGCGCTGGTGCCCGCGCTCGCCCCGCCGCAGGCGGCGAGTAGCGACGCGGAGATGACCGCTCCAGCGGAGATGACGAGCCATCGCAGGGCGCGGAGCTTCCGCGCTGCCTGGTCGTAACTACCGGACCCCATGCGCCTTCCCTTCGAAATTAGGTTAGCCTAACCATACTTAGGCAGACCTTATGACGACCGATAAAACTTAGGGAAGGCTTACCTAACTCGTAATACGTCGTTAAGGATTGGCGTCCTCGGCCACCTGACCCGCGCCGCGAGCCTGATCGCACCCCTCTGAGCAGGACGCGCACGTGCCCTGGGGGTTTCGCGGGCCGCAATGCCCGGTCAGCGGCCCAGGATCAGGCCCCTGACGGTCGCAGCAAGCACCCGTTCTGCATCCTCCGGCGCCAGCCGCCCGGCGGTGACCTCGTTCCGGCAGCCGTGGATCAGCGCGAAGCAGCAGGCCACCAGCCAGCTCACCGGAAGGTCGGAACGGAACGTCCCGTCTTGCTGTCCGCGGTGCAGCAGTTCGGCGACGGTGGCGTGCGCGGTCGCGTGAGACCGGGTCATCGCGGCGGCCGGCAGCATCGCGGACGCGGCGTCGGCCATGTCCGCGTGCCGCCCCAGCTCCTGCCAGCCGGTGGAGAGCAGCCGCTCAAGTGCCTGCGCCGGCGGTCCCTCGCCGGGCCGGGCCGCCGCCAGCGCGTCGCCGGCGTGCCCGACGGCGCGCTCCACGACCGCCTCGAGCACGGCCTCGGCCGTCGGAAAGTGCGCGTAGACGGTGACCCGTGACACGCCGGCCGCGCTGGCGACGCCCGCGATCGTCACCGGCGCCCGGGCGGCGATCAGCTGCTCCGCGGCGTCGAGGATGGCCGTGACGTTCCGGTCGGCGATGCTCCGCCGCCGGTCCGCGCCTTCCGCCATCCGTCCTCCGCCCTCCGCTCTCCGCTCTCCGGCCGGTCGTCGCCCGAGCGCCAGGACGTCATGCCTGCCACCGCCGGTGCACCCTCATTCAGTGCAGCCCTACTTTAATGCCGGGCGCGGGCCGCGCGTTCGGCAACGCGACCGCGGCGAGCAGCGCGAGCACCGCCGCGGTCACCGCGACGACGAGCAGGGCGTGCCGGTACCCGCCGACGAACCCCGCCGTCGCGGCGGCCGACGCGGCGAGCGCGGGGAAGATCGCGGAACCGAGCGCGGCCCCGAGCTCATGCCCCGTCGACATCAGCCCGGCCGCCGCCCCCGCGACCTGGGCTCGTACCGCCGACAGGCCGGTGACCTGAGCGGACGGGAAGGCGAGCCCGCTGCCCGCGCCGAGCAGCAGCAGCCCGGGCAGCAGCCCGGCCGCGTACCCGCTGTCCGCCGTCACCCGGGAGAGCAAGAACGCGCCCGACGCGAGCAGCGCGAACCCGGCGACCGCCAGCGGGCGCGAGCCTGTCTTCCCCATCAGGTGCGCGCCAAGCCCGGCTCCGATCCCGGTCAGCAGCACCGGCGGCAGGAACTCCACTCCCGCCCGCAGCGCCGAGGCACCGGTCACGTCCTGCAGGAACAGCGAGCTGAGCACTACCACGCCCACCTGGAGGCCGGTCGCGCCCAGCAGCGCGACCGCGCCTTGGGCGAGGCCCCGCGTGCGGAAGGCCGACACCGGGACGAGCGGAGAGCGCCCGGACCGCTCGGCGAGCCGCTCCGCCAGCGCGAACGCGGCGAGCAAGACGACGGCGAGGGCGAGCGGCACGACGCGCGACGGTCCCCAGCCTTGCCGCGAGATCGCGTAGGTCAGCGCCACCAGGCCGCCCACCGCGAGCACCGCGCCGGGCAGGTCAAGCCGGGTGCCGCCGGTTAGGCTGCTGTCCGTTCCGTCCGGCGTGCTGCTACTCGGCCCGAACGATCGGCTGGTTCCCCGGCCACCGCGGCCGAAGTGCCGTGCGGCGGCCAGCGCCACCAGGCCGACGGGCACGTTGATGAGGAACACCGAGCGCCACCCGAGCCAGCTGGTGAGCACCCCGCCGAGCACGGTACCGAGGGCGACACCGCCGCCGGCCAGGCCACCCCACACGCTGAGCGCGGTGGCCCGGCGCGCCCCGTCGTAGGTGGCGGTGAGCAGCGCCAGCGCCGAGGGCGTCAGCAGGGCGGCGCTGACGCCCTGCAGGGAACGGGCCGCGAGCAGCGCGGCCGCCGTCGGCGCGAGGCCGCTGGCGAGCGACGCGAGCGTGAAGGCGGTGAGCCCGATGGCGAACACGCGGCGCCCGCCGAACAGGTCCGCCACCCGGCCGCCGAGCAGCATGAGCCCGCCGGTGGCGAGCAGGTAGCTGGTGACGACCCACGGCAGGTCGCCGGCGGTGAAGCCAAGCGACCGACCGATGGACGGCAGCGCGATGGTCGTGACCGTCATGTCGAGCAGCACCATGAACTGCGCGGCGCACAGGATGACCAGCGGTCCCCAGGCCATCCGCGCACCCGGGGCGGCTGACGGCTGCCCGCGCTCACCAGGCGGTCGGGGGACGGCATCGGACTGGATCGCTGCCTGGCCAGAATGCGGACGCACGCCGCCTCCTCTTGGTTGACACTACTGTCAACCAAGAGTCTCGTCGAAGGTTTACACCTATGTCAACCCCATTGCGGAGCAGCCCGTGGCCGGGGAGGGGAAAGGAACCGGTCCACGGGCTGCTCGCTCGCTCCGTTGGCCTGCGCGGCCAGGGGCGCCTACGGGAGGTAGCTGAACGGCTCGAAGACGTGGCTGTAATACCAGGTCGGCTGGGCGACGCCGGAACAGCTGCCCGCGCCCTTCGTGCCGGGGCAGTTGCCGTTGTCGCGCTGCAGTGCCCACATGGAGATCTGCCCAAGGCCCTTGACCGCTGCCCAGATCGTGAACGCCGGCGCCTGGGCGGTGGTGAAGGTCTCGGCGGGGCCGAAGTCGTCGATGCCCGGCATCTGGGTGACGCCGATCATCTCCCACAGCGCACGCGACGACAGGCCGGGGTACAGGACGCCGAGCTGGCCGTGCACCGCGGTGGCGGCACTCTCCGCGTCGGTCAGCATGTTCTCGGTCGTGCCTAGGTAATAGTCGAAGGTCATGATGTTGACCGTGGAGATCTTCGCGCCCTCGGCCACCGCGTTCTGCAGCACGGCGAGTTCGGCCGACGGCATGCCGGTCGGGAACGTCGGCAGCGTGTAGGAGAACTCGATGTGCTTGCCGTGCCGGGCGGCCCAGGCCTCGGTCTCGGCGATGGCCTCGTTGCGGCGCTGGATGGCGGCCGTGTCGGACAGTGAGCTCGCCTCGATGTCGAGGTCGATGCGCGGCACGTGGTAGGTGGTGATGAGGGACTCGTACACCTTGGCGATCGCGTCGACGCTGGTGCAGCTGTCCGCGAGCTCGGTGCCCGTGGTGTCGGCGGTGTACCCGCCGAAGGACGGGATCACGTTCCCGCCGGCCGCCTGCACCGCCGCGATGTCGGCGCCAAAACTGCCGGCCGCGGTGGCGGAGATCGGCGTGGCCGTGCTCCCGTTCCAGTAAGCGCTGCATGAACCGGGCGTGTCGGTTTCCAGGAAGGCCAGGGAGAGGTACTTGGCGCCGGAGGCGGCCGACAGCTGGGCCAGCCCGCCGTCGGCGCTGTCCCAGGACTCGAAGTACGGCGCGTACACGTGCGGGGGAAGAGCGGTCCTGACATCGGCGCGAGCGGGGGCGGCGGCCGCCGTGCCCGCCACGGCGGCGGCGGCGGTCAATGTCGCGAGGCACAAGGAGAGGGGGCGTCTCACGTGGATCCCTTCGGCTAGATCGCGGAAGACAATAAAATAGGAAAGTTTCCTATTTTATTGCCGAGCAGAGATTATTCCCGTGGTACAGCCGGCGTCAAGGGGCCGCGGAACGCAGGGCAGCCGACCGGTTGTCCAGCGTGACATCTCACCGGAACCGCGGCGCAGGCGGGTGATTCGTCCGTCTACCTGGGCATAGGATCGGCGGCATGGCGACACGGCTTGTGCAGATCGCGATGAATGCCCAGGATGACGCCGCCGTCGGCCGGTTCTGGGCGCAGGCACTCGGCTGGGGCATCGCCAGCGAGGAACCCGGCGTGACCAACCTCGAACCCGTGGGCTTCGCCTATCCCGATCCCGTCGCCGTCTGCATCGACGTCATTCGCGTCCCGGAACCCAAAACGGTGAAGAACCGCGTGCACGTCGACCTCGCCACCACCTCCGCGGCCCATCAGGCGGACCTGGTCGCGCGACTGCTTGGCCTCGGCGCGACACTGGCCGACGTGGGCCAGGGCGACGTGCCGTGGACGGTCCTCGCCGACCCGGAAGGCAACGAGTTCTGCGTGCTCGAACCCCGGCCGGTCTACCAGGACACCGGGCCGATCGCCGCGGTGGTGGCCGACTGCGCGGACCCGCGGGCCATGGCCGGGTTCTGGGGCGAGGCGATGGACTGGACCGTGCACGAGGTGGCCGACGATTACGCGGCGCTGCGCTCCGCCAAGGGAGTCGGGCCGTACCTTGAGTTCATCCGGACGCCCGGCGTGAAGACCGTGAAGAACCGCGTCCATCTCGACCTCCGGCCCTACCCCGGTGCCGACCAGGCGGCCGAGGTGGCCCGGCTGCGGGCTCTCGGCGCTACCGACGTCGACGTCGGCCAGGGCGACGTGCCGTGGACGTGCCTCGCCGACCCGGAGGGCAACGAGTTCGACGTCCTCACCCCACGCTGAGGCGCGCCTGACAGCGGGCGCCTCAGGCCACGTCAACCTCGGCGACCTGACCGTCCAATACGACGAGGCGGCGCGTGACGGACACCGACTCCAGCATCCGGCGGTCGTGGGTCACCAGGAGGAACGTGCCTGGGTACCCGTCAAGCGCCGACTCGATCTGCTCGATGGCGGGCAGGTCGAGGTGGTTGGTCGGCTCGTCGAGCACCAGCAGGTTCACCCCGCGCGCCTGCAGTAGCGCGAGGGCGGCCCGGGTCCGCTCCCCCGGCGACAGCGACCGGGCCGGGCGGTGCACATGCTCCGCCTTCAGGCCGAACTTGGCCAGCAGTGTCCGGGTCTCCTCCGGCACCTGCCCGGGCGCCCGCGCGGCGAACACCTCAAGCAGCGGCTCGGGGCCGTTGAATATCGACCGCGCCTGGTCCACCTCGCCCACCGAGATCCCGGACCCGAGTGACGCGGAACCGGACGAGAGCGGCACCCGCCCGAGCAGCGCGCCGATCAGCGTTGACTTGCCCGCCCCGTTCGGTCCGGTGATAGCGATCCGGTCCGCCCAGTTCACCTGCAGGTTCACGGGTCCGAGTACGAAGCCGGGCAGCGACACGACCGCGTCGCGCAGGGATGCGGCGACGGTTCCCGAGCGCGGCGCCGCCGCGATCGTCATCCGCAGCTCCCACTCCTTGCGCGGCTCCTCCACGACCTCGAGCCGCTCCAGCATCCGCTCGGTGATCTTGATCTTGCTGGCCAGCTTCTCCGTCCGGTTGACCTGCGCGGAAAGCCGGTGCTTGTCCTGGTCAGGCGCCTTGGCCCGCGCCTGCCGCACCCCCCGGTCCGCCCAGCTGCTCTGCGTCCGCATCCTCATCGTCAGTGCCGCCTTCTGGTCGGCGTACTTCTCGTAGTGGTCGCGCCCGTGCTGCCGGGCGATCCCCCGCTCTTCCAGGTACGCGAGGTACCCGCCGCTGTACAGGTGCACTGACTGCTGCGCCAGGTCGAGTTCGAGCACCTGGTCGACCGTCCGTTCCAGGAAGGCCCGGTCGTGGCTGACGAGCACCGTCCCGGCCCGCAGCTTCATGACGAAGTCTTCCAGGATGGCGAGCCCCTCGATGTCCAGGTCGTTGGTCGGCTCGTCGAGCAGGAAGATGTCGTACCGCGACAACAGCAGCGACGCGAGGTTCGCCCGCGCGGCCTGCCCGCCGGACAACGAGGTCATCGGCGCCTCAAGCCGCCCCCGCTTTCCCAAGAGCCCGGTGAGCCCGAGCGAGGCAACGACCTTGGCGGTTCGCTCCTCCAGGTCCGCACCGCCCAGGTGCATCCACCGGTCGAACGCCGCCGCGTACGCGTCTTCCGCCCCCGCTTCCCCGGCCTCGAGCGCGGCCGTCGCCGCGTCGAGTTCAGCGGCCGCGCCGGCGACCCCGGTCCGCCGCTCGATGAACGCGAGCACGCTCTCGCCCGCCCGCCGCTCCGGCTCCTGCGGCAGGTACCCGACGGTCGCCGTCGCCGGGTTCAGCGACACGGACCCGGCATCGCGCGCGCCGTCGTCAAGTCCGGCGAGCATCCGCAGCAACGTCGACTTCCCGGCCCCGTTGGCGCCGACAAGCCCGGTTACCTTGCCGGGTGACACCACAAGGTCGACCCCGGAGAAGATGACCCGGTCGGCGTACCCCGCGGACAGCCCCTTAGCCGTCAGTACAGCGTTCACGCGAACAAATCTATGACCCGGACGCGTATGCCAGGTCGACCGTGTCGGTATGACCGCCCCAGCGGAGCGTGAACTGCCAGCATCCCGCGGCCGGCATGTCGATGATGGACGGCCCCGGTCCGCCCATCACGGTCCGTTGCTGAACGGGCCCGGCGGCGGTGCCGCCGATCAGCCGGCGTGCGGTGATCTGGAGGCTGGCCCCGGTTGGGTCCGGCGTTTTGGAGACCCAGAGGATCTTGTTGTTGCGGTTCGCCGGCGCGGGGGTGACGAGCGGATCGTGCCGCGCCCAGAGCACGGCGACGATGTCACCGCGGGCGCCGAGCACGTACGGCATGGCCATGGTCGGCGGCTGGAACCCCATGCGCGCCCAGCTCGGGAGCGGGCCGTAGGCGACGGCCGCGGCGCACGCACCGGCCGGGGCCGGCCGGGAGGCGGTGACGTTCGCCGCGCGCGGGGGGCCGGCCGGGCCGTCAAGCAGGACCCAGGTCGTCGCGACGGCGGCCGCCAGCAGGACGGCGCCCGTTCCCCGGATCCACCGGCGGCGGCGCCGGCGGCGCGCCTCTTTGATCAGCGCCTCGGATTGCCAGGCGCCGTCGTCGGCCGCCGCGGTACGCCCGGCACCGGGGATGTCGGGCCTCTCGGAGAGAAAAAGCATCCTAAGCCTCCTGGGAGATGACCTTGATCATGGCGATGAGCTCGTCTGGCCCGTAGCCCTGCTCGCGTCCGAAGGCCACGAGCTCGCGCACCTTGCGCAGCACGGCGCCGCGCGGCGGGGTCCCGGCGACGGTGATACCGCGGCCGCGCCGGAACTCGAGCAGCCCCTCGTCCCGCAACTGGCGCAGCGCCCGGAGCACCGTGTTCTTGTTGACGCCGAGCACGGCCGCGAGGTCCTTCGCGAGCGGCATCCGCTGCCCCGGCCGCACCTCGCCGTCGGCGATCGCCCGCCGCAGCTCGGCGGCCACCTGCTCATACAACGGGACCTGCGCCCCTGGATCGATCCTCATGGTGCTACTAAGACTAGATCCATTAGACCTTCTTGGGAAGGGCCTGAACAGGCCCTGTGCTACCGGTCGAGAACCTGCTCCCTGAGGATGTCGGCGTGCCCGCAGTGCTGAGCGAGTTCGCGCAGCACGTGGAGGTACACCCAGCGAAGCGGGAGCGGCCCGAGCCGGTAGCCGTGCACCTTGTCGTCCAGCCCCAGGGATGACGTCGCCCGGCGGGATGACTCGCACGCCTCGCGGTGGGCCTGCTGGACGGTGGCGATGGTGTCGCCGTCATCGAGGATGAACGACTCGTCCGAGACCGCGGGAATGCCGATCTCGGCCCGGGACCGGCCAGTGACCGCCTCGTCAAACCAGACCTTCTCGACGAAGGTCGCGTGCTTCACCAGGCCAAGCAACGTGGTCAGAGAGGGAACCAGCGACCGGCGGGCCTGTTCCTCGGTGAGCCCGTCCAGGCAGCGATTGAGCGCATCGCGGTACTCGTCGATGAAGGCGTCGAACTGGGCGCGCGCTGGCAGGTTGATGACATCCTCAGCGAATGTCACCGGGAGTGAGGGCATGAGGGAAGCATTTCAAGACCGCCGTCCCCCGGGCAAACGTTCACGCTGCGCCCGACCACCGAGTCCTGGTGATTGCACTGACTGGCCGGGATAGGGTCAGCACAACGGTCAAAGTAGTCAGCAGGAAGGCGGCGGCGTGGCAGGCTCTCCCACCGGCATCGGGCCGGACCAGGCGGCGTTCATGGCCGCGCGCGTTCCCTCGTTCACGGACTTCCTCTCCGCCTACGACCCCAGCATGCTCCCGCTGGCGAACCTTGGCCCGCTGGCCGGGTCCGGCACGGCCGCCGACGTGATCAAGAACCTGCCGCACGCGACGACGATCGTCGCGGTCGCCTGTGAAGGCGGCGTGGTGATGGCGGGCGACCGCCGGGCGACGGCGGGCAACCTGATCTCCAAGCGGGACGTGGACAAGGTGTTCCGCGCCGACGAGTACTCGGCCATCGCGATCGCCGGCACCCTGGCGATCGCGCTTGAGCTCGTCCGCTTGTTCGGCGTCGAGCTTGAGCATTACGAGAAGATGGAGGGCCGGTCCCTCACTCTCGAGGGCAAGGCCAACCGGCTGGCCACGATGATCCGCGGCAACCTGATGGCGGCGATGCAGGGCCTCGCGGTGATCCCGCTGTTCGTCGGCTACGACGAGGAGACCCGCACTGGCCGGATCTTCAGCTATGACGTGGCGGGCGGGCCTTATGAGGAGCACCGCTTCCATTCGATCGGCTCGGGATCGGTCTTCGCTAAGTCCGCGCTCAAGAAGTATTACTCCGACGGCATCTCCATGGCCGACGCGGCGCTCGCCTCCGTGCAGGCGCTGTATGACGCCGCCGACGATGACTCCGCCACCGGCGGCCCCGACCTGACCCGGCAGATCTTCCCGGTCATCGTGACGGTCGCGGAAGACGGCTTCAACGCGCTCTCGGAGAGCGAGTGCGCGCAGTACGCCCAGCAGGTCGTGGCCGGGCGGATGACCCTGCCCGACGGGCCGTCGGCCCCGCTGCGTTCAGTCAGCTAGCGCCCTGGCTGGGGGTAAACCCGGACGCCGCGCCGTAGTCTGCACGCATGGAAGCTCCAGACAAAACCGAGGTATCACGCTGGGTAGCTCCGACGTTCATCTTCTGCTCGGTGGTGCTCATTCCCTGGATCGTGTACCTCGGGTTCTCCCTTCCGACGCGTCAGATCTCCCGTCATTACGATCTCGCCTGGGTAGGATTCGACGTCTTCGAGCTGATAGCGCTGGCCGCTACGGGCTACTTCGCGCTTCGCCGGTCCCGGTACCTGGCGCTAGCGTCGGCCTCGGCGGCGACGCTTCTCGTCGTCGACGCCTGGTTCGATGTCGTGACCGCGCCGCGGCACCAGCTGCTTCAAGCGGTCGTGCTTGCGGCGGTCATCGAGCTTCCGCTCGCGGGCGTCTGCGCCTGGCTGAGCTACCATACCCAGCACCTCGCGGACCGCAGGATCAGGGTGATGCCCGCCCGCAGGAATGCGCGCTGAGGCGGTCTCCGGAAGGCCTGCGACAGGCGGCGTAGTCTCCTGGGCCATTGCGGGTGAGTTACGGTCAGGCTCAGGCTCGGCCCGGGGTGGCCGCGTTGGCGGCGCAAACACCGTGCCATACGGCTGTAGGGCAGCCGCCACTCACGTCGCTGATGCCGAACGCGAGGAAACCAAGCACGAGGAGGATAACCAAGCCGAGCACCAGGAAGCGGACCGGGCGAGTAGCTATCACCTCGGCCGCGGGAAAGGGCGCTCCCTCGGACCGCCGGGCGAACGCCGCGTAGCTCGACCGCAGTTGCGAGTCAGCCGCCCCGAGAGCGCGCTCCATCTCATCGAGGATCGCCTGCTGGCGACGGGGGAGGATCATGTAACTTCCCGGGGATGCGGGCGCGCCTTTGCGCCTGCGTTGACGCGATAGGTACAGGATAACCTGACGTCCAGCCCGGTGACCGCCGGCCGCCACCGCGGCACGGCGGACCAGCCCGTCCGTCTCTCATCCCGCCCCTTCCCCTGCCCGGCACCTCGGCGCACGCCACTCGCAAGTTGCAACTCCTGCCAGTTCCCGTCATTGAGGTGACCTCCTCACGGGACCCGAGCACCTTCCGCCCATCAGGTCACCTTCACCGCGACGATCACCCCGGCCGGCGGCGGCACCATCACGTTCAAGCGCGGCTCCGCCACTCCCGCTGGTGTTGAAGGTATGCGGCCGCTAGTATTCGGGTTGGCCGGATGAAGCTCCGGCGGGCTTGAGGCCCGAACCGCCGCCATGGCTGATGGCTTCTACCAGGAGTCCACCCTCCTGGCAGGCGCCGGCCCGCTGGCTGCTGCCAGGACGTAGCTGGCAGGAGCGGCAGTGAACATCTATTACGTGGCGGCGATCTGGCTGGGCATGGCCCTGCTCGCCTCGGTGGTCAGCATCCGGATCGCGGTGCCCGCGGCGCTGGTGGAGATCGTGGTCGGCGCGCTGGCCGGGAACATCCCCGGCATCCGGGAGCATGTCACCCAGACTGACGTCGTCACCTTCCTGGCCAGCGCGGGCTCGCTGGTGCTGACGTTCCTGGCCGGGGCGGAGATCGACCCGGTGTCGCTGCGGGGGCATTGGAAGGCGAGCCTGTCTATCGGGTTCGCCTCGTTCGCGCTGCCGTTCCTGGCAGCCTTCGGGTTCTGCGGCCTGGTCCTGGGGTGGCATCTGCACGCCGCCGAGATCGGCGGCATCGCGCTGAGCACCACGTCGGTGGCGGTGGTGTACGCGGTGATGGTCGAAACCGGCCTGAACCGGCACGACCTGGGCAAACTGATCCTGGCGGCCTGCTTCGTCACCGACCTGGGCACCGTACTGGCACTCGGCGGCCTGTTCGCCACCTACGGCTGGCTGCTGCTCGTCTTCGTCGCCGTGAGCGTGATCACCATGGCGCTGCTGCCAAGGCTGCTCCGGCTGGCGATCAAGTACTTCGGCCACCGGGTCTCCGAACCGGAGATCAAGCTGCTGCTGGTCGTCTTGTTCGGGCTCGGCGGACTGGCTACCCAGGCTGGCAGCGAGGCAGTGCTGCCTGCCTACATCGCCGGGCTGGTCGTGGCCGGGGTGTTCCTGCACGACCGGGTCCTGATGGACCGCCTGCGCTCCATCGCCTTCGCCCTGCTCACCCCGTTCTTCTTCCTGCGCGCCGGAACCCTCATCTCGGCCCCCGCGCTGATCTCCGGCGCCGGGGTGATCGCAGTCCTGCTGCTGGTCAAGCTCGCCGCCAAGCTGACGGGCGTCTGGCCGGTTGCCGCCGCGTTCAGACTGCCCCGGCGCGAACGCGCGTACACCACGCTGCTGATGGCTACCGGGCTCACCTTCGGCTCCATCGCCGCGCTGTTCGGGCTGACCCACCACCTCATCGACAAGACCCAGTACACCGAGCTGGTCACCGTGGTCATCCTGTCGGCCTTCGTGCCGACCCTGATCGCCCAGCAGTTCTTCCGGCCAGCGGTCCTCAATACCGAAGAAGAGGAAGCCCTCGGCGAGGAAGACCTCTCGATCATCCACCACCGGGCTCCGACCCACCAGGCCACAAGCGAGCTAACCGGCACCAGGCCTGAAGACGAAAGGTCAGAACTCTAGGATGCGTCGCACATCAAGCGGACCCGATGTGTCGCGCATCAAGTGAGTAGGGGTGAGCCGGCCTGTAGGCCGGGTTCTGTGCGCTCGCGCGGACGCGAGGCGGCGGTCATCCATCTAGGGCTGCCGTTGCCGGCAGTCTCGTGCGGTCTACCCGCGAGCCTCGGGCGGGCAGCCC
>Ga0265338_10001896_pt1 | contig 32709 bp, 28 predicted proteins | sample 42126metaG_FD_193579 | JGI IMG/M metagenome (GOLD analysis project Ga0265338, IMG submission 193579) | Rhizosphere microbial communities from Carex aquatilis grown in University of Washington, Seatle, WA, United States - 4-21-26 metaG | ecosystem: Host-associated > Plants > Roots > Rhizosphere...
AAATTATGATGCTACGATTCGTGTAGTGACATTCTTATGTGTCTCTATATTGAAACTAAAAGATTAGACGTAAGATTTTGCGACAACTGCAAAATCTTGCGTCTTTAACGTAGCCAACGAAATAAACATCTCGGAGGCTTTTTTTAAAATTACTAATTTTAAAAAAGAAAAATCATGGATTCAAAGATAAAAATAATACTCGTAGATGATGTTCAAATGATCAGATATGGATTTTGGCTTAAGTTTCGTAAGCTGAAAAATGTAGAAATCATTGGCGAGGCCGAAAATGGTAAATTATTCCTCGATTTACTTACTAATTTAAAACCCGATATTGTATTCATGGATATTCAAATGCCTGTAATGGATGGATATGAAGCAACAAAAAAGGCAATGAGTCATAATCCTTTTTTAAAGATTATTGCACTTACAAACAATAATGAAGAAAGTACCATTGATCAAATGATATTATCGGGAGCAAGAGGTTTTCTATTAAAATCGGTTCAAATCGATGAATTACAAAAAGCTATTGAAACTGTTATGAACGGAGGTACGTATATCTCGTCTGAATTGGTTTTGATGGGTAACTTATAAATAGATTAATGTAGCATTGAAATTACAATTATGGACAAATTAAAAATAATAATAGTCGACGATGTTGAAATGACAAGATTGGGTTTGTATCTACTTCTTGATAAAAGTAATAAGTTTTCGGCAATTGTTGATGCAACCGATGGAGGTTCTTTTTTAGATTTATTACAGCATTTTACTCCAGATATGGTTTTGATGGATGTAAATATGCCAATAATGAATGGTATTGAAGCTACCCAAAAAGCTATGAAAATGTATCCTTCGCTTAAAATAATTGCATTAACCAACGATGGAGGAGAAGAATATATTGAAGATATGATTGCAGCAGGAGCAAAAGGGTTTTTAATGAAAAAAATAAACAGTTTGGAACTACAAAAAGTTATAGAAGTGGTAATGAATGGGGGAACATATTTTGCTCCTGAATTAATTTCATATTACAACCGCGTTTGTATTGACCATAGCGAAAAACGTAGAATAGAATTAACAGCCGGCGAAGAAACGGTACTTAATTTATTATGTAAAGGTTTTTCCATAAAAGAAATAGCTTCGAAATTATCGGTAAGTATAAAATTTGTCGATGAACAATGTTCTCAGTTATCGGCAAAAACAGCTACTCACAACGCGGTAGGATTGGTGCTCTTTGCTATTAAACATAAAATGGTAACAGTATAATAATATTGCTTAATTTCAATAACAGGACTATGGATAAATCAAATAATGTACATAAAAAGAAAATCGATACTCTAAGTATATTGATAGTATATTGTTTCCTTATTGCTGTAGGTTTTGTAGCAATACGTTTTGAAATTAATACATTTAAACATAGACTTAAAAACAATTACGTTAAAGAATCGGAGCTTATAGCAAACAGTATAGTAGGAAGTGATTTGCTTCAATTAACTAGTAAAAAAACGGATACTTCGTTAGCTGTATATAAAAGAATAAAACAACAATTAGAAGCAAATGTCTTACTATTGTCCGATTTTCGTTTTGTTTATATCATAGGAAAACATAACGATAGTTTGTACTATTTATTCAACGATAAGATAGTTTCGCCTAAAGAAACAATTGTTTTAACAGGCGATACTGCAGAATCGACTGCTTCAATAATTACAGCATTTGCAAGCCATAAAAAACAATATAAGGATCTCCATACCAATAAACGGGGAAAATGGTTCAGTAGTTATATTCCTATAATAAACCATAAAACAGGTGCTGTAGTTGCTGTATTAGGAGTTGGTGTATCAACCTCACAATGGGAAAACGAAAGTATAGAAAATAGTGCGTTTTCGTTGTTGTTAATTATAGGTGTATTAGTTTCTATTGCAATATCAATATCGTTTGTAGTAATCTCAATAAATCGCAAACAAAAAGCAGAGATAAAAGATACCAGCGAAGAGTTTTTTCGTTTCATGTTTTCAAGTCACAAAGCAATAATGTTATTATTAGAACCTCGTACTGGAAATATAATTGATGTGAATAATGCAGCCATCGAATTTTACGGCTATACAAAAGAAGAATTATGCTCAATGAATATCAATCAAATTAATTGTTTAAGTCAAGACGATGTATTTAAAGCAATTAATAAAGCAGTTTCAGGCGATAATAAGGGTTTTGAATTTCAACATAAATTATCGAATGGTGAAATTCGAATTGTAGAAGTTCAATCATCGACGATTGAAATGCGTAAAGGCTCTTTTTTGTTTTCAATAATAAAAGATATAACAAGTCGTAAGAAGCTCGAAGAAGAATCGATCATTGCTCAACAAAATTTTGAATCCATCTATAAAACAATTCCTGATCCAATCGTAATAATGAGAGCCTCTGATGGCGTTATTACTAATGTTAACGATCAGTTTGTTAAATCGTCGGGCTATACACGCGAAGAATTAATAGGACATACAAGTGCTGATTTTACAGCTTATGCCGATTCCCGTGATCGTGAAGAAGCACTTAAAGCATTAAAAGATAAAGGCGTATTTTATAATAAAAGTGTACGATTTATTACAAAGAATAATACAACGGTTGATTGTATTATATCGTCTAAAATTACTATTTTAAACAAAATTGCCCATGTAATCACAACATTACGTGATGTTACTGAATTCAAGGCGATTGAATCTAAATTGATTGAAAGTAATAACCTCACCCAATCGTTATTACAAACAATACCTTTTGGAATGAACATTGTCGATATGAATGGTACTATTTTGTTTATGAGCGATAGCTTGAAACTGCAAGTAGGCGAAAATATAGAATCGAAAAAATGTTGGGAATTATATCATGACGATAAAAAACAATGCAAAGAATGTCCATTAATTACTGGAATTGAAATTGCGGAAACGAAATCTTGTGAATCGTATGGTATTTTTGGGGGAAAAATCTTTCAAGTTGTTCAAACAGGAATGATTTTCGAAAATAAAAGGGCGATACTTGAAATATTTATTGATATCACCGAACAAAAACACACTGAATTAGAGAAACAACGAACTAATGAACAGCTAAGTACATTGATGTATTCAATTGAGCAAAGTCCTGTAACAACAGTAATAACCGATTTTAAAGGCGATATTGAATATGTTAATCCAAAGTTTACTGAAATAACAGGCTATACTGCTGAGGAGGTAATAGGTAAAAACCCAAGGATGTTAAAAACAGATTATCTTTCAAAAGAAGCATATCAAGAGCTTTGGGATACAATATTATCGGGTAACAATTGGCAGGGAATCTTTCAAAACAAGAAAAAAAACGGCGAGTTTTATTGGGAATCGGCAAAAATATCGCCGGTGAAAGATGAACATGGAACCATTTCACATTTTCTTGCGGTAAAAGAAGATATTACCGAGCGTAAAAAAACGGAAGATGAATTATACGAAGCCAATAAAGCAGCTGTAGCAGCCAATAAGGCTAAATCGGAGTTTTTAGCAACCATGAGTCATGAAATTAGAACACCGTTGAATGGAGTGATAGGTTTTTCAGAAATATTACAAAAAACCAAATTAAACGACCAACAACGTGAATACATTAAAAATGTTACTATTTCGGCCAATACATTACTCGATTTAGTAAACGATATATTAGACTTTTCAAAGATTGAATCGGGAAAATTAGACCTGAATTATGAAAAGATCAATTTAATTGAAATGTCAGAAAATATTGTAGATATCATGCGTTACAAGATTTCTGAAAAAGGAATTGAAATGCTCTTGAATATTTCATCTAAAACGCCTCGCTTTATTATTGCAGATCCGATACGACTTCGACAAATCCTAATAAACCTCATGGGAAATGCAATAAAATTCACCTATGAAGGCGAGATAGAATTTAAAATTGAAGCTTTACCTATACCCGACAATAATTTGGAAATGGATTTTACCTTTTCAATTCGAGATACAGGAATTGGAATTCCACGTAATAAACAACAGGCTATATTTGAATCGTTCTCGCAAGCCGATAGTTCTATTAATCGTAAATTTGGAGGAACAGGCTTGGGATTGTCCATTTCAAGTAATTTAGTCGAAAAAATGGGTTCTCATCTACAATTAGAAAGCGAAGAAGGAGTAGGGAGTTGTTTCTATTTCACCATCAGGTTGGAGTGTGAACAATATGAAGAAGAAGATGGTATTGATTTGAGAGGCATAAAAAAGGTTCTCATTATTGATGATAATAGCAGCAGCAGAACTATTTTAAAATCAATGTTGCAAACTAAAAAGATTGAGGTAGAACTGGCTTCGAATGGTGTTATTGCAATGGAAATGATTGAAATGCAGAAGGATTATGATATTATTCTTGTCGATTATTCTATGCCTTATTTAAATGGATTGCAAGTGATAAGAAATATCCGTCAAATTGATAACAATAATGAACAGAAAATAATTGTTATTCATAATACTCTTGATGATGATACTATTAAGAAAGAATGTGGCGAATATAATGTCAAATTCATTTTACAAAAACCAATTCATCAATCACAATTATACCGAACCTTATCTAAAATAATGTCTAATTCAGAAGTTGATGAGAAATCTTTTGAAGTCGAAGATCTTGACATTGCCATTTCAAATAGTGAAAGACATTTTAAAGTTCTTATTGTTGACGATAATCAAATGAATTTGAATTTGGTAGCTTCTTTAATTGCTTTATATATGCCCAATATTGAAATTGTAAAGACGAAAGAAGGAAAAGAAGCTTCGGAATTATATATTTCTGAAAAACCTGATATCATTTTATTGGATGTGCAAATGCCGGTTATGAATGGTTATGAAGTTGCCCGCGAAATTAGGGCTACGGTTAATGATTATAGAAAACGTGTACCTATTATAGCATTAACAGCTGGAACGGTATTAGGCGAAAAAGATCGTTGTATTGCTGCAGGAATGGACGACTACCTTTCGAAACCATTAAATTCCAAATCGTTATTTATGGCTTTCGATAAATATCTATTTGGTAATTCTAAAGCTGAACTTAGTACAGTTCCAACGGTTGAAAGTAAACTTGTTCACTTCGATAAGGAAGAAATATTACATACCTATGATAACGATGAACAAGTTTTAACTACGTTCTTAGATATGGCATTTAATGCAATGCCTCAATGTATAGCCGATATGAAAGATGCTATTGACGAGCATAATAGTATACAAATAAAATTCAATGCTCATACGTTAAAGGGGATGGCAAGAGGTATTTGTTTTAATATTTTAGCCGAGTACGCATCAAAACTCGAAAAATCATCAGAGCTAGGTTCCGAACAATGTAATGAATTCTTTTCAATGATTACCACTGAATTTGAGTATTTGAAAAAGGAATATGAAATGATTCCTATCTGTTTAAAAGAATCATAAACCTTGGCTAAAGCTGATTTGCAGTCCGTGCTAGCTCAAGAGTAGATGCTAATTTTTAGTTGAAAAGATTTTAACCACAAAGGAACACAAAAGTATTATTTCACAAAGTCGCTCAAAGGGTTTTTAGTTATTGAGTTCTTCAGTAGACGTTGCACGCAACGTCTCACCGCATAACGTTTCTCATTTTATGATATCATTATCGATTCAATCTTCTTGTAACTTGTAACTCAATTTTTTAAGTTATTGGTTTCTTGTACAAATGGTAGTTACTTTACCCCCACCATCACCAAAAGGATCGTCGTTATAATCAAAATTTAATGTTTTATAATCACTCGAAATGGTACCGCTGCCAACAATAACATGTTTATCGACGGTTTGTTTGGGAATAGTAATGTTCGAACCCGAAACGGTTGCAGAACAGCTTCCACTAAGGTTATTGAAGTTATAAATTTGAATGCCTTTTTTTGTTGAATCGGTATAATCGATACTTATATAATAAGTCGATTTGCCTGTTTCATAATGTGTTTCACTACATTTCCATTCTCCATTTATGGTTTTAGGTGCAGGAGTGCCAATTTGATCACATGAAGCGAGGTACGTTGCACTTGCCAGTAAAATGATATTTCTAATATGTTTTGATCGTAACATCTGATTTAACGTTGTTTGGGTTTGGAAAAAGATTATTAGAACGATAAACACTTTTCGTTATAACCGAAAAGAATTATATAAGTGATACTCTGTTTTTAAAAGATAAAGTCGTTTATAAAAAAGCTTTTAAGTCTTTCATCGAAATCTTATTTTCATAAATAGCTTTACCTATGATAACCGCATCAATTCCTTTATCATGTAATATTTCAACATCTTTAATGCAAGAAATGCCACCACTAGCAATAACAAATAGATTGGCAAACCGCTTTTTCATAGAAATATATAATTCGGTTGATGGTCCTTGAAGCATTCCATCTTTACTGATATCGGTACAAATAACTTTAGTAACTCCTTTAGCCATAAAATCGGCAATGAATTGCCACATTTCAATACCCGAATCTTCTAGCCAACCCGTTACAGCAATTTTTTCGTTTTTAACATCAGCTCCAAGTATGATCTTTTCACCGCCATACATTGATAACCATTGTGTAAATATTTCGCTGTCTTTAACAGCTATACTGCCACCGGTAATCATTTGTGCACCACAATCGAAGGCAATCTTTAAATCGTTGTTGCTTTTCAGTCCACCACCAAAATCGACAATTAATGAGGTTTTTGAAGTAATGTTTTCCAATGTTTTATGATTAACAATGGTTTTGCTTTTGGCACCGTCTAAATCGACAAGATGAAGTCGTTTAATGCCTGCATCTTCAAATTGTTTGGCTACTTCCAACGGATTCTCGTTGTATATTTTTTTAGAACTGTAATCACCTTGTGATAATCGAACACATTTACCATCAATAATATCAATTGCAGGGATTATCTCTATCATATATTAAAATATTTTTTTATTCTAACCGAATTGCCATTTCCTAAATATTCCATTTCATCGAATTGAAGCCTGCTCAGTAGTATACCTCTACCATTAATTCTTGTTAAATCGGTTTTAGTAGGGTCGGGCACTATTTTCCAATCAAAACCATTACCATCGTCGGTGATAATCCATTCACAAAACTTTTCCGATTGTTTGTACTTTACAACAACTTTTTTATCGACATTATCGGGGTGTTCCTGTCTTGTTTTATATAAATCGGCAATACGATTTTTAAGAAGGGCTTCGTTCTTTTCTTCGTACGAAATATCCCAATTGCCGTGTTCAATTGCATTTATTAAAAGTTCGTTAATGCCAAGCTCAATGCGCATTCGTTCTTTCGAATCGAAAAAATTACCGGTCTTTTTAGAAAGATAATTAGCAAGCGATTGAACAAGATTCATATCGCTCGTAATTTCAATTTCCATTTCACGATGCTTAATAAGATCAACAATGTTCGATTGAATGGCTTTTGATCGAATAACATCGTAATAACGGTTGGTAAGCGTTTTGATTTCAGTAATATCTATTGGTTTCTTAATGTAATTATTAGCTCCCAATTGTAAAGCTTGTAAAGCCAATTCTTCATTACCGTGACCGGTAATAAAAACAATGATAACATCTTTCGATATTTTTCTAATTGATTCCAATAACTCAATGCCATCCATATTTGGCATACGAACATCAGAAATAATTAAATCCGGGCAGTATTTCTTGAAAAGATTAAATCCGTCTAATCCATCATTGGCGGTTTGACATTGATATCCTTCTTTTTCAATACAGATTCTTAGTAGTTCTCTTGATGAATAATCATCCTCAACTACTAAGACTTTCATTTGTTTATCCAAAACACGAATCAATTAAATTATCAACTTTTAAAGCATACTATCTTTAAGTTTTATAAACGCTAAATTACGATTTTTACAATACTTTAGTACTATTTATTAAATTTTATTAACCATCAATACTAGTTTTATATTAAGGTTGTACTTTAGTGATGTATAATTTGATGTCTATATCATACTTTTTATTTATTCAACGATGCTCAATTCTAATAAATTAACACTTATCCTTTTCTTTATTCTCTCCAGTCTTTTTAGCTTTGCAGGCAAGGTTGATACCACAATCTTTGCTTTACCACTTGAAGAACCAATAGATTTATCGGCAAATTTTGGAGAATTACGTTACAATCACTTTCATGGTGGGCTCGATTTTAGAACCGGTGGCGTTGAAGGTAAACAAGTCTTTAGTGTTGCAGACGGTTATGTGTCGATGATTCGTATTGATTCGAAAGGATATGGTCAGCAATTATTTATTACCCATCCTAATGGATATATGTCAAGTTATGCTCACCTTCTACGTTTTAGCGATAAAATAGCAAAATATATTCAGGAGTATCAAATTATACATGAACAAAATATTCTTTTTATTAAAATTCCACCGGGAGCATTACCGGTGAAACGATGTGAAATGATTGCATTATCGGGAAATACCGGAAGTTCGAGAGGACCTCATGTTCATTTCGAAATTACTGAATTGTCTACCGGTAAAATTGTCAATCCTCTTCAATTTTATCCTAGTATCAAAGATGGTAGGAAGCCTATCATTAATTCAATTTGTGTATATCCGATGGACGATTATAGTACCGTAAACGGTACGAACAAAGAAGAGGTTTTTGTTGCTTCAAGAAAAAACACAAATCAGGATTATGGAATTATTCAACCATTAACGGTGTCAGGTTCAATTGGATTTTCGATCCAAGCAACCGATTTTATGAATAATTACAGTCATGTATTCGGCATTTATAAAGTACAATTATATAAAGATAGTGTTCTGATTTATGAACATAAAATGGATAAAATAGAACCATGGGAACAACGATGTATTAACAGTTTTATTGATTATCCATATTATCTTAAAACAAAGAATTTCCTTCAAAAAACCTTTATTGAAAGCAATAATAATCTTGGGTTCTATTCAAAAGTGAACGACAATCATGGTGTTGTCCCTTTTGTTGAAGAAGGAACCCATAGAATGATATTTGTAGTGACCGATTATCACGGCAATTCCACAAAAATGAAATTTACCGTTAATGTACATCGTCCGGCACAAATGCCTCATCGCGAAACAGTAGGTGTTTTCTTCGATTGCAAGAAAGAGAATGTTTATAAAACCAAAGGATTTAAAGCTGTCTTTGCAAAAGGAACATTGTTTAAAGACGATTATTTTACCTATTCGGTCGATTCCGTTACAAAACTTAGCCGTAGCTGTTCGCCTATTTACAAGATTATGAATGGCAATATTCCTATTCGCGATACGGTGCAAATAAGTATTAAAGTAAAGAAACAGTATCCTCAAAATTATTTGAAAAAGCTAACAATTGTACAATATCTCGGTCCGAATGCAACATCGCCGGTTGGAGGCAAGTACGATACCGGTTATGTTACTGCCCCCATTAGAAATTTTGCTCGGTATGTTGTCATTTTAGATACCGTTCCACCCGTTATACAACCGCTTAAACCTTACGATAGAGCTAATCTTACAACAATTGCCGGTTTGTTCTTTAAGATAGGTGATAATCTTTCGGGTGTTGCCGACTTTAAGCTTTGGATTGATGGAAAATTCTCGATAATGTATCTCGATTCTAAAAAGAGCATGATAGAACATTGGTTCGATCCGTCAAGGATGGAATATGGTAAATGGCACACGGCAAAACTTGTTGTTGACGATAACAGGGGAAATGCTAAAACCTACAATTTTACCTTTTTTAAATAACGCCGGTGGCTTCCGATGTATATATTTTCAATGCATCGAACGATTCGGCTTTAGCTTGTGATTCGTTGAGTTATTCGCCAACGAAATTTGTTAAATGCTTTGAAAACGACCTTGCCACTTTGCCAATGTTGTTTGCATCGAAAAACGATATCGTTTTAGTTGAAGACAATCCTTCTGGTACCTTTATTGACCAAATGCACTCGTTAGGTATTGAACTTCCGCATTTCATCACTAAAGCAGCCTTTTTTAAACAGCAAAGTTCTCTTAAATATCAACTTAACGCAATACGTCCTTGGGGTTGGAGTAGAACCGTCCATACCATTTTTCGTTCGGTAAAACATTTATTCTTATACAAGAGTCCTTGTTCGGAATGGAATCCAATGCTGCGACAATTAAGTGGAAGACAAACCGCTGCCGATGTTTTGAAGTACGTTCTTCTACAACAAAATCCTTTGTATATCGATGCTTCTGCTGTTTCACAATCGCTTCAAACTCTTGATGCAATTCCCGATTTATTTATGTTGAGAAATCGATGGGTATTGAAATCGCCTTGGAGTTCATCGGGAAGAGGTTTAATGCGAATATCGCCTACACTTTTTGATAGTACCGAAAAGACATGGGCTCATGGTGTTATTAAGGAACAAGGTTTTGTTATGATAGAACCATGGTTCGAAAAAGTGTTCGACTTTTCAATACTCTTTTCGGTTACCAAAGAAGCTGTGTCATTTCTTTGTTTCAGTCATTTCAAAACAAATGACAAAGGACAATTTCTTGGTAGTTTTGTACATTGGAACAACGACAATCTTTTATTGGAATTAGGAATTGAACATAAACAACTTGAAATGCTGGTTACAACATTGTCCGATGCAATAAAAATGAAAGGTTTTCAAAACTATTATGAAGGATGGATAGGAGTAGATGCCATGATTGTTCGTGAAAATGGAAAATTGTTGATTCATCCTTGTGTCGAAATTAATTGCCGTTATACTATCGGTCATCTTGCCTATGCCTTGCGAAAATATTGTATTGATTTACCTAATGCTTTATTACGTATCGGTTCTATTGATGAATATAATGATATTAAGGCGAAATCGGTTTTCTCGAAACCAATAACCTCAGTAAACGATAAAACAATGTTTGTTGCATGGATTGAAGGAGAATGGTGAATTATGAATGGTGGTTTCATCATTGATACCGGTAAAGAAAATTCACGAATTTTCTCAACTTAATAATAATGTTAAATGGATTTATATATAAATGTTTTTTATTATTTTTGAGTTAATTCATAATTCATAATTCATAATTCATAATTATTATGGATATAGAACAATTTAGGGACTATTGTCTCTCTTTACCGGATGTTGAAGAGTCTTTTCCTTTTGGAAGTGAGGTTCTGGTATTTAAAGTACATGATAAGATATTTTGTCTTACTACTCTTGATAGTGAAGTGTTTGCCTTTAATGTGAAATGCGATCCGGAAAAGGCTGTCGATTTACGCGAACGTTATAGTGCTGTTGAACCGGGCTTTCATATGAATAAAAAACATTGGAATACCATTATTGTCGATGGACGGTTATCGAACGAACTGTTGATGGAGTTTATTGACGATAGCTATACGTTAGTCAATAAGAAAATCAAGAAGAAATAACTATTTCCTTTTAGCTTCCAACACTTTCATCTGTTTGGCATACATTTCGGCTTTATCAATCCGTCCCATAAATTGATAGGTTAGCGATAGATTCTTCAATACTTCGAGATTATTGGGTGATGCAATCAGAGCCTTATTAAAAGTATCGATAGCCTTATCATATTGTTTAAGCATTCCGTAAGCTATTCCCAGATTATTATATGCTTCAATGTGTTTGGGATCAAGATGTATGGAGTTTTCGAGATAAAAAACCGCACGGTTTAAATCGTTTTTATATTTACCATACAATGTTCCCAAAATGTAATTGGTAATTTCGATGTTCTTACATATGGCAAAAGCTTTTGTTTCGTAATACATAACATCGTCGTACATTTGATGTAACTCGATCGGATCGGTTACTTTAAGCGAACGAATGTATAACTTTTTGCCATATTCACTTAAACTCTTTACCGAGTTATCGGATGTTTTGATATCTGTTTCTATAAGGGTATCGTCGTCTTTCCAAGCTTTATTTCTGTTAAAGGTTTTAAAACCGAATAAGCAAAGTATCGGGAGTAACAATAAGATTGGTTTTAGTTTTATTTTATCAAGATACAAGGCAAACAGCCAGGCGATACAAATAACAAATCCAATAGACGAAACATACACAAATCGTTCGCACATAAATGCACCTACGGGAAATAATATATTTGCAGTCAATCCGAGCGGAACGATAAAGACGATAATACAGTACGATACTATAGATTTCGACTTCAAACCTTTAATGAGTAAATAACCGAGGAAAAGGTAAACTACCAAGGAAAGTAGAACCAAACTATCCGACCATTCCATAATCTTGATGTGATAAGGGTAGTAATCCCATGTCAAAGGATGCGGTATGAAAAGTAATTTCAGATACAAACCCAGACAATATACAATGGTAGCCCATTTTTGAGCCGCATTCATATCGGCAAAAGAATAGTTCATAATATCTTTAACATAAGCAATATCGGTGTTTGTTTTAGCAATCATAGCATTTCGTACTACCATAAAAACAATGAAGAACAACAACAGAGGTGCTGTTTCAAAGGCAATCTTCTTAAGCGAATGAACGGTGAAGAAGTAAAGCGTTGTCGGTACGATAATGATGAATACAACAGCTATCTCTTTCGATAAAAGAGCAATTGCAAAGAACAACGGACTAACAATCGAATAAGCTATTTTCCCCGTTTCCAGATGTTTCAAAACAGCCCATAGGGTAAGCAACGAAAAGAGTAATGAAAAAATCTCGTCTCTACTTTTAATGTTAGCAATTACTTCGGTATGAATTGGATGAGCGGCAAACAATAGTGTGGCAACAAAAGGGATGCTGTTGAACCAATGTATATTCGAATAACGTGCCAGTATTTTAGTTAGAAGAATAAACAGAAGCACACAACTTAAGGCGTAAAATAGTATATTAAAAAAATGACTAATATGAGGATTCTGACCGAAAAACTGATATTCAATAGCAAATGTAGCAATGGAAAAAGGTCGGTAACGTCCACCCGAAACTGAATTGATATAAGCGTCGCCCGATCCTTTAAACGAGTCGTATGCAAAGATATCGGCAATGCCGTTCAATCCCTTATGGGTAAATGAATTTTGTGTAATTACCAATGCATCGTCTAATGCATAATCATTTGGAATAGTGTTTCCATATAATACAAAGCACAACAAAACGATTAAACCGTATTGCACATATTGATTTATAGACTTATATGTCGGTTCAATATTTTTTGTAGACTTGGCAATTTGTTTGTTCTTAAACGATTTACTCATAATAAAAAATCATAATTTACCTTTAACCATTATTATGTATGTTGAGAAAAATTGTGATTGAGAATATTCGTGAATGAGAATATTCGTGATTGAGAAAATTCGTGAATTTTCTCTACCTGTCTCAACGATGAAACCATCATTCATCATTTACCATTTACCATTCATCATTCACCATTCATCATTCACCATTTATAATTCATCATTTATTATTAAATCAATCGTTTCCATCAAGTCCAAACTAAACGACAAGGGTAATTTGGTGCTTTCAATTTTATCTTCAGAAAGACATTTCATTACTTCATCGGCTTCATAATTGTAGCCGTTTCCCTTTATTTTTAAAGGTACTTTCTTAGTCTTTCCATCTTTTGTAATAGTAATGTCTGTTGGCATATGGAACATCCTATGCAAGGTTATGGTTCCTTCAGTTCCCACAATTTCTGCTTTGGTTTCTAAAGAAACAGCAAACGAAGAGGCTAGGAGCGACATACGATCTTTAGGGTGTGTAAGAACCATTCCTGTAGTTATATCGGTACCGGTAGGAGCTTTTATCGATAATGACGTAACATGAGTTGGTTTTCCAAACAATAACTGCGATAGAAATAATGGATAAATACCAATATCTAAAACAGAACCTCCTCCTAACGAAGCATCAAAAAGACGACTTTCCAGATTGTATTGTGCTTTAAAGCCAAAGTCGGCTTTGATAAGGTGGGGTTCGCCAATAATACCTGAATCGACAAGCGTAATTACTTTATCAATGGTTGGTAAAAAGCGTGTCCAAAGAGCTTCCATTAGAAAGCATTTTTTTGATTGTGCCAATGCAACCATTTCGTTCAGTTGTGTACTATTCAGAGCAAAAGGTTTCTCGCATAAAACAGCTTTACCGGCATTAAGGCACATTAAGGTATTTTCGTAATGCAGGTTATTGGGGGTTGCAATATAGATTACATCGACCAAAGGATCGTTAACCAAATCGGCATAACTCCCATACGCTACTTGTACCGAATGTTGATTGGCAAACTCTAAAGCTTTTTCTTCTGTTCGCGATGCCACAGCATAAGCAACAGCTCCCTTAACATCTAAAAGACCTTCTACAAATCTACGGGCTATATTGCCCGTACCAAGTATTCCCCAGTTATACGATTTCATTGTTTCTGTATTCAATTACAGAAACAAATATAATTGTTTTTTTTATCCTAAAGAAGTTAAAACTCAGCATCCAAAATGAAATTCATTTCTTTTTTGTTACTAGGATGAGTAAAGGCAAGGTAATAAGCATGAAGATAGAGGCGGTCGGCTCTATCGCCATATAAATCGTCGCCAACAATCGGACAATTAAGCCCTAAAGGATGCGATGCATGAACTCTTAGTTGATGTGTTCGTCCGGTGATAGGGGTAAATTGCATTCTTGTGCGATTATTGTTCCGTTCCAATACCTTCCATTGAGTGATGGCAGGTTTACCGTATTCATAACAAACCATCTGATGGGGACGGTTTTCAAGATCAACACGAAGGGGAAGGTCAATACAGCCTTCATCACCAGCAACCAAACCTTCAAGCAAAGCTGCATAACGTTTTTTTATACTTCTATTTAGAAATTGTTTTTGAAGATTTACATATGCTTCCATTGTCTTTGCTACGACCATGAGTCCCGAAGTAGACATATCGAGACGGTGTACAATGAGTGGACCGGTTGTTTCAGGAAAAGTACGTTTAATAAAATCGAATACAGAATCAGCATTTTTTTTGCCGGGAACAGATAAGTATTCAGGAGGTTTATTAATAATTACAATCGATTGATCATCAAATATTATTTCGGGTAGTACTTCTTTCGTTTGTTTAATCAATACCGGATTAACAGCAACATTCAAACCTTCGAGCATATGTCCTAATATCGGTTCGCATTTACCTCTGCACGCAGGATAGAAACATCCATGTTTACGGATTTCCGATTTAGCCGATTGACCCCACCAGAACTCAGCCATAGCAATGGGATGCATGGAATGTTGATATGCATATTGTAATAATTTAGGAGCTGCACAATCGCCTGCTCCTGCCGGGGGGATCTTTTGATCGGTTTCGAGAAATATGTCGCAAACATTCTTTGTTTCACCCTTAGCATTAAGGAACCGGTATAGATCGAACATCTGCTGTTGTATCAAAGCCGATTTCGTTTTCCGTTCTTCTTTTAATGTCGTAATTTCGTTGAGGTACACATTCAATTTTGCTTCGGCCGATGTTAGCTTTTCGCTGCATTCTTTGGCAAGTATTTTATAGTCGTATTGCCATTTAAGGCTTTCGTTCTTTAAATTTTCTTGAAGCGATGTATAAAGGCTTTCGGAAAGTGTTTGCTTTGCAATATCTCTTGTATTATTTCTGTTTTGCTTTGCTTCTTTCATCGCAACACGATAGAGCTCTAATGCTAAATCAGACTGTTTCTTTACCGATTGGTATTCATCTTTTGCCACATGATATTCGTCTAAGGCTTCGAGTTGGGCGATACGGTGATTCATTGCCGATATTTCCTTTTCTCCAATGCGATAGAAGCTGTTTTCTTGCAATAAATCTACAATTGGTGGTACAAATAGCGGATGATTGTTTTTGCCGGCTAATTTGCCCGAAAAGGCGGCAAGATATCCGATTTCGTTTTGCTGATTACGAACAAGTAAAATACCAAACATTTTACCAATATTGGTTCCTTCAACACGAGCTTCAATACCAAATTCATGTTCCCAATCGGTTTGTGTTTCTAAATGATGTTGCAATTCCTTAACTGCCAAACGACAGAGTGGGTGTGGCTCGTAATTGAATGGATAGGTAAACAGGTTAGGCAACAAACGTTCGTCAACCGGATATTCAAAACGAATAAAACAATTTTCTTCTGTTAGTATATTATTCATTTTATATAAAATTCAGAACAAGAAACCTTTAAATACATAATTGTGAACAAAGATACTTAATCCAAGTGTAATTCACCATTTACTTCGTAGAGGGCTTCGCCATTCATCATTCATCATTCACCATTCATCATTCACCATTAAATATTCTTCCCTGCCAGGTGTTTCTATCTTCCATTCTTTTTTCAATCAAGCGAAGCATTTCGTCGTAACGTATTAAGCCCCATTCGGGAGCAACAACATAACGTGGTGGGCTCTCGCTCGAAAAGCGTTCGATCACGATCTTAGGATGTAAACGTTCAACAAAACTAACAATGAATTCGATGTATTCTGCCATCTCGAATAATGAGAATTCATCAGGATTGACCTTATACTCATGCTCAAATCGGGTGCCTCTAATTATCTGTAATTGATGGAGCTTAATGGTATTAATTGGTAACTTCGAAATAATATCTGCTTGTTGAAGCATTTCTTCTTTCGATTCGCCCGGAAGACCTAAAATAAGATGTCCGCCGACATTTATTCCGTGCTGAGCTGTTCTGTTAATTGCATCGACCGTTGTTGCAAAATTGTGTCCTCTATTGACACGTTCCAAGGTACGATCGTTGGTCGATTCAATGCCGTATTCTATGATTACATAATATTCTTTAGCTAATTGGGCAAAGTATTCAAGTTTTTCATCGTCAATGCAATCGGGTCGTGTGCCTATTACAAAGCCGATTATTCCTTCTTGTTTTGCTGTTTCGTATATTGCTTTAAGGCTTGCAATATCTTTATAGGTATTTGAATAAGCTTGAAAATAGGCTAAAAACTTATCGGCTCTACGATAGCGTACTTTATGAAATTCGATACCTTCCTGTATTTGAAATGGTATTGATTGTTCAGGTTTACAATAAGAAGGTGTAAACGATTTATTATTACAATACGAACAACCTCCAAAGCCTTTTGTGCCATCACGATTTGGACAGGTAAATCCGGCATTGAGCGAGATCTTTTGAACCCGTTCGCCAAAGATTGTTTTGAAATATTCGGTATAAGAGTTGAACCGACGACTATGACCCCAAGCGTACATTATAGCATTGTTTACGAATAATTAAAAATGGTATGGATTTGTCCGGCAGCGTTTTTATAACTGAATGGAATGCTTTTCGAATTGTTTCATAAGCATCGTCCTATACTTAAAGTATTGATGTTGTTTAAAAAAGCTTTAATCAAGTAGATCAGTGATATCCAATTCATCGTAATCATCATCATCATCATCTCTTGTGTCGGGAGTATTTAAGAATTCGGTGATTTCTTGAGTCGTTAATTTTTTTACATTTGTAATGATAAAATTGGGCATTATGAAATCGCCGTATTGATTACACTCATCAATAACCCCGGTTAACGTATCCTTAATTGAAACATCAAGTGGAATGAGTGAAACAATTTTTGAGTAATTCAAATCGAAATCGATACTCTCAACATCGCTTCTGTTTTTCTGTAATAAAAATTCAACTTCGCTTTTAATTACTTTTTGTTGTGTTTCGCTAAAAGTATCACCAGATTTTGATACAAAAACAATAAAGTAACGAAGCTTTGATTTCTTACCACCGAGTCCTGTTGAAATAAGTATTTGTTTTTCGTCAAGCAACGACGATTCCAACATCATCTTGCTTTCTTTTAAAGCCAGTGCCGACCAGCTCAACATAAACGGATCTGTTTCAGTATTATAATATGCTTCAATTGCACGATAGGCTTCAACGTTTTCGAGCGTGGCTAAGCGAGATAATACTTGTTTCTTTTCGTCTAAGAGTATGTCTGCATTGGTAAGCTTTTCTTTTTCCGAAACATTATATTCTTCGTGATTCGATTCTTTATAATCTCTCGACACCTTGAAATATTCCATCTGAATCTCAATATCTATTTGCTCTTCTACAATAGTGAGATTCTGCGGGTTGTGTTTTAATATTTCACCTAAGTGTTCAAGGATATTATTGCTCATAATATTGAAGTTTACTTATACAAAAGTACGGAATATATTTGTACTTTTCTTATTTGTCTGTTCTGAATTGAAATACTTTACATTTTATTATTATTCCTTTGGGTTAAATGTACGTCCTCTTTAGTCTTTATTAAACTGAAGAACAACCTTTCGTGATTTCATTGAAGCTTTTTATGTTGACTTGTTATCGCAACGAACTCGATTATTAATGGAGCTAGCTTTTTGCTCGACAGAGTAAGTTTCATCATCAACAGATAAGCTAGGACTTCAACTTTGTAAGCTTCGTCATTAATGGAGCGGCTCTGACTTCAACGATGCAAACTCGTTAATCAATTTAGAAAGCAACATTATCAACGAAGCAAGCATCGTTGAAGACAAAGCAAGCATCGTTGAAGAAAGAGCAAGCCTCATTCAAGACGGAGCAAGCTACTATATCAACTGAGTTAACTCAATTAAAAATTCATTATTAATGCTTCAACAGAGATAATAGCTGATTTTCTGTCTTAACTATTTACAATAAAATCATTCCTGCACCAACTGTTTCGTTTGTTCCTTCGTCAACAAAAATAAGACTTCCCGTTATATGGTTATTCTTATATGAATCGATAAATAATGGTTTAGCTGTTCTTAAGGTGAGCTGTCCGATATCGTTCATCTTTAAAGTTTTGTCGTCGATGTTTTTCTCCATGGTATTGATATCCATTTTGAAGTCTATGCTCTTTACCGAGCACTTCGTTTCGCTGGCAGTGTGTCGAATTAAATATTTATTTCCAGCAACCAATGGTCGTTCGTTAAACCAACAAACCATTAAGGTAATATCTTGGCTGATAGTTGGCTTAGACTGTGTATGTACAAGCATTCCTCCACGGCTGATATCTATATCGTCGGTTAACGATATAATAACAGAATCGCCCGGATATGCTTCATCAAGTTTGTCTTTATATAAGTCGATCGATTGGATGGTCGATTCCATTTCCGAAGGTAAAGCAGTAACCTTATCGCCGGGTTTAAATATACCGCTTGCAACACGTCCGGCATATCCACGGTAATCGTGAAAATCTTCTTTGTATGGACGAACAACATATTGTACCGGGTAACGACCATCGGAAAGATTGTTATCGCCACTTAATTCTATTGTTTCGAGTAAGTGAAGTAATGTCGGTCCTTTATACCATGGTGTCTTATCTGATGCATCAACAACATTGTCGCCATTTTTAGCACTCATTGGAATGAAGTGAAAGTCGCTTACCTTCATCTTAATTGCCAGATCGGTCAGTTCTTTTTCTATTTTATCGTATATATCTTTACTAAAATCAACGAGATCCATCTTGTTGATTGCAAATACAATATGTTTTATGTCGAGCAATGCTGAGATGTAGGTATGACGGATACTTTGTTCAACCACACCATTGCGTGCATCGACTAAAATAATCGACAAATTGGAAGTACTTGCACCGGTAACCATGTTGCGAGTATATTGAATATGACCGGGAGTATCGGCAATGATAAACTTACGTTTGGGAGTTGCAAAGTAACGATAGGCAACATCAATGGTAATTCCTTGTTCGCGTTCGGCTCTCAATCCATCGGTTAAGTAAGCAAGGTTAACTTCTTCTTCGCCACGACGTTTACTTGTTGCTTCTATGTGTTCTAATTGATCTTCGAAAATAGCTTTGCTATCGTACAGTAACCGTCCTATTAAGGTGCTTTTTCCATCATCAACACTACCTGCTGTCGAAAAACGCAATAGCGTCATATCTAAATATCCTCTTTGACTCATTCGTTTTGTATTTATATTATTTCTTTGTCTTATTCTTATTTGATGGATTGTCTATCGTAATTAAGTTCAATGTTGGTATCACCAATTACTTCGTAGAGGGCTTCGCCGTTAATTTACCATTCATAATTCACCATTATTAAAAATACCCTTCCTTCTTCCTATCTTCCATCGCGGCTTCCGAACGCTTATCGTCGGTTCTGCTACCTCGTTCGGTTACTCGTGACGCAGCTATTTCTTCAACAATTTCTTCGAGAGTAGATGCTTTCGACAACGATAATCCGGTACAGGTAATATCGCCGATAGTTCGGCAACGTACATCGAGTTCTTCAATTTTTTCAGTATCTTTTAATGTCATAAACGGAGCCACAGCATACCATACACCATCACGGTTGAAACATTTGCGTCGATGGGTGTAATAGAGGCTGGGCATAGGAATGTTTTCGAGCAAGATATATTGCCACACATCCATTTCGGTCCAGTTACTAATAGGGAAAACCCTAAAGTTTTCGCCAACGTTTTTGCGACCGTTAAAGATGTTCCATAATTCGGGACGTTGATTCTTTGGATCCCATTGTCCAAACTCATCGCGATGCGAAAAGAACCGTTCTTTGGCACGTGCTTTTTCTTCGTCTCTTCGACCACCACCGATAGCACAATCGAGTTTGAGTTCTTCTATTGCATCGAGCAATGTTACTGTTTGTAGTTTATTGCGACTGGCATTCACGCCTTTTTCTTCAACTGCACGACCTTTGTCAATTGAATCTTGTACATATTTTACAATAAGTTGGGCATCGACAGCTTTAGCAAGATCGTCGCGATATGTTAGAGTTTCTTCAAAATTGTGTCCTGTATCAATGTGTACCAATTTAAATGGAATACGAGCCGGGTAAAATGCTTTTAATGCAAGATGAACCAATACAATGGAATCTTTTCCACCTGAAAATAGAATGGCCGGATTCTCGAATTGAGCTGCAGCTTCTCGCATTACAAAGATAGCTTCGTTTTCGAGTTCTCGTAAATGGTTTTCGTTATAGACTTGTGACATATATTTTGTTTTTCTTTATTGTTTCTATTTTGACGTTGTGTCTTTGTTTTCCTTTGTTGTGAATTAATAATTAACTAATTTGAATTTTACAATTTACTTAGTAGAGGTCTTCGCCGTTCATAATTCACAATTCATAATTCATAATTCATAATTAAATTCATCCATGCAATCCACACTCTTTCTTAGAAGTATCTTCCCACCACCAACGTCCGGCACGGAAATCTTCACCGGGTTGTATAGCTCTGGTACATGGTTCACAACCGATGCTGACAAATCCTTTATCGTGAAGTACGTTGTAGGGAATATTGTTCTTTTTAACAAAATCAAAACAGTCGTCGAGCGACCAATTGATTAGTGGATTGTATTTCATTATTTGGTTATTGTTGTCCCACATGAAAAGTTGCATCGATGTACGGTTTTCGCTTTGGTCGGCACGTATACCGGTAATCCAAAGTTTACTTCCCTTAAGCAAGCGTTTCAAGGGTTCAATCTTGCGAATCTGGCAACATTCTTTTCTATTCTCAACCGAATCGTAGAAACTGAAAGGACCTTTTTCGGTCACCATATTTTGAACAGCCGAACTTTGGGGGAAATAACAATAAATCGGTTTCTTGTATTGTTCAAGTGTTTTTGAATAGGTTTTATATGTTTCTTTGAATAATCGACCAGTATCGAGTGTAGCTACTTTTATTGAAAAATTATTATCAAATATGAAATGTGTAATAACTTGATCTTCGATTCCAAAACTCGTTGTGAAAACAGCTGTGTTAATATAGATGGATGTTAGTGTTTGCATCACTTCTATAATATCTTTATTTTCAAGCCTCTGAGTTAATGCGTTTGCTAGTTCCTGACTCATTTTACAATCGTTTATATTTATGCTACAATATTAGTTCTATAAGGTTAACCCACCAATAGCATTTATACTTATTTGAAATTTCAAAAATAAGTAGAATATATATCCTTAAAAATCATATTTTTGCTTTCAAACTAAATACAATGAGAAAAATAATATTGGTTTCAATGGTGATAACCTTACTTGGTTGTGGTGCTGCTAAATTGAAACGATTAGAAAAATGTGAATTCAAATATTCAGGTATTACCGATGTTCTTATTTCGGGACAAAAGCTTGAAGATTTGAAAAAAGATAAGAATGCCGGATTTATGGGAGCTGGAATACTTGGCAAATTACTTTTTGCTAACGAAGTTCCAATTACATTCAATGTTGTAGTTAAGGTTACCAATCCTAATAAGAAACTTGCTGCCCTCGATAAGCTTGAATGGACAGCTTTACTTCAGGATAATGAATTTTTAAATGGTATATATAATCAACATTTTGAAGTTAAACCGGGTGAAACAGCTACTTTAACAATTCCTATAAGTTTTGATCTAAAAGAAAAACTGATGGGCGAAAATGGAGCTACTTTAAAAAGTTTTGGCATGGGTTATTTCTTAAATGGGAATGTTAAAGGATTAACGATAAGAGTACGACCTTATGTTGGAAGTGTTAAATTTCCAAAATCATTCGAAATAAAACCGTTTTAATATACTATTATGCATATTTTAATTGCCGAAGACGAACTTCAAAATCAAAGACTTCTACAACGCATTTTTTCTCGAATGAATATTGAAACAACCATTGTTGAAAATGGTATTGATGTCATTAATTCAACAATTAGTTACGATCTATTAATTCTCGACTTATCGTTGCCCGATATGGATGGTCTTGATGTTGCTATACAAATTAGAAAAGGAATGACTATTCTGCCAATTAACTTACCCATACTATTGCTCTCGGGTAAATCAAAAGATTTGATGCAGTCGTACTGCAATTCGTATGCTATTAACGATTTCATTCAGAAACCTTTTGGGTTGGATGATATTATGAATAAAGCTAAAAGATTACTTGCGTTGTAATTTTTAATTTATCTACTGATTGCATTTCTTATTTATCCACTGATTACACTGATAAAGACAACACTGATATAACACTGATAATACATAGATAGGATCTTACTTGTATTTCTTATTGATCACCTCTGTTTTTGCGATTCCTTTATATGATATAGTACTGGATAGTTTTTGTTGTATGACTATTGATCCGATTGTTTAAAATTCTAATACATACTATGACTATAATAAGATTGAAAACGTATTATAGAGAAAGGATACTATACGTAAATAGTTATTTACATTCACCTCTTAATTAGATTTAAACAGTTTAAAAGTCGTATTATGAAATAGCCATGAGAAATAAACTTTTCACAACAACTGGAAATGATTATTTCATGGCGTATTCCATCTGACCTATTAAAAAACAATTAAAAAATATACAGATGAAAAAGATAATGAAATTTTTATTTGTCGGTGTTGTTTTGGTATATTCATGCAACAAAAGTTCAACAAGTCCTTCGGGTTCGGCTTATACACCAAGTTGCACTGGAGTTAGTCCATCGTTTAAAAAAGATGTAATGCCAATCTTTAATAGTGTATGTTCGGGTTGTCATAATCAGTTTACCGGTTATTCAAGCATATCGTCCGATCAAAGTATAAGAAGTATGATTGTTAGTGGAAGTATGCCTAAAAGCGGTTCATTAACTACCACACAACGAAATGCTATTGTTTGTTGGATTGATAATGGAACACCTAATAATTAAAAGGTAATTACAGTATTCGTTTTATTTATTTGACTTGTTTTATATTAATTTCCTTAAATACAATCGACCAGTAGTTCGTTCTATTAGGGGAATTCCTTTTTGTGCAACTTTGTGCCTTTCTGCCTTTGTGGCTAAAACTAAAAACTACAACTCATACAGCACCTTCAACACTTCTTCCTGAATAACTTTAACCCTTGCACCTCCACAATTATAGTTATTAGCCATAAACGTAAAGGCAATCCATTTCCCCGATCGGGTTTGCAGATAGCCGGCAAGGTTTTTAACTTTGGTCATGCTGCCTGTTTTAGCGTGAACTTTACCTGCTAATACTCCGTGTTTGTCGAAGGTTTCCATGGTGCCGTCGCGACCGGAAACGGGAAGTGTTTTAAAGAACGAAGTAAAGTAGGGACTTCGTGTTTTGTAATAACTAAGGAAGTCGACCATAAAAGTTGTTGTAAGAAGGTCGAAACGCGAAAGACCGCTTCCGTCAACCATTTCAACTCCCGAGAACTTAATACCCCGTGCATGACAGAATTCGAAAAGCGATACCAAACCGTCTTGGGTGCTTCCGTTTCCTTTGGTGCATGAACCAATTTCTTTTAAGATGTTTTCGGCAAAAAGATTAACACTATTGTAGTTTGTTTCTTCAATTATTTTAGGCAGTTTTTCAGAAACGTATGTTTCGATCTCAACAAAGTTACGGTTGTCGATTGTTTTGTTCGATTGATTGATAACGGTTGGCGATTGGCTTTGTTTTACCCCAATGGAATCAAGCATCTTACTCATCAAATCAGCTAGCATCTTAGGAGGATTAGGAATACAGGCTTTCACCACGAAATCGGCTTTACCCGCAGGGATATCGCCACGTACAATCATATGATCGCTCGAAGGAGTTTGAAAAACATATGCATTGTCGCCACCTTTACCGGCTACCACTTGATTTTCTAGGTTCATATTCGGAATAGCAGGAAAAGCATATTTAAATGTTGCAGGATCACCTATTTTTGTAGGTGACGAGAAATGTAATTCGCTCAGATTATCAAGAATCGTTACCCCATAAATGCCAGCACCGTAATAGTTACCTAAATCTTCGTATGTCCAAGTGCTTACAACAGGCCAATCGTCGAAATGCGAAATGTCGACAATCAATTTTCCGTTTACCTTTTTAATACCGAAATCTTTAATGGCACGAGCCCATTGGGTCACAAAATCGTATTGATGTTTCTTTTTATTGAAATAACTGGAACCGATAGTTGGGTCACCACTGCCGAAGATATACAAATCGCCATTGAGTGTTCCGCTTTTATCGATAGTGCCACAATAGCCGATGCGAGTTTTATATTGGAATGACGTATCGAGGGTTTCCATGGCAACACCGGTGGTAATCACTTTTTGAATCGAGGCGGGTAGAAGACTCTTATTTCCATTGTAGTTAATTATAACAGTGCAGTCGGTAAGATTGCGGGCGGTAAAAGCAACAAATGCATGTTGTAATGATGTGTCGGTTAGTAGTGTGGTAATTCTTTTTTTTAGTGATGAATTATCTTGCGAAAAGCCTGTTTGTGGAATAACAATACTTACAAAAAGTGCTATTGTGGAAAGGAATCTACGAGTCATATTTTTTTCAAAACAAATGAATAATCAGCTGTCAAAATTATTGCAAAAATTCCTACATTCGCTAAAAATAAATTGTTATTACATGCCACAAAAGGAAATATTGGCAAATCAAGAAATTTACCATCTTGCAAGCCCCATAACTATTGAGAATGACGAAACAAATGTAAATCTTGAAGATTACTTTCTCGATGTTCACAGCATTGTCGATATTACGGTTAGCGATGGCTTTCATGTAGATTGTTCAAGCGATTTTAGAAAAGCAACTATTTCGATTCTTAATCATAATTATAAGACTGTATCGCATTTAACGGTTAAGACATTAACCAGTACCTATACTATTATACTGTTACGTTCGCGTAAAATACGTTGCCGCATCGAATATAATCCATGGGGAAATAAGGTTAAAACGGTTCAAATAGCCGGATCGCTTAATAGTTGGAATCATTCACAGCATTATTTTAAACAGGTAGGCGATAAGTTTGAAATAGAATTCGATCTTGAACCGGGCATCTATTCGTATCAATTGATAGCCGATGGCAATTGGTTCTGTGATCCTGAGAATCCTCAAAAAGTAGATAATGGATACGGAGGATATAATTCGTTGCTCGAAGTACGTTCGCCTTATGCAAATGACGAAGCTGTAATATTTACCGAAAAAGCTTACGACAAAACCGTTGTTGTTCTTTCTGATAAATATGTTGACGATTATGTTGTTCTCTGGCAAAATAATGTGCTTGAAGGAATAAACATTTTTCGCAACGAAGAAAAACTGATGATTACCATTCCCAACGATGCCGAAACAATGCGTCGTTCCTACATTCGTGTGTGGGCATATAATAAAGCAGGATATACGAACGATTTATTGATACCGCTTGAATATGGTGTTGTTCTTACCGATTCCGATAAGCTCGATAGAAACGATAAAGAATCGCAGGTGATGTATTTCTTGATGGTCGATCGTTTTTCGAATGGAAATCCGGCAAACGATCAGGCAATTGACGAACCCGATCTTCATGCAAAATTAAATTACCATGGAGGCGATTTGCAAGGAGTATTACAAAAGATTAAAGAAGGATATTTTACGAAACTTGGCGTTAATACCATTTGGGTATCACCGGTTGTACAAAACCCAACACATAGTTGCTCGAAACATGGTAAAAAGAGTTCAGGTTACCATGGCTACTGGCCAACAGAAAGTAAGAAAGTTGATACCCGTTTTGGTACTACCGAAGTATTTAAACAAGTTGTTGGTAATGCACATGAACGTGATATTAATGTAATCTTAGACTTTGTGGCAAATCATGTTCACGAAGATAATACTCTGATTAAACAACATCCCGATTGGGCTACACCGCTTCATTTACCCGATGGATCGTTGAATATAGGACGTTGGGAAGATCAACGTTTCACGACTTGGTTCGACGAGTTTCTTCCAACACTCGATTACTTTAATCCTAAAGTGGTTGAGGCGATGACCGACATTGCTCTGTATTGGGCATCGGAATTCGATCTAGATGGTTTCCGTCATGATGCCACTAAACATATTCCTGAGATCTTTTGGCGTAACTTAACTAAAAAGCTAAAAGGGTTAACGGTAAATAATGATAAACGTTTTTATCAGATTGGCGAAACCTTCGGTGGACGCGATTTGCTTAAAACTTATGTCAACTCAGGTATTCACGATGGACAATTCTCGTTTAACCTATATTACGAATCGAGAGCTGCATTTGCCATGCCTGATTTTAGTTTCGATAAATTGGCTATTGCATTGGAACAAGATTTGAAAGCATTTGGTGAACATAACCTGATGGGTAATATCAGTGGAAACCAAGATATGCCTCGTTTTATTTCGTATGCGGGCGAAGATTTGAAATTCTCGCAAAATGCCGAACACGAGGCTTGGGTACGTTATATTTCGGTTAAGAATCCGATTGGATACAAACGATTACAAGCATTGATGGCATTTAACTTAACCATTCCTGGAATACCGATTATATATTATGGCGACGAGATAGGAATGGCCGGAGGAGGAGATCCAGATAACCGTCGTCCGATGAAATTCTTCGGATTAAACGAATATGAGCAGGAGAATTTAAGAGTTACATCGAAACTGATTAAAATACGTCATTCACTCCTTTCATTAATGTACGGCGAATATAAATGCTTGTATGTTGACAAAAAGACCTATGCCTATCAACGTAACTATTTTGAAGAATCGACCATTGTGATATTTAATAAGAAAGATACTGATGCAACGATTTCTCTAAATCTTCAAAGTAGGATAGCTTTAAAGAATTATTTCAATACCTTTGGTAGTGATTTTGAAATAGTGGCAAATCAATTGAAAATTGAAATGAAACCTTGGTCGTTCGAAATATTAACGACTAAAAACCTGTTGAATATATAAAAAATATTTTTATGCGGTTCAAATGTATTATTCTTGTAATAAGTGTTTTATTCAGCTTAACAAGTTTTGCACAGAAAAAAGAGAAAGATCGTTCCGGATTCACCTATGGTTTTGGTGTTGGAGCATGTATGGCAAGCGGTAAAAATGCTTTGTTTTATAATGGAGCCGACGATAAACCTAATGCTGTTAATAATATTCTCGGTAATTCAGTTGTTCCTTACGGCTCTTCAAGTGAATCAACACAATCGCAAATTTATAATGTATTAAAAGATAGCATAATCGGCATTCAATATCCAAGTAAAATGACGTATAATCCTGCTGTTACTTTGCAAGGCTATTTAGGATATATCTTCGAAGATAAAAACTCTGTTTACGCTCAAATAAAATATTCCAAATTATCAACCAATGGTACCTTTTCAATTGAATTAGCTTCGCCCGATACAACGAAGTTTAACAGTAGCGAACACAGAATTGTTGAAGGAGGATTAAAAGCAAGCGAAAACAGGGTGGATATCGAATTTGGATATCATATACTATTAGACAAAGTTAATCCACGTAAACCATTTATTGAGATTTTCGGAAATATCAATTCCGTATCGGTTAAGTCAGACCAAATGAGCATTACAACAGCAAATGGAAATTTCACCTCAAGCTTAATCCATTATACCCTCAATACAATAAATACCAATCAAACTCAAGGAGGTATGGGTTATGGTTTTGGAGCAACACTAGGTATTGAAGGTCAGGTTAAAGAAAATATGTATTATCACCTAGGTTTGCAAGCATCGCTTAAAACAATACATTTATTAGATAATCCGGAGTTAACACCTCATTTCGATCTGTTTGCCAGAATCTTATTGTAATTACGAATTATTAATTACGAATTACGACATTAATTTGTAATTCGTAATTAATAATTCGTAATTGTTTAAGCTGGTTGCCAGAAGCAACGAATAGGCGAAACAATAGCATTCTCTTTCTTCAAGTCGTTTAAAGCTTTATCAACTATTTTTTTGTCTAAACCGCTTAAATTGCTGATGTCTGATGCTTTTAGAGGTTTACCTGCTTTTTTCATTGTTTCTAATACGGTGTTTTTCATATTCTTTATCTGTTAAGTAAGTACTGTAAGAATTCTAATTTAATAGCTGAATGTACCATTTTATTTATAAATGTAAAAATATAAAAAAAGAGAATAAATGATTTAATTTTATAACAAAATTAAACAGATTTTAATCCTCGATTAAAAGAGATTTTAACTAAGTTTGTCGATCGAAATAATCTTGAGGTGCTCAGAGTATTTCCAGATTTATTTATTTGTTTTTTTGAATAATAAAGAACACAAACATTCATAATAATGAAACCCTCATGACTTATCAAACACATTTATTTCATCAGTATTAAAATGTGGGTTATCATTTTACCATTTTAAAATCATTAAATTACATCACAATGAAAACGATTCATTTTTTATTACGGTCTTTATTTTTAGCAATACTATTGCTTGGAATACATGTTCACACGAAAGCTCAAAACAACACGGCATTCGACGATTCTACAAAGGCAACGGTAGAGTTGCAAAAACTAAATGTACCATTTTTAGAACGCATCATCGTGTCGATTATAAATAAAGATAGAAAAGATAAAGGCTTATCGGTTCTAACCGATAATATAATGTTAAAACGCACGGCAGTTGATCAAGCATTGTTTATGTCCGATTTTGGAGTATTGGAACAAAGTAATCCGGGCGAACGAGCTATAGCATACGGAGGAACGAGAAACTTATCGGAAATAGTTGGAAAGGCATCGATAAGTGCTACAAAAAAGGTAACCTATCTTCAGGCTGCACAGTTATTTACCGATAAATGGAAATCGAATGCAAAATCGGCAAATCTATTACTTGATATGAGTTTTACCTTTATAGGTGTTTCTATATCGATTGATCCTATTGGTGAAAAATTATATGCTTCGGTCGATTTAGGTAATAGTAATTCGATAGCTCCGGTGCTAGATAAATCGGCATCAAAATATATTTCATCGAAGTCGTATGGTTTACAATTGTTTAATGCTAAAGCATGTTCAAAATGCAATAAGTTTGTAGGAATAAACGAATTGGCACAGCATCTGGTAGTAGAAGACAATTCGGTGTATTTTGTATACGACAATCTTAAGAAAATAAAACAATTACTAAAAACACCCGACGATGGTTTTGCTATTGATTTGGTTAACAAAAACCAATTTGCCTGTGGTAAAAACAATATTGTTAATTATCAGGTTCCCAATCGAGGTATGTTATTAAAACCGGTATTGAACGAAGAATTTATTCATCTTAATACCGAAGATCCCAAATCGAACAAGGTGAAAGTAAAATTGGGCGTTACACCGAAGGATATACAAATCGATTCGGTAGAAATAAATTTAGTTATAATCAGTCAAATGATAGTATGCAAAAATATATACAAAACGACTATACTAACACAAATAGATCCAAAACCATTCTCAATTAAACCGGCTTATTTAAACGATCCGGGCGAATATTACCCCTTTAACTTCAAAAAAGAAGGAGTAACGAAACATTCGGTAGATTCAGTCTGTCTGCAAGCACAAAATCCTCGCTATTTATCGAATGTGAAACTCTATAATTGTTTAGTAGCATACACATTGAACGATTATTCGTTGAACGATGCCGATGTTGAAAAAATAAGCATACTTTTCGACAAGATGAAAGTAAATAAGAAAGAGAAAGCCGATACTTTACAAATGTTAGAAATAGCATATTTGATGCATGTAGTAAATTTGAAACAAACATCTCAAAACGTAAAAGATATAGCGATGAATAAATTAAAAGCAATAGAACCTTACGATGTTTCAACGGTAAATGTATTGTCTTTATATAGTTTCTTTGTCAATCATAACGAATACGAATCGGCTCTAAGTTGGCTCGACGATATCATACTTACAGAATCAATTCCAGAAGATTATTTATTTTCGTATATATCTATTTCAACCTTATATTCTGAAAGGGTCAATTCCGGTACCTTTACCTCTATCATGACTAAAGCTAAGACACAAAATGCCGATCGTTTCTGCAAAATGTTTGCTCCGAAAAATTTCTCGTTTCAAATATTCGAAAATCAAGGGGTGAAAGCTTTGATTTGCGAATCATGTAGGAAATGAGTTAGATAAATGGTGAATGGTGAATGGTGAATGGTGAATGGTGAAGCCCTCTACGAAGTAAATAGTAAATGATAACGCACACAACAATCTTATTAAAGAAAACTTTGTACAGCTTAGTGTCTTAGTGTCTTTGTGGCAAAAAAGAACTGCAATCACTCCACCATAATTCATAATTTACCATTCACCATTTACCATTCATAATTAACCATTCACCATTGACATCCGCATTAGTTTAATTTTTGCTTAATAAATAATTTGATGCAATAGCTTGTTGGTTGACTTGATGAGTTCGTCGGTTGTATACATTTGCTTGTTGGCTGACTTGTTGAGTATGTCGGTTGTATACAAAAGCTTGTTAACTCAATTGTTGAGTATGTTGATTGTATACAATAGTATGTTGATTCAATTGTTTAGTTCGTCGGTTGTAAACAATAGTTTGTTGATTCAATTGTATTGTTTGTCGATTGTATACAAAAGCTTGTTGATTCCATAAATTAAGGTCTTGATTTAATTGTAAAGTGAGTTGAATCGAAAAAATAGTACGTCGATTCACTAAGAGTGTTTAACGATTTACCAAGAGTGATAAGCGAAACATTGCGAGTGATAAGCGAAACAACTCTTTTGATCAAGTAAACAGCTGTTCTAAATAGCGAAAACATAATAGAGGGTCACTTCACCTGAAGTGTAGACAGCGAAAATAAAAAGAAGATAGCTTCAAAGTTTGAGTGGTTCGCGATTGAATGTTTTACTGTCTCGTCACACAACGAGTAATAGAAACTGGAGTCGCTTTGCAAATGGTTACAATTGATTTTGTACTGTTGTAAATTATTTCAGGGAGTATAGTTTACATTGTGTAAACTCAATAATGTTTTTTTCTATAGTAATCTTTAAACGTGCCATGTAGCACGAAAAACGAGACTGCACCATACTCAATATTTAAAATTACAAAATAATTTTAAAAACAATAATAACGTTATAACATGTGATAACGTTATTGTGTATCTTTGTATAAATATTTTTAATATGCAAACAACAATTGTCAAAATAGGAAACTCTCAAGGACTGATAATTCCTAAGAGATTGTTAACATCACTAGGAGGTGTTAAGAAATTTGATATGCAATTAAAAGACGGCGGTCTATTGCTTGTGCCGAGTACTGATGAATCACCGCGTCAAGATTGGGAAAAACAGTTTACTATGGCTATTCATAACGGTCACAAGCCGGAGAATGATATTGAATATGTAGATAATGAGTTTGATAATGCCGACTGGAAATGGTAAAGCGATTTGAAGTTTGGAATGTAGAATTGAATCCAACGAAAGGTTCAGAAATAAATAAAACACGTCCGTGCTTAATCGTTTCGCCGAACGAAGCAAATAAGTTTTTATATACCATTACAATAATACCATTAACAAGTACAATTAAACCATATCCAACAAGGCTTAATTGCAGTTTTAAAGGCAAACAAGGTCAATTGGTAGTTGACCAAATCAGATGTATAGACAAATCAAGGCTCGTAAACCTATTGGGAGTAATGGATAGTGTAACCTGTAAAGCAATTTGCGAACTGATTATTGAAACATTCAAATATTGAGAGAGAAAATTCACGAATTTTCTCTTTGGAATCGTAGTACCCTGATGGCTCGGACGTAACGTTCAAATTAGCAACCACGAACGCTTGCGCGGACTTGTAGTCCGTGCTCAGTAGCACGTTATCAAAGTGAACACTATTTGTCCTATTAAAACGAATAGTATCGAAACAATAATAATGTAAAAACATCGTATATTTGATTTGTTAAAAAGGAAATCAATTTCAGATAAATATCGAATACGAGATAATGATAAGCCTCATTATATAACAATAACAACAGTAGGTTGGATTGATATATTTACACGTTTAAATCACAAAAGAGTAATAATCGATTCACTTAATTATTGTGTCAAGAATAAAGGTCTCATACTATTTGGATGGGTTT